>Ga0193964_1000769_pt1 | contig 15001 bp, 10 predicted proteins | sample FB_7_MG_FD_140323 | JGI IMG/M metagenome (GOLD analysis project Ga0193964, IMG submission 140323) | Microbial mat bacterial communities from the Broadkill River, Lewes, Delaware, United States - FB_7_MG | ecosystem: Environmental > Aquatic > Freshwater > River > Microbial mats | place: USA... | reverse complement strand
GGTACAAAAAATATAGTTGATGTATCAATTAAAACAAATGTCCAAAAATTAGTCTTAATCTCTACAGATAAGGCAGTCCGTCCCACAAATGTTATGGGAACTACGAAAAGAATTTGTGAACTATATGCTCAAAATTCTAATGGTAATGGGACTGATATAGTAGCTGTAAGATTTGGAAATGTACTTGGTAGTAGTGGTAGTGTTATACCAAAATTTAAATCTCAAATTGAGCAAGGAAAAAATATTACAGTAACCCATCCAGATATTACTAGGTATTTTATGCTTATTCCTGAAGCTTGTGAACTTGTACTACAAGCAGGTGCAATTGGAACTGGTGGTGAGATTTTTATTTTAGATATGGGTGAGCCTGTGAAGATTATTGATTTAGCTAAGAAGATGATTGAATTAAGTGGCAGTAAGGATATCAATATAGAATTTTCTGGATTAAGACCTGGCGAAAAGTTGTATGAAGAGTTACTAATAGATGATACTGATTGTACTACACAATACGAATCTATAACTGTAGCCCATCCAACACAATATAATCTAAACAAACTAAATAAAGATATAGAAGATTTACTATTGAGTGAAGATAAAATAACAAAATTAAAATATATAGTACCAGAATTTAATCACCAATTAAATAACAGTACAAACAAGTAGGGCAATAGCAAATGAAAAAAGTAATATTATTTGATTTAGATGGAACTTTAATAGATAGTACAGATGCTATTGTGGGATGTTTTAATCATAGTTTTAAAGAATTAAAGTTTAATTTTGTAGGTGATGACGAGGATATTAAAAATGAGATAGGATATCCTCTTGATATAATGTATGCAAATTTAGGTGTAGATATCTCTAAAGTTTGGGATTTTGTAGCGTGTTATAAAAAAGAGTATAGAAAAGTTTCTATAGCAAAAACTACTTTACTTCCAAAGGCTGTAGAGTCTGTAAAATTAGCTTCAAGTTTTGCAAGACTTGGTATCGTCACGACAAAAACTACTGAATATACTATTCCTTTACTTGAACATTTTGATATTATGAAATACTTTGAAGTAATAATAGGACGCCAAGAGGTCCAAAATCCAAAGCCTCACCCTGAACCTATTTTAAAAGCATTAGAATCTATGAATTTAAATTCTAGTCATGATATTTTTATGGTAGGAGATACAAAGCTTGATATAATTGCTAGTAATGATGCAGGTATATCTAGTGTTGCAGTACTTTGTGGATATGGCAAAAAAGAGGATCTTCAAAAGTATACTTCTAATATAACTGACGATTCTTTTGAAGCTGTTACTATGATAAAAAACTTTAGTCAATAAAAAAGCTTCATAACACAACAATAATTTAAGATAGTATAGTAGTTAAGATATAGTTAAGATATAGTTAAGTATTGTTTTATCAAAAAGGTATATAATTTATATAAACTTAATAAAGGATTTACCATGTTAAAAAAAATATATTTACTGCTACTTATGGCCGTTTTTGCTTACTCGACTGAAATCTCACTAGGTGTTGTTCCTCAACAAAGTCCTCTAAAACTTGCAAAAAAATGGAAAGCCATTACTCAGTATTTAGAAAAAGAAACAGGTATAAAAGTTATATTTAAAACTGAATCATCAATACCAAAGTTTGAAAAAGAACTTTATGCTGGTGCGTATGATATCTCATATATGAATCCATACCATTTTGTAGTGGCAAATAAAACAAAAAAGTATGAAGCCTTTATTCGTGCTAAAAAGAATATTGTTGGTATTTTACTTGCAAAGCAAGATAAAATAGATTTTAGTACAAAAAATCTTGAAAATAAAGCATTTTTATTTCCAGCACCAAATGCATTTGCCGCAACTCTTTTACCAAAATTTGAGTTAAAAGAAAAATTCGGATTTGATATTGATAAGCAAGCAAGAGTTTTATATGTAAATTCTCATGATTCAGTATACAAGGGAATCTCAAGAGAGATTGGATTTTTAGGTGGTGGTATAATCCGTACATTTAATAATTTTAAAAATAAAAATGATAAAGATAAGCTTCATATAGTTTATAAAACTAAACCATATCCAAGTCACCCAATAGCATATAATCCAAGAGTTAAAAAAAGTGATATTAAGAAGTTAGAAAAAGCTTTTCTTAATATGCCAAAAGATTTAAAAAAGATTCTTAGTATCAAACAATTTAGAACAACTACAACTAGTGAATTTGATATTATTAAAAATATTGGTGTAAAATAGGAACTTATTTCTATGTCATTTAAATATAGATTTATACTTTCATTTGTTTTATTAGAGATAGTTTTTATACTTTTAATTGTTACGATGAATTTTATTACTATTAGTAATTCATCTGAACAATTAATTAAACAAAAATTACAGTCAAATATCTCGTTTTTAAGTCATATGCTTCGCTTGCCTATTAGTATTTATGATCTTGGTAGTCTTGATGACTTGACTAATAGCACAACACAGTTAGAGTATATCAATTCTATCGTTGTTTTAGATAGTCAAAATAAAGTTTTATCGAGTGTATTCAATTTTAAGTATTTTAATCAAAAAGAATTACTTTTGATTAAAGATGATCAAACTATTAATATGCCTGATCATACATATGAGATAAGATACCAAAAAATTAAAGATGAAAATATAGATTTAGGGTCTTTTTATGTTATATTTGATAGTTCTGAAAGTACTCGTTTTATCAATGAAAGTAAAAAAAATACTATTTTTATAGTTTTAATTGAGATTCTTATCTCTACATATTTATCTTATTTTATAGGAAATAGATTAACAAAAGTTTTAACAAGACTTTCCGAAGTAGCTGGTGATATTGGGGATAATAAAAAAACAGAGATTCCATTTCAAGATAGAAATGATGAGATTGGTATTTTGTCTCGTTCGATGGGGCAAATGCTGATAGATTTAAAAGAAAGAAGAGCAAAACTCCAAGAATTTACAAAAGAACTAAAAGTTCAAAAAAATGAACTAGTAATTGCAAATAAATCAAAAGATGATTTTCTCGCAAATATGAGTCATGAGTTAAAAACTCCACTAAACTCTATTAATGTAATAAGCTCTATTATGATGAAAAATACTAAAAAAACATTAAATGAAGATCAAGTCAAAAATCTTTCGATAATTAATAATTGTGGTAATGATCTACTTTTTTTAATCAATGATGTTTTAGATGTATCAAAACTTGAAGCTGGAGAGATAACTCTTGTCAATGAAACTTTATATTTTAAATCAGTTATAGATGAAACTAAAGAGATGTTCAATCCTCAAATGAAATCAAAGGGTATTGATTTTATAGTTGAATATGATGATACAATTGAATATATCTATAGTGATAGACAAAGAATCAAACAAGTTATTAAAAATTTACTGAGTAATTCTGTGAAATTTGCACAAAATGGTACTATAAAGCTTATATCAAAAAATGAACAAGATAGTGTTAGAGTTCTAGTAGAAGACAATGGTATTGGTATTCCCCAAAGTAAACTAGAAAATATTTTTGATAGATTTAAACAAGTAGATGAAAGCACAACTAGGCAATATGGTGGAACGGGCTTGGGTCTAGCTATATGTAAGGAACTTACTGAACTTCTAGGCGGAGAGATTTCTGTTCAAAGTGAAGAAAATAAAGGAACTATTTTTAGTATTACGATTAGTAAAAATAGTGATCTTGTTGACACTAAAGATGTTGTGGTAGAAAATATATCACCAATTGAAGATAATGTATTGGAAGAAGTGAGCACTGCTCCATCCATAGTTGAAGAAGATAAAAATACTCTTAAACTAGATAACGAAGTTATCAAAACTTCTGATAGTCTTTTGGTTCTCAATAATGATCCTATTTCATTTATGAAATTAAGCATTGAGCTAAAAAAGAATTATACTATAATTCAATCAAATAGCCTTGTTAATCTTTTGGATGATTATAAAAATAATCAAGAGACAAATTTAGCTATTATAGATACTTCAACTTTAGATAAATCAAATTTAGAGAAGATTGTTACAAAACTACCAATTAGATTTATTTTGATATATAGTGATGAGTTAGATAGTATAGAAAATGAAAAAATTATTGGTAAATTAAAAAAACCTTTTAATGTAGAAGAGATAATAGCAAAAATAGGAATAAAGGAAAATGATGAACAAATTTAATATTTTACTTGTTGATGATATTGAAGAAAATATTTATTCACTAAAAATGATAATAGAAGATAGTTTTGATATAAATATTTTTTCTGCCCTAAGTGCACAAAAAGCGATGCCAATACTTATGGAAAATGATATTGATCTTGTGTTAAGCGATATCCAAATGCCAGAAATAGATGGTTTTGAATTTGCAGAATATATGAAAAGTGTTGAAAAAACTAAAGATGTTCCCATTATTTTTATTACAGGGATATATGATAAAGATGAATATCAACAAAGAGGATATAAACTAGGAGCGATAGAGTACATACCTAAGCCAATTGATGATAAATTATTGACCTCAAAACTCAAAGTTTATATTGATTTATTTGAATCAAATAAAGAGACTCAAGAGGAGTTCCAAAAAGCAGAAGAGCTTTTAATTCATCAATCAAAAATGGCAACAATGGGAGAGATGATTGGGGTGATTTCTCATCAATTAAAACAGCCGTTAAATGTGATGTCTTTGTACTGTAATGATGTAAAAGAATCACATAAATACAATGAAATTGATGATGAATTTATAGAAAAGTTTGATAAAAATACAAAAGAACAAATTGCTTTTATGACTGAAACTATAAGTGACTTTATGAACTTTTTTAATCCAAATAAAACAAAAAGTGCTTTTACTCTTAAATCATCATTTGAGAAAACACTATCTTTGCTTGATAAACAAATGGTAAACAATAATATTCATATTCAATCAAATATTGGTGATGAAAATGTATATGGAGTTCAAAGTGAACTTATGCAGGTTTTTTTAAATCTTATAACAAATTCAAAAGATGCTTTTATTGAACGTGATGTTCAAAATAGACAAATCAATATTACAACTTTAAGTAAAGATAAATATAGTATTGTAATCTATGAAGACAATGCAGGAGGAATCAAAGAGGAAAATATAGAAAAAATATTTGATCCTTATTTTACAACAAAAGAGTATGGAACAGGTACAGGTCTTTATATGGTAAAACTTGTAGTTCAAAACAGCTTTGATGGAAAATTAAAGATTCAAAATACAAATAAAGGTGTAAAGTTTATAATCGTTTTAAAATCTGCAAAAAGATAAATTTACGATAATAAACTAGGATCAAACTTTCTAATTTGAGATTCTCTGTGTTCTAGTATATCTTCAAGTACTTCAATACGTTTCTCTTTTTGATTCATGAGGTTTTTTAATTTTTCAATCTCTTTAAAGACAAATGAGTTCTCCTCTTCTAGTTTTAGATTTTGAGAACTGAGTAGCTTATTTTCTTTGTGAATTTTATCAGATGAAGTTTTTAATTCTTTATTGTTTCGTAATATTGTACTTTTATCAGTAAGTGTATCATTGCTTACCGTACCTTGCTGACAAGTATCTACTTGACCTTTAAGATTAATAGCTAAATTTTTGTATTGCTTGATTTTTGCATTAAAAATTTTGTTCTCTTCTTTAAGCTTTTTATTTTCCTCATAAGTTGATTCTAATTCATTTTTAAATTTTGAAGATTCTATACTTTTATTTGAAATAGTTTGTAAAACATTTTTATGGAACTGTCGTTGTTTATCTACTTCGTCTGTCGATAAGAAACCAATACTAACATATTCAAAACTGTTATCATCTATTTGTTTAAAGATTGTACTTCTAATAAAAAATGAATCATCTTTTTGTCTATCGTATTTGATATCACCATTCCAAGTTTTATTATTTGTTATACTTTCCCAAATCCCACTCTCTACACTACTTGAAACTTTTTTATTGAATAGTGCTGTAAAGCTTTGTCCTACAAGGGAGTCTTTTTCTTGTTCAAATAGTTCACAAAAAAGATCATTGATAAATGTTATCTCTCCATTTTCATTAAATTTAAGTATTGCAGCAACATTATTAATAATATTTAGATAATTTTTTAGCTCGTTATTTTTAGAGTCAATAACCATTTGATAGTATTGTTTTTCACAAACTTTTTGTATTCGTAAAATAATATCATCTAAATTAATAGGCTTAAAAGCATAGTGATAAACATTTAAGTCAATTGCTTTTTGCATATATTCAACTTCTGTTCGTGCAGTTGTATACATTACTGGAATCTTTTCATCAGTCTTACGAATCTTTTCTAACATCGCTAAACCATCCATTTTAGGCATGTTTATATCACTTAAAATTAGGTCTATTTGTATATTTTGTTCACGAGCTTCTTGAAACTTATTATAACCATCTTCACCATTACATCCTAATATGACATTTTTAAATAAACGTTTTAAAGATTTTCCAAATTGTTCTCTTGCTACATCATCATCTTCTACGTAAAGTATAGTTAGTTTTTTTAAAAACCCATTATTTAACATGATTTCGTCCCTATAAAAGTTATTTAGTTAGTTATTTATTATACCATAAGTTAATGATAAATTAAAATCAATATATTACATTAGAAGATATCTCATTTTATACTTGTTTCAAATGGTATATAAATTGTATTGTCATTGAATGATGAGTAGAGCTAAGATAAAATTATCTTAGCTTTATTTTCTATTTCTGATATCTCTTTCTATTGAACGTCTTTCTGTTTGGTTGTAACTTAAATCAACCGAATTTCTTCTTTTATCTTTTTTGTCTTTACCTATAAATTCTTTTTTATTTACATTATCAACAACTCTTGTTGCTATTACCGAGGTGTGAACAGCTATATCTTTTGTAGTACTTGCAATTGTAGCGTTTTTTTGTGTTTGTTGATCTAAAGAACCTACTGCATTGTTAATTTGCTCGATACCAGATAATTGTTCTTTTGATGCCATCTCAACATCTGTAATTAGTTCAATAGTTTTAGAGATGTTTTCATTTAAATTAAAATATTCTTCTATCATATCGTTTGCCATATTTTTACCACTATTTGCTTTTTTAGATGCATTTTCTACTAAACTTTTAATCTCATTTGCCGCATCTGCTGATCTTGATGCTAGATTTCGTACCTCTTGTGCAACGACTGCAAATCCTTTTCCTGCTTCACCTGCTGTTGCTGCTTCAACGGCGGCATTTAGTGAAAGAATATTTGTTTGGAATGCTATTTGATCGATAACACTTATAGCTTCTGTTATAGAGGCTACTTGTTCATCAATTTCATTCATAGCGACTGTAGTTTCTTTTGCTAGTGTTTCACCTTTTGTCGACGAGGATCTTAGTGAATTAGCAAAACCAGACATTTTAATAATATTATTAGTGTTATTAGAAATGTTTGATGTGATTTGTTCTAAAGCAGCTGCTGTTTGTTCTAATGAAGCAGCTGCTTCATTAGAGTTTATATTAAGTGTTTCAACATTTGATAACAATGAAGTGGCACTACTTTTTAAAGTCATACCATTTGCTTTATTTTCAACTAAAATAGATGTAATTGTACTTCTTAAGTTTCCTATATCTTTTACTAAAATATCAAAAACACCATTTTCTTCAATATCTTGAATTTTTAATTCACGTCGATAATCATTTTGTACATATTTATCTAAAATAGTATTTAGCTCTGTAAAATGATCTTTTGTTGCCAATATCATCTCATTTACACTGTTTTTAAATTCATTTAGTGTTTTATTTGAAGTATTAATATTTATAGTTTGAGTGTACCACCCATGCTTAACTCTGTCAATAGTTGATTTTGCTTCAGCAATAAGTTTATTGTCCTCCTCAATTCCATTTTCAATACCCTCTAGATATGAATTGAATTTGTTTGAAATAATTCCAATTTCATCTTCTGAGTTCACCTGTATTCTTGAACTAGTATCTTTTGTATTTATCAAATTATCAACAGCATTGTTCAGATTTGACAATTTTAAGAATATATCTTTTAGTATCATAAAAGCAATAAAAATAACTACAACAATACCTATAAGATTTAAAGAAAAATAAAACAACATACTGTTATTTGTTTTACTTAGTTGTGACTTGATAGTCAAAGATAGCTCTTTTGATAAAAAATCATCTATTTGTTTTAGTTTATCAATTTTTTTCGTTATTGTTATAAACCAATAGTGTGCATCATTTGTAAAAAAACTATTATCAAGTTTATTTAATGCCATAATTGCAGGTTTGTCATTTACTTTAATGATTTTATCAAGTTGTTGAATAGTTTGTTCTGATGTCATAGCAGTGTCAACTAAAGGTAAACCATTGTAGTATTTTGTAAAGACAGTTTGAATATTATTTAATAATTCAAGTTCTTTATTTGAAATATTAGGAATGGATTTATATTCTTTAATTAAATCCATTAACAATTTATATTGAGATATTATTTTTGTCTCATAATTCTTTGTACCTCTAATTACATAGTTTTTAAAATTATGTATAAATCCTCCATAACCAACTAACTCTTTCATATTTGAAATAATATTTTTCTTTTTAGTTGAGTTCATCAGAACAGCTCTTATTCTATTTACTTCATCAATAGCTTTACCTTGTAAAGTATTTTTATAAAATACTTTAGCATCACTTGAAGCATATTGTAAAAAGTTATTCATAAAGCTATTTTGAGATGCAATAAGGTTGTTTAGTTTAATTCTCATCCCTGCACCAAAACTATCTCTAGCCAATGTGTTTGTTCCAACTGCTCTTTCTATCCCTGCACGTTCTTTACTAAGTAAGAAATTTGAATACGCAACTAGTTGTTTTGTAATTGCAGGTGATTTTGATATGTTTGATATCTCTATAACACAGTTTAGGAATTTTGCATTCATATTTGTATAATATGATATTGCTTTATTTGCAGGAATTGATAAGTTGGTGATGTTATTTCTCATATTTGAAATATTTGAAAAATCTGACATTGCTATTTTTAGACTTTTAGCAATACTTTGATCAATATCATTTAAATTGATATCTTTCAAAAATCTTTTGAACTCCTGTGCTTTACTATTGGTTAATTCTCTTTGTTTTGGTAAAGTATCTGTAAACTTTTTACCTTTACTACCCAAGAAACCAGCGGTTGCTCCTCTTTCTTTTTGTGTTTCATGTACAAGTATAGATATTTTGGAAGATAATTCAATACCTATTTTTAGTTTTTCTAGTGATTGTTTGTTTGTATAGTCAGTTAATATAGACTTTGCAGACATCACTATTAGTCCAAATAGTGGAAGAGCTAGTAAAAGCATCAGTTTTTTCTTGATTGTCATTTCTCACCTCGTCAGTTATGATATCTTTAGATGAATCTAAAAGTATCATAATTGTATCGTTAAAATGTGACTCAATTGTGACTTTTTTATTATATTATTTTAATTTGCACTTAAACTTCGAAATTCGTGTAGAGCATAGTCATCGGTCATTCCACTGATATAATCTATAACTAATCTTGCTCTATAATACCATTCCAAAAGATCATAGTTTTCATTATTACTTTGAAGTTCACCAATAGATTTTTTGTAAGCTACTAAGTGTTTTTTTGACAATCGTGTGAGTAAATTTTTGCAAATTAAACAATCAACTTTTTTATCATCTACTAGTTTTGTAAACTGTTCTTTTGTGAGTTTTAGTAAAGGTTCATACAGATTAAAAAGTCCTTGAATTATAGAGTATCCTTTTATCTCTAACTCTTGTACTTTTTTATGTGTATAGATATATCTATATGAAATATTTTGCAGAACCTCGATAGCAATAGAACACTCATGTGATTTATCATATTCCAATAAGGCACTATTAAAAGAACCATTAAATACTTCTTCGTGATGTTTGATGTACAAATCAGATACATAGTTAACTAGTTGATAAATCAGTGAAGCACGAGTAAGAGTTAAAAACATATTAAACTGGTATGGTTCGTCCTCTTTCTCTTTTGCTTTGTGATAGTTCTTTTCTACTAGATTTAGCAGTAAAGAGGTATTTACATTATATTTTTGGTTTACAACTTTATATTCTTCAATGATAAGTTCATATATCTTATCAAGAGTTAGTATACCTTTGTCAACGGCATCTTCTATATCTGCACTCAAATACGAAATATCATCGGCCGCTTCCATGATATAAGTCAATGGAAATCTATGACCAGACTTTATATTTAAAGTATCCAAAACTGTTGACACAAAATCTTTTTCACTATAATAAAATCCTGGCTTTTTCTTTAGATATGAGAGACTATCCTCTTTTGATCTACTTTGAAATGCGCCGCGTGTGTATTTTATGATTGAAGCAGTTTGTGTATATGATAAATTAAGCCTTTGAAGTTTATGAACTATTCTAATTGCTTGAGCATTCCCATCATAAGAACAAAGGTCTTTGATAAGTTGCTCTTTTAGTTCACTATTTGCAGGAACTAGATTGTTTAGATGAGCAATAGCTTGTTTTTCCATCCATTCATTGATAGCAGTTTCTCCAAAATGGCCAAAAGGTGGATTTCCTATATCATGAAGTAAACTTGCCATCTCAGCTGTTGATACAAAAGCATTTTCTAATTCTTTGAGGTTTTCATCGTCTAGTTTTTTTAAAATAGTTTTTGCAATAAATCTTGCAGTTTGAGAAACTTCTAAAGAGTGAGTAAGTCTACTTCGTACTGCCGCATTTAGTTCAAGTGCAAAAACTTGTGTACGCTTTTGTAGTCTTCTAAATGATGGTGCAGAGATGATTCTACCCCTATCACTTTCAATAGACCAGTCTAGGTCTTGTGCAGGGTAAAACTCTCTATGTGTTGTTAATTTTGTTTTATAATTTTGCATAAGTAAATACTTAGTTTTTAAGTATTTCCTCTTTTAACTTCTTTTTATTTATTTTATCTTTATTGTCAGGCATGATAGGCATATTTTGCTTATATACTATAAGTGAAGGTATCATATAAGTTGGGAGATGTTTTTTAAGTTCAAAAATAATTTCATTTTTAGCTAACTCTTTTGTTCCACTATAAACTAAAACTATCTCTTCTTCAATTTTCTCATTTTCAATTCCAAATACTGCGCACTCTTTTACCTCTTCAATATTGTTGTATACAACTCTTTCAATTTCAAGTGGACTGATTCTATAACCACTTGTTTTGATCATATCATCATGTCTACATACAAAAAAGATATAACCCTCTTCATCTTTGTATACATAATCTCCAGTTGCTACAACTATCTCATCTGTAAGACCATTTTGTAAATTTATAACATTTTTTAGTATTTTGATACTTTTGAAACTATTGTCCGTATCAATTTGAGAATTCCAAAAACCTTTATATATTCCTGCTCCTCTATGAATTAATTCCCCAACTTCTCTTGGTTTACACTCATTTCCCTCTTCATTTATAACATATAAATCAACATCTGGTATTGCTTTTCCGATTGAATTTGGTCTTATTTTTAATTGTTTAGGTTCTAAATATGCTGATCTAAAAGCTTCTGTATGACCACTCATTGAATAAAACTTTGAACCAGTAAAATACTTTTCAATTTTCTCAATCATTCCAGCCGTTACATTTCCTCCAGATGATGTGATCACCCTTACTTGCTTAAGTTGTTCGGGACTTGGGAGTCTATGGCTATCTTCATCAAACATTTGTGTAATATGAATAGGCATAGCTCCTAGTATAGAGATCTTATTTTTTACTATGTGTGCAAAAAAATCACTAGGTGTAAAAAATGTATAAACAACAAATGTAGCACGAGCATAAAATGATGCAAAGATTTGATTTAATCCGTAGTCAAAACTAAATGATAAAAGTCCAGATATCATATCTGCTTCTTCTATTTCTAAATAGTTATGAACTACCCTTGCACTATCTATTAAGTTTTTATGAGAGATTACAACACCTTTTGGAAAACCTGTAGTTGAGAAACTATATGTGATAACAGCATTGTCATGCCCTTTTATACTACAATCAAATTCACTACTATAGCATTTGTAAATCTCCTCAAATGATACTATATCTTTATGACAAGATTCAGCTGTGATTATGATACCATCAAATGATGTTTCTTTCAGAGTCTTTAGTTTCTTTTCGTCTGTAATCATACATTGAATATCACAATCTTTGATGATATATTCAACTTGTTCTGCTTTTAAAAGTTTTGTAATAGGAACAAGCACATAATCAGTTGAAAGTACTGCTAAAATAGATATCACTTTTTGTACATTTTTATTTGAATATATACCGATTCTGCTACCTTTCTCAAGTCCCAATCCACTTATATATCGTGCTAGTTTATTTACTTGTGTATATACTTCTTGATATGTTGCTTTACTATTACTATCAATTAGTGCAACTTTTTGAGGTGTAACTTTTGCTGCTATTTCTACTAAATTTCTTATACTATTTATTGACATTATTTCCCTTTGTTTAAACTATATTATATTTGTATTATTTAAAATGATATGTTAGTTGTATTATCATAGTCTTCTAAAATATCATCTAGAATACCACCAACTTTTTTTTGTTCTGTTATATCTTCTTCCACAAATTTGTAACCATAAATTTCATCATGTTTTATCATCGGAATTACTACTAACCCTGTCCAATAATATTCATCACTGTAAGATCTCTTTTTATTTTTTATTTCACATTTATAAATTTGACCTTTTTTCATGCTTTCAATGATTTTTTTTGCTTCATCTTCTTCTCTTAATATTTCAAAATGTTCACCGATGATTTCATCTCTTGTGTATCCTGAAATAGATAAAAATTCATTATTTACATCTATTATGTGTCCATTTGTATCTGTAAGTGAGGTGATTGCATAGCTATCTGATAAAGAATATAGATTTACAATATCTTCTTGAAAATTCTTTTTTTCTTTTACTGCTTCATCAAAGTCTTTTTCAAGCTTTGATATGGTTTCTTCCATTTTTTTGATTTTATCATTATCTATTTTTCTATGACTTATAAAACTACATACTTTTTCCAATACTTGTATTATATTATTTAAGTTCATAGGTTTATGTATGAAGTAGTGTATCCCCATATCCATTAAGTGTTGAAGTTTATCAGAATCATTATATGCTGAAATTATTAAAATTTGTTGTTCACGTTGTTTTTCAAGTATATTTTTTGTTAACTCTATACCATCCATTTTTGGCATCATAATATCACTAATAACTAAATCGTAATGATTATTAGTTTTATCATAAAATTCATTGTATTTATTTAAACCATCCTCACCATCAATGGCTGTTTGTATAGTTTTAAATAATTTTAAGAAGAAGTTAGAGTATTGGTTTCTAACTTTTTCATCGTCTTCTACATACAGAATATTCAAATTTTTACTGATACTATATAGTCGTTTTAGTTCTACCATGATAATCTCCTATTTGTTTAAATATATTCTACCAAAAATATTGATAAAAGCTATATAAAAAATATAACTACTCTTTCATCCCTAATGTCCAGATTGCATAATCTTTATCAACAACAACTTGTGGAGCAATATGAAAATCTAATATCTTTTTATAAAAAAATGAAACGATATCTTCCATTTGTTCTTGTGTTAAAACTTTTGTGATACCACCTGTTAGAACTATTGAGTTCAAAGTATCAAGTTTGATATTTAGATATGATTTATGATGGTGTGAAACTTTGTACAGTACTAGGAAGATAGAAAGTTGCATAAGTAATTTTGTTGCATCATCTCCATTTTCATCAAGCATATTTTCTGTTGTATTTAAGTGTGCTAATAGTTCATAGACAAATTCATTGTTTTTTGCAGAAAATACTAAGCTATCTTTTGATTTGTAAACACCAAGTTTTTTAAATACTAATCTATCATATTCATTTTCTGTGATGATATTATCATGTACTAAATCTTTACTATAATGAATATCCGTAGTAGCTCCACCAATATCAACAACAATAAATGGATCTACTACATCAAGAACTTCCCCTATATAAGGTAGTGATTTATTTACAATATATGGTGTTGAATATATTTGATTTGAGGTGAGTTGATATAGATGTTTAATATCCTCTTTACCCATAATATCTTGTTGATAAAGGTTTGTTAAATATTCTTTTAACTCATCTTCATTCATTTGAAGCTTATTTGTTATGATATTAGGTAATACTTTAATATTTTGGATATTTTCTTTTAAATATGGGATAGAGTCTTCACTCCCTACAAAAGCTATATTTGAGTAGTTTAATTTCTCTAAATAATTTATAAGTTTTTCATCATAAACATTTTTCTTGCTATTGATTCCCCCTACAATGATAACAACATCTAGCATATCATTGGGTACTGGGTATTCTTCTATTTTATCGTAGATTACTGTTTCTATGATATTGATACCTGAATTATATGCAATATTTCCTGCAAATTTTAAAGAGAAAGATTCTGTAAGTCCAATGATAAGAGTACTCAATCCTCCGTTTGCAGATGAGCAAATATAAATATCATCTTTAGAGTATTTTTCAAGTTGGTTTGAACATTTAAATAGTAAGTCATCATAAATGTCTTTATCAAAATTTCTAAAAAAATGTGAAATTTCACCTTCAGCGCTTACCTTAAAATAAGTACTTCCTACATCAATTAGTATTTTACTCAATTTTATTCCTTTAGTTATTTTATATATTGGTGTAATAATGAACAATTCTCTAATGTAGCAGTTTGTTCATCTTTTGCATTTTGGAAAATCTCATCAAAATTGTATTTGTTACTATCATAAATATATACAAAAATCTCATCTCCAATCTCTAGAAATGTACTTTCCCCAAATTGTGTATAACTAGTAGCTCCAACACTTACAATCAAACCCTCTGGTTTATTGCAGTTATTTATATGCAAGTTCAAATCTTCCAATGGGCCATTATCTTTTTGATTGTTGAATTTTTCTATCATCCAATCTTTTAATTGTGTATAAAAATAGTTATATGTTTGTACTGCGCTATCTT
>Ga0193964_1000768_pt1 | contig 15001 bp, 14 predicted proteins | sample FB_7_MG_FD_140323 | JGI IMG/M metagenome (GOLD analysis project Ga0193964, IMG submission 140323) | Microbial mat bacterial communities from the Broadkill River, Lewes, Delaware, United States - FB_7_MG | ecosystem: Environmental > Aquatic > Freshwater > River > Microbial mats | place: USA... | reverse complement strand
CGGATAACCGAGCTTTTTTATGCCTGCTATTTGACCTTAGATATAAAATGGAATACCTACATCTGCATGGCGCATATGAAGCGATAATCCTAATGAAGATAATCCTAATGAAGATAAGCCGCGTTCGCCAAGTAGTTGTGCGGAAAGGGGAAGAAACGCTTGTTCTTCAAAGTTTGCATGGGCTAAGTATTCCTTAGCTAGTTTTGCGGCAGCCTCTTTATCAAGGGAAACCGATTTTCCTTTGGCAAGTGATTTAATATCGCTTTCTATCGCTGCCCATTGAGCTTCTAGGCTGCGATGTTCATCGGTGAGTTGTTTGATCATTGAAAGGGCTTTGAGTGATTCTAAGCTGCCATCACGAGCGGAATCGGTGACTTCACTGAAAAGCTCTTTTTCCTCTTCCTGATGATGCTCTAATACGACATCACGGAAAAAATCATGTAGCGCTTTTGCCGATAGCTTTACTTCAGGTTGAACGGGGGATTCGATTGTCGTGTTTGATAGAGCAAGCAAGCGTTCAAAATTCTTGATGATTCCCACATGGCAGTTGGAAAAATCCATCAAGGGATCAATAGTCGTACCGGTGTTATCTGAATCATTTTTCATCTGAATTTACTCCATCTTTTTTAGCCATTAGAAGCGAATAAGCTGAAAGTGAACTCAAATCATCGTTAACTAGTACACTGAGCTTGCTTTAATACTAGGAGTAAATGGACGTAAAGATAATGATAAATATCAATTGTGATACATAAATCATTATTTGTTTGGTTTTATTGTATCTTATTTTGAGGAGTTTAACTCAGCCGGTTTTTAAAAGACGACTTTTACAATGGTGAGCGGGTTGATTTGAAGGGGATGTTGCTTTGCGGTGATGTTTTTAATACATATTCTGTATTGTTTTCGCATTTTTTAAGGGGTGTCAGTTTAATGTATAAACGCTACCTCAGATTGAGATAGCGTTTGATAGGGAGATTACATCGCGGGGCAGAACATCTCGTGAAGAGTATGGATGATACGCTTTGCTGTATCGCCTTCGAGGGAATAAAAAATGGTCTGTGATTCTCGGCGGGTTTTAACGAGCCCATCTTTGCGAAGTACCGCTAAATGCTGGGAAAGAGCAGATTGGCTCAGATCAAGACAGTTATTGAGTTCTGTGACAGAAAGCTCTTTACCGTCTAAGTAACAAAGAATCAGTAGGCGGCTTTCATTACCAAGCGCTTTCATCAGCTTGGCAGCCTTTCCTGCATTCGTCTTCATCATTTCTAGTGTTTCTGCATCAAGTGATGCTGTAGTAGTATCGTTCAAAATTACACTCCGAAGCGCTGTTTTGTTTTTATCATCCGAAGAAGCGCATCCTATTTAGCTGTCTGTTCTTGCGACAAACTTTGACTAAATGTTGCCTTCCTCTTTTTCCCACGCCAGCGTCACTGCCATCGATTGGAATCGATTTATAGTTATTAATAAATTGTTTTTTATAACGGGTGCAATTTTAACCTAGATAGGGAATGTTTCGCAATTTTCTAATATATCGTTTTACTGCAATGGTTATAACTGAATATTTGGGCGGGACTATCGAAGCTATTTTGTTTGAATTTGATAAGCTTACAAGTGTTTATTTGTGTGGAATAAACAAGCCTTCCTTGGCCATGTTGATTCCGAATAATTTATAGATCAGCCTCATTTGTATTGATCATAGGCCCGTATTTTCTTTTGTAGGCGATCGGCAAGTAATGGATTTGCTTCGCCTAATTGAGCCAATATAAAGCGTGCTTCTTCTTGGTATTTGCCAATTTTTGTTTTATCCCAGTGTTTCGGTGGTGGTTGAAGGTTAGTGATGCGATCGCATAATTTGACCATCCATACCTCTTTAGGCTGCTGTTTTATGCGCTGAATACTGTCCTCCATCTGGGCGATTTTAGAGGGTAGGTCAGTATTTTTGGTTAAGGCTAATACACCGTCAGCAATTTCAGGTCCAAATAGGTTCTTGATATCTTCATAGCAGGTGGGTGTATCTTCGATCGCATCATGCAGCAATGCACATGAAACCAGAAGGTTGGGGTCTTGAATATCGCATGAGGCAACGGTTGCACAGGCTTCCATGGTGACTAATCCCAGATGATTAATATAAGGGATATCACTACCTGGCAACGTTTGTTGATTATGAACAGTTGATGCAAAGTTCCATGCTTTCAGGTACTGATCGCGATCCCAGCTTTTCATCTCGTTTTAACTTCCTTCCTCGTTATTGTTTCTTTACGTAATACCTATGCTGACAGATCGTACTTTGGATTCCCTTAAGGATCTCGAAGCTGATTATGCATCTCATTCTGCCTTGAGGTGTCTTATGCAATAGCGACTTTAGTGAAAAAGGCATGCTGAACTAGGCAGCGCGCCTTTTTTGTAATCGAATGTATCTGTTTATCTCGGGTCGGTTGTTTCTACCGAACTTCGCGTTAGTTGATTCTGGCGGAACTGCTCGAGTGCCGGGTAAGCACTAAAATCGAATAGTTCACGGAATGAGATCCAATCTAACAGTGCGAACAAGCAAATGGCAGGGTATTGCCATTGATCAAATTCGCCTCCTTTAACCTTCTCTTCCAGTAGCGGTAAGGTATTGTTAATACGATCCTTTTGTAGGTTTAGAATTAACATATCACTGTTGGGATCGATCCCTGATCGTTGCGTCATCAACTGGATGATAAAAGAATCCTGCACATTATCGATCAAACTTAGGTTATTTTCCTGGTCAATTGTTAGGCTTTCTTTATTGAGCTTGGCATTTAAGTGTCGGTAAATAACACGGGAATCGAAGATAGACTGTTCACCATCAATTAAGACAGGGATCTTCATGGCCGGTGTGTATGTTTCCAGAACCTTTCGGCCCTCTTCGCTATAGATATTTAGATCTAGAAATTCAAAATCTTCACCCGCTAGCCAAAGACGAATACGGCGTACATAAGGGGAGGGCGTTGAGCCGATCAGTTTCATGATGTGATGTCCTTAATATCTTATTAGGTTCCACAGACCAAAAAGTCTTATATCTAATAGTGGCGTTTACCGCTCAACTTTACCAGTACTACTGCGATTGATTTTTACTAACTCTTATTCATAAAGAGCGGTTGGCTTTGGTGGTATTTAGGCGGTACAGCATCGTTGGTTGTTTGCATCAAAGGCAGTGCTTTTCGTTAGCTGGCGAGGGGAGGGTTCTGTCTGGGTATCTCCATTTGTATAGGTTCTCAATACGCTGTGGCGAGCTGTGCTGCCACCACATAAGGAGTTGCAATATTAGCTTTAACTAATGTATATTGTACTTATCTAATATATGCCGTTATTAATATGGGTGAGCTTATGGGGTTTAAAGGGTGGTTGGTTTCACTATCAATGCAGAAACCAAAGCAGGTATTTTTGGTTATTTTTGCATTAGTCTTACTTGCCGGGTTACAGATTCCAAGTATTAAAGTGGATACCGATCCAGAGAATATGCTTCCCCACGATCAAGTTGATCGTCTATTTCATGATGAGGTGAAGAAACGCTTTTCTCTCTATGACATGATTGTTGTTGGTGTTGTAAATACTGAGCATGAGCAGGGGATTTATAACCCACAAACGCTACAGGATCTGCATAAGCTATCATCTGCGGTTCAGGTTATGGATGGTGTTATCCGTCAGGATCTCATGGCGCTTAATACCGTTGATAACATCAGTCAATCACCTGATCAGCCTGGTACGATTCGTTTCGAATGGATGATGAAAACCGTGCCTACGACTCAGGTAGGCGCTGAACAGATTAAAGCCTCTGTAGAGAATCTGCCTCTGCTTAAAAACACTTTGGTTTCGGGTGATGGCCAAGCGGCTGGTATCTATATCCCAATAGAAAGTAAATCTGAAAGTTATCGCTTATCAAAAGAGATTCAGTTAGTTATCGATGAACTGAATAGCGTATCACCTGCATCAGGTAATGCATTTTATATGGCTGGTTTGCCGGTAGCCGAAGATACTTTCGGTGTTGAAATGTTTATTCAGATGGCTATTTCAGCACCGCTTGCTGGACTTATGATCTTTGTCTTGATGTGGGTGTTTTTCCGTTCAATGCTATTGATTACGGCACCTATGCTAGTCGCGATGGCTGCCGTCATTATCACGATGGGATTGTTGATTGGTCAGGGCTATACCGTGCATATCATGAGCTCCATGATCCCTATTTTCTTAATGCCGATAGCGGTGGTGGATTCGGTACATATACTCTCAGAGTTTTCAGATCGATATAAACCGGGAGAAAAACCGCAATCAGCCTTGCGTGCTGTTGTGGGGCATCTGTTTACGCCAATGCTTTATACCTCTATTACATCGGCTGTTGGTTTCGCTTCGCTTGCCTTTACCCCAATCCCGCCGGTACAGATCTTTGGTTTGCACGTAGCTTTTGGTATTTTGCTGGCCTTTGCACTGACCGTGACGTTAGTACCTGCTTATATCGTTAGCCTTTCACCAAAACGTCTAGCGGCGCTGAAGGATCATTCTCTAAGCGAAGATGCGGACCAATCGGGCAAATTAGGTCGGTTGCTATCTGCTACTGGGCGCTTTTCTATCGCGAAATCTAAAGGCTTAGTAGTGATGTTTGTCGCCGTAAGTGCAGTATCTATTTATGGCCTCACAACTATCCAGATTAACGATAACCCTGTGCGTTGGTTTAAAGAGGACCACCGCTTACGGGTAGCGGATAAAGTGATGAATTCACACTTCTCAGGTACTTATGATGCTTTTCTTGTATTAGACAGAATCGGCTTAGAGGATGAGAAAGAGTCTTTGTTGGCGCAGCTCGTTATGCAAGCTAAGCAAGGTGAAAGTTCATCGATTAAAGCTCAATTAGAGACGCTGTTTGCCAGTGTTCAAGGCGATGATAGTGCTTGGTTACAAAAGCTTGCTTTTGCATTAGATGACTTGGCCTATGAAGATGCTGCCAATGAGATGCAGTGGATGGCACTGCTTGAGACCGTTGAGCAAGCACAGGCCGATAGTAAGTATTTTCTTACACCTCCAGCGTTGGCTTATTTGGATGATCTTCAACGTTACCTGAATAACTCGGATCTTGTGGGTAAAAGTAACTCGTTAGTAACGTTACTAAAGACGGTTTATCGCGAACTGCAAGGAGGCGACAGTAGTCAATATAAGCTACCTGCTAATAGTGCCGCAGCCGCACAAACCATTCTTAGTTTTCAATCATCACATCGCCCAGATGATCTATGGCATATGGTAACGCCTGATTACAACTCTACTGCGTTATGGTTGCAGCTTAAGAGTGGTGATAACCAAGATATGAGTCAAGTTATACAGCTGGTGGATGAGTACGTAGCTAAACATCCGTTACCTGAGAATGTTGAGATGAATTGGGCCGGTCTCACCTACATCAATGTTGTATGGCAGGAGCAGATGGTTAGCGGTATGTTGAGCAGTTTAACCAGCGCCTTTTTTATGGTGCTTGTGATGATGTTAGTGCTGTTCCGCTCGATCAAGATCGGTCTTCTCGCCATGCTGCCTTTAACCGTGACAATTTTGTTTATCTACGGTGTTATTGGTTTCGTAGGTAAAGACTATGATATGCCGATCGCCGTGTTATCAGCGTTGACATTGGGCCTATCGGTCGACTTTGCCATTCACTTTTTAGAGCGCTGTCGTGCTATATATCGCGATACTGGAGATTGGCCTGCAACGGTGGATGAGGTCTATAAAGGCCCAGCTCGTGCGATTAGCCGTAATGCGGTGGTCGTCGCCGTAGGCTTTACGCCGCTTCTGTTTGCCCCGCTTGTACCTTATATCACCGTGGGCTTTTTCTTGGCGATGATCATGGCAGTATCTGCTGTTGTGACGGTGGTGTTATTGCCAGCGGTGATTAATGGCATAAAAAATAAAGATCAGTTGTTTACCGTGTCAGCGGCAGATGTAACAGAGGAGAAAGAGCATGTTTAAATTAATCGTAAAACCTGCACTGGTTGTGTTATTGGCTGCGAGCACCTTCAGCAGTACATTGTTGGCGTCGGATTTGACGGATGCAAATGAGATTGTTGCTAATGCCAATTTAACCTCTTACTACGCGGCCAATGATGGCCGTTCTGAAGCGCGGATGTTGATTAAAGATGCTCAAGGGCGTGAGCAAAAACGACAGTTTACGATTTTGCGACGCGATCGCAGCGATGGTGGTGAGCAAGACTTTCTTGTGGTGTTCAGCCGCCCAGCGGATGTCCGTAATACGGTATTTTTAGTTGCGAAAAAGCCTGGCAGTGATGATGACCGTTGGTTATACCTTCCCGGGTTAGATTTGGTAAAGCGTATATCTGCGGGTGATAAACGGACAAGCTTTGTTGGCTCTCACTATTTTTATGAAGATGTATCTGGGCGTGGGATCGCAGAAGATCATCACCAATTAAAAGAGACGACTGATCAGTACTATGTCGTTGAAAACCAACCTGTTGATCCTAAAAGTGCAGAATTTAGTCGTTACACCGCATGGATTAACAAAAATACATTCCTTCCAGAAAAAATCGAGTATTTTGATGAAGGGGGGGAACTCTACCGCCGTGTTGAAGTACTGGCGAGTGAGTTGGTGCAAGGTCATGAAACGGTGACTAAATCGCGGGTTTCTGATCTGCGAAGTGGCGGTCAGACAACATTAGAGTTTCGTTTTCAAGCCTATGATCTTGGGATGGAGCAAGCGGTATTTAGTGAGCGTTCTCTGCGCAAACCTCCGCGTGAGTGGTTGCGGAGAAGTAAATAATGGTTGTGAAAAACGCTTCTGCTCTGCTGCGAGTGCTATTCTCTTCGGCGATTTTATTGGCCAGTGCTAATCTATACTCGGCAACAGGTGATGATGATAGTTGGGGGGATGATGCTTGGGGAGATGAGGCGGAAACTGAGCAAGGCCTACAATTTCATGGCTTTATCGAAAGTGCTGTTGGTGGGCGCTTAAGCAATGATAGCGCGCTGCAAGATGATGATTTTACCTTAGGCGAGTTACGCGCCCGTATTGAAACTGAACGCTTTATTGATGGTGCTTTTAGTCATGGTGCTTCCAGTGATAATTCAAAAGGGGGGGCACTGCGTTTAAGTGCGAAGTTAGATCTCTATGCCGATGGTGTTGAAGGCGGAGGTGATCTATATCTGCGAGAAGCCATCGCTGACTTTTCAAGCAGTGATGATGTTGATGTTCGTGTTGGTCACCAAATACTCACCTGGGGGACAGGGGATCTAGTTTTTCTTAATGACCTGTTTGCTAAGGATTGGCAATCGTTTTTTTCAGGTCGTGATGATGAGTACCTTAAGGCTCCTTCAACGAGCTTGAAGACCTCTTTCTATGGCGATGATGTCAACATCGATTTTGTTTGGACTCCAGTGTTTAGCCACGATAATTTTATATCGGGTGAGCGCTTTTCTTACTTCTCGCCAATGGCCAATAGTCAGCAGGCTGCTCCGAGTGGCAAGGTTATTCCTGTCGAGCCGAGTAAAACTTTTAGTAACGGTGAGTTTGCCGCACGTGTACATGGTTCGGCCCAGCTGCTGGGAAGTAATGCAGAGTGGGCGCTCTATGGCTATCGAGGTTTTTGGAAGCAACCAAATGCAGTGAATAGTCGTAATCAACCGTTTTATAGCCCACTCACCAGCTTAGGGGCGAGTTTACGGACCAATGTGGCGAGTGGTATTGGTCATACCGAACTGGCTTGGTACAACGGCGATGATGATCAAGGCAGTAACCCTATGCTGCCAAACAATCAATTACGCTTTTTAGTGGGCTATGAGCAGGAACTGTTACCTAAGTTAACATTAGGGGTGCAGTACTATTTTGAGCATCAGCTGGATTATGATGCACTCACTAAAAGTGATGGTGGTTCGATCTATAGAGTAGATGAGCATCGTGAACTGTGGACGATGCGAATGACCTATAGTGCGCTGCAGGATAATCTGATCATGAGTTGGTTTAGCTTTTACTCCCCAACCGACCAAGATTACTACCATCGCCCATCGGTTAAGTATCGTTTTAACGACGAATTGAATTTAACCGTTGGGGGTAATATTTTTGGTGGGGAGCAAGCGCATACCTTCTTCGGACAATTCGACGATGCCTCGAATGTTTATGCTCGCCTACGCTGGAGTTATTAAGGGATAGTTTTTTCGGAAAAGTTTAAGGGGCTAAGTGAGCCTCTTTACTGCTAAAGAAACACCTGTGTGGGAGGCGCGACCCGCGGCGATAAGATATATTAATAGCAGCTCAGCTTCAGGCGTAGTCTTTACGCTGTCCACGCTTTTTTGTTTTGGGTTCTGGCTTATAGTGCACGGTGGTCGAGCAGTTGCGACCGTTCTTCTTAGAGGTATAGAGCGCTTCATCGGCCTTTTTCATGACGGCATGTGGGTCAGCGAGCTCCGCTGTTTTTTCACAAACACCAATACTGATCTGTACGCTAACCACTTCCCCATTATCTGGATTACTGCGCATCTGTTGCCCTTTTTCATTATTCTCAGGGCGATTCTGATTGCGGATATGCATTGGGTAGTTTGCAACGGTTTCACGAAGTTGCTCAATGTAGGGAAGGGCTTCAGCTTCGCTTTTACCTGTAAAGACTAAGGTAAACTCCTCGCCGCCGTAGCGGTAAGCTTTACCGCCACCACTGACTTGATTGAGTTTAGCTGCCACCATCTTCAACACTTGATCGCCGACATCATGGCCATAAGTGTCGTTAAACTTCTTAAAGTGGTCGATATCGCACATAGCCAAGGTATATTTCTTACCTAATGTTGAGAACTTGTCTTGAAGTGCACGGCGGGCTGGTATGCAGGTCAGCTCGTCAATAAACGCCATACGATATGAATTTTGAACGACGGAAATGGCTAAGGCGATCAGACTGGCAGAGACAAACAGAGCAGAGATTAAAGGTTCATTAAACCAGCTCAGCATTATTAGCGCAGAGATAAATGAGGCTAACAGAGCGGCATCTGTATAGGTTTTACGTAATACAAATGAGAGTAAAACAGGGATGATACAGACACTAAAAGTGATCGCTGCGGCTTCGCTGAGGTAGTACTCGTGTAGCAGCATCTCTAGCATGCTCATCGGGAGGTCGGGTAGGTATAGCCCCAATGACCCGTTAGCCCAGGTGAGATAGAGTGCGAGGTAGCTGATAGTAATAAGGAGTATTCGACTGATACCCGCCGGTGTAAATAATCCTCGCTCTTTGTAGGTGGCGATTAGGGCAGTATGAAGTGGTAATAACACCGAGATAGAGCTAAAGAGAACAAACGCATCGGGCTGATTAAGGCTAGTTTGAAGCCCATGCTGAATCAACCAGTAGGCGCCACTTAGGTTTAAAGCCGCGAATAAGATCCGACTTCGATTAAAGCCGTAACCTAGTAGCGCGACAATAATCGCCAATGGGTAAGGGGTGAGCGTCAGTATTTGTTGGTATTCATTACTGAGCTGGGCCGTAAGCGGCAAAAGGAGGCCCGCACCACAAAGTAGTACGAGTGAAGGCACAATTAAGCCTGCGATTCTTAAAAACAAAATTCAGCCCAGCATAGTTAAAAAACCACACTATTGTAGCGGCTGTGAATAAAAAAATATTGCCTTAACGCAATAAAAAAAGCCGGGCTTATAAAACCCGGCATAAGGCGAATACTATGTGAACAGTATTCTGGAGAAGAGGGACCTGTAAGGGTCTACTGAGCAGTCTCAGTTTTTTTGAAACCTAGCATAGAGGCGATCATCATTGCAGGACACCAGCCAGTGAAGGCTGATTGAACAAGACTCGCGCCAACGACTGCGGTAACAGCCAGAATCATCGGCTCTAATTGAAGAAAAACAACGCAGCTAACACTGAGTAGTACGATCGAGCCTGCAATAATGTGTAAGCCTTGATGAACCGTCATGCCTGCACAGTTACAGGTTTCAGCTTTAAGACCCAGTTTTTGAAAAATAAAAACCGCAGGGCACCAGCTTGTAAAACCAGATTGAAACAGGTTAAGGCCTACGAAGCCTGTAAGGTAATACCAGTTTGCATTGACGTAAGTGCCTAGCGCTAAGCTGACAAGGATAACGACACCGGCCATCAAGCGAAGGGCTGCATTAATCGACATAAAAACTCCTGATCTGTGAATTCGGGCGAGTAGAATATTTTATATTATATATGAGTAATATCTAATATAGAAGAGGCTCTCGATAAATATTCAAACAATTATTTTGTATCTATTGGCAATACAGAATAATTGCGTCCAAAATCAGAGTGGCGCTATATCCAATTGAGGGGATGACAATGGATAAGATTCTGGTCAACATCGATTTCAAGCATGAAACAGAGAGCTTACTGAAGAAGGTTACGCAGTTAGCGGTACAGCATTCTGCTTATGTTGAACTGTTTTGTTGTTGCTATAACCGTTCGATAAAGCACGGTTATATGTTTGATAAGAGTGAAGAGCAGAAAGCAGAGCATGCTTATGTGCGCCAAACTGAGGCAAAACTTGAGGCGCTTAGCGCTGTTTTGCAGGATCAAGGGATTGAAACCGGTGTCGATGTCACTTGGGATAGACATACCGCGGAAGGTATTGTTAGAAAAGTTCTGCGTTTTGAGCCGGACTTATTGGTTCATCCTGTTCAGCCTCATAATCGCATGGGACACTATCTATTTGCCCCGGTTGATTGGCAAATTTCTAGAAAATGTCCGGTCCCTGTTTTATTTGCAAAACAACGTGAGTGGAAGGATTTGACCCGTGTTGTGGCGTGTATTGATCCTCTGCATGAAGGGGATGAGCATGCGATGATGGATCGTGAAATTTTGGCCCAAAGTAATGCTTTGAATCCCGATGGGTTTAGCGAACTTCGTGTGCTTCACTGTTTCAATACGCTTCCTCACGAAGCAATTTTTGATGAGCATATGGTTACGGACTATGAAGCGTTACAAGATCGTGTCGAAACACTCCATTTTAAGACTTGTAACCGTATACTTGATGAGTTTGGTTTAAGTAGCGATTCTGGTCAGGTCGATATCATTAAAGGTGATCCTGACTTAACGATAAGTAACTATGCTAAGCATCACCAGATCGATGTAGTGGTGATGGGATCTGTGGCTCGGAGTGTATTTGATCGTTTGTTGATCGGTAGCACAATGGAGCATGTGGTTGATCATGTTGATTGCGATGTATTGATTGTTAAACGTCCGGATTTTGAATGTCCGGTCCTTGAATCACCAGGCGAGCATTGATGAATTATTTTATAGGGGTTGTGTTTCCTGCGCTGCTTCAAATACTTGTGGTATTTATCATTATTGAAACAAACCAAGGCAATGGTTCTTGGGTAGGGTTAGGGGTATTTTTAATCGGTATTTTTGCAATTCCAGCCACTGCTTTTATTAATGGTTTATACGTATGGAAAAACCCGCAAGCTGGGATCATTCAAATTATAGGTAAGAGTTTTACCATTGCGATGATCGTGCCTGTTCTGGCTGTTTTTACGCTGTTCTTATAAAGCCGCAGGCCCTTTTTTATCGTATTTCTGTGATTGAATAGGCGATTTATCTGTTTGAATCGCCTATTCATCATGCGTTTTTCGGCGCTCTTGTCGGCCCTCTTGATAGTGTTCTTATCTTTAAAAGCGTGTGCTTATACCCAGTAGCTCGCTTTTAGTTCACCGATCACTGGCAGTATGGATACAATCAAAAGCAGTGCCATGGTGAGGTTGAACAAACGCTGATATTTCACTTCTTTTAAGAAACGTTTTAACCAAGTACCACAAACAAGCCACATACCTACGCAGGGTACTCCCGCTATAAGAAAGGCTAGGGAGATGAACATTACTTGCAACATGATACTTGCATCTTGCGTGGTATATGCAGCTACTGCACCTGTGGCCATTACCCATGCTTTAGGGTTGATCCATTGAAACAGCGCCGCTTGTATAAAGGTCAGCGGTTTAGTCTCGCTGGTGTTGTTGTCTAGTGATTTAGGTGCAGATGTCGCGACTAGATAGGCTAAGTAAATCAGGTAAAGGACACCGAGTACCTTAATGACTTCATGTATAACCGGAAAACGCTCGAATATTGCCCCAAAACCAAGCCCAACACCCGCGACCATAAGAGGGAAGCCGAGGCAGATACCCATTAGGTGGGGAAGGCTACGCTTGAGTCCGAAATTAAGACCGGATGACATAATCATAATGTTATTAGGGCCAGGGGTGATCGTGGTTGATACGGCAAACACGAGTATCGCGATGTAGAGTTCCATAGGTTTAACCTGCAAAATGTTGAAGCGGTATATCGGTTGCAAATAATGTGAGAGCGTCGGTGTCTAATATTTAGCTTTTCTATTATGTCTTTTACTTTTTTGTCGTTACAGATCCAGATGTTGAAGGGTTTTAAGGGTACAGATCTGTGAGTTTTGTATTTGTATTGCTTTTTTTGCATGACAGATTGCGAGTGAATGAGATTGAAACGGATGAGTTTCAAGCCAGTTATTAGCCTCAGAGTTATTAAACAGAGGATCTGGATTAGAAAATCCATTTGTGGCTCTTATCAAAAGTAGTGCATTATCGGGTTGGAATTTTAGCTGTTGAAATCTAGGTGTTGTAAACATTGTGAATCGTTTAAATTTAAATTTATTACGTGCATTGGTCGTGATTCTTGAAGAGAGAAATGTCACGCGCGCCTCAACACGTTTGCATCTAACACAATCGGCGATGAGTCGGCAGTTGAGCCAGTTACGGGATCATTTTAGTGATCCTCTTTTAATTCGTGAGGGCAATGATTATCTGCTCAGTGCTCGCGCAAAACAGTTGCTACCGAAAATTCAGTCGATTCTTTCTGATATCGATATGTTGAATGACGGTGAGCGCTTTAATCCGGCTGATTGTCAGCGCTGCTTCAGTTTTGCCTGTACTGATCATGTGGCGCAATTTATCTTTCCTGACATATTGGCGCGTTTACAAAAAGAAGCACCGGGTATCGATATTCGTTTTGAGATGTGGCGACCGGAATGGTTACCTAGGCTGGGCCATCTACCACTAGATTTGGCGTCTACGACGACAAATAGTCTGCCAGAGAATGTTCATAGTATTTATATTGGCCATGACAGCCCGGTCTGTTTAATGGCCAAAGATCACCCGCTAGTGTCGACTGAACTTAAGTTAGAGAGAATGCTAGATTACTCGTTTGTGCGTTTAAACAGTGGTGGTGATAAAGATTCTTTTTTTGATCGTGCGTTAGAAGCTAAAGGGTTAAGTCGGCGTATTTTATTTGAAGTGCCTTTTTTTTCCGCGGCTTTTCAAGTGTTAGCCAGTAATCAGTCTCTGATGGTGTTGCCGCTTCATATCGCGCGTAATGCCTTAGCGCATTTCCCATTAGCTTACCTACCCTTGCCTCTGGATCAGATCCCGGAAAACCATTATCACTTATGTTGGCACGCGATACATGATCAGGACCCTGCTCATCGCTGGTTACGTAATGCGATAACCGATCTGCTGAAAAGTCAGATGGATCTAGTCCAGTAGTGCAAGGCTTGCTTATGATTTTAAATCATAGGTTGGATTCTTATTTTGCATTTTTTTAATGTCTGATCGTTCCCTACAATAAGGCTATCTTTCATGTGAGGTAGTTGGGATGACATTAACGATTTGGCTTTCGCTTGTTGTCGTGTGCGTTTTAGGCACGATCTCCCCAGGGCCAAGCCTTGCGGTTGTGCTGCGTCAAACGTTAAGCAACGGTCGTCGGCATGGTATGTTAACAACCGCAAGCCACTCTTTAGGTGTTGCGCTTTGGGCATTGTTATCGCTATGGGGGTTAGGTGTATTAGTCACTGACCATCCGGTGTTGTATAACTTGATTACCTATAGCGGCGCCTGCTATTTAGCATGGTTAGGCTTTAAAGCATTACGTTCTAAAGGAAGTGCTCAATTTGAGCAGGAAAAAAGCGAGGGGAGTTATATCTCAGCTATTTTAGATGGCGCAATGATCTCGTTGTTAAATCCTAAATTGGCAATTTTCTTTATCGCACTCTTTTCTCAATTTATTTCCGCAGAGCAGGTGATCACTGACAAGTTGATCATGATCTCTACAGTCACGCTTATTGATTTCGTTTGGTATATGGGAATTGCGATCTTGTTGTCGCAATCTAACGTAGTGAAAAGGTTGCGTGAAAAATCTATGACGATGGATCAAGTCAGTGGCATCGTTATGATCGGTTTAGCATTAAGAGTCGCTATTATTTAATTAAGATCAAGATTTAGCGGGATACTTAAAATAAGAGTTGTGCTTTCAGTATATTCGTCATATTTTATATATGGATTTCCGTATATGTTTTGTTGATGGTGTTAGGCAACTGTTATGTTTGAGGTTTTTACTTGGCTAGCGGATAAGCTAGTTTTTCAATTACTCGGCTTATCACCCAATACTAAGTTGGGTGACTCTCTTCATTTCTTTATCGAAGATACCACTAAAATATTTGCCCTGTTACTGGTGATGATCTATCTGATTGCGTGGATCCGGGCTTCGCTGAATGTAGAGCGGGTTCGTGATTATCTTGCCGGTAAGCATCGTGGGGTGGGTTATCTGTTCGGATCTTTCTTCGGGGCGATAACCCCTTTTTGTTCATGTTCTAGTATTCCTGTTTTTCTCGGTTTTACCTCTGCGGGCATTCCCGTAGGTATCACTATGTCATTCTTGCTGACTTCGCCACTGATTAATGAAGTCGCTATTTTATTATTGATGAGCTTGCTCGGTTGGAAGTTTACGCTGATCTACGTGCTGGTAGGTATGTCCATTGGTATCTTAGGCGGCTTCTTTCTGGATCAGATTAAAGCAGAGCGTTGGTTGCAAGCGTTCGCTGCGAAAGCGTTTAAAGCCGCGCAGCAGAAAAAAGCGCAAGCTGTGGCTGATGATAACCAGGCAATATCGATGGCGGATCGCCATGATTTTGCTAAGTCTGAGACCTTAGAAATATTTGGCCGGGTATGGAAATGGGTATTTGTTGGGGTCGG
>Ga0193964_1000766_pt1 | contig 15006 bp, 12 predicted proteins | sample FB_7_MG_FD_140323 | JGI IMG/M metagenome (GOLD analysis project Ga0193964, IMG submission 140323) | Microbial mat bacterial communities from the Broadkill River, Lewes, Delaware, United States - FB_7_MG | ecosystem: Environmental > Aquatic > Freshwater > River > Microbial mats | place: USA... | reverse complement strand
GAGTTAAGAAATAAATTTTTACATTTGCAAACCATTTTCAGGTAGAAATATATCTGAAGATGGTTTTTTCTCGACGTAGAGTTGTCTTGTAGAGTTTGTTATGATTGATGAATATAAGTCATTAACTACTTGGGAAAGAAGGTTATAATTAGTAGATTTGTTTAATATTAAATAATTAGAGCTATGGCTAAAGAACATTACGATAGATCGAAACCACACGTTAACATCGGTACTATCGGTCACGTTGATCACGGTAAAACTACATTGACAGCAGCAATTACTAAAGTATTGTCTGAAAAAGGTCTTTGTGAATCACAAGATTTTGACCAAATTGATAACGCTCCAGAGGAGAAAGAAAGAGGTATTACAATTAACTCTGCTCACGTTGAGTATTCAACTGCTAACCGTCACTACGCTCACGTTGACTGTCCAGGTCACGCGGATTACGTAAAGAATATGGTTACTGGTGCTGCTCAGATGGACGGGGCTATCCTTGTTTGTGCTGCTACTGATGGTCCTATGCCTCAGACTCGTGAGCACATCCTTCTTGCTCGTCAGGTAAATGTACCTAGAATGGTTGTTTTCTTGAACAAAGTGGATATGGTTGATGATCCAGAAATGTTAGAATTAGTAGAAATGGAAGTAAGAGAATTGCTTGATTTTTACGATTTCGACGGAGATAACACTCCTATTATCTTAGGTTCTGCTTTAGGTGGACTTAATGGTGAAGAGAAATGGGTTGATAAAATCATGGAACTTATGGATGCAGTTGATAGCTGGATTCCACTACCTCCACGTGATGTAGATAAGCCTTTCTTGATGCCAGTTGAGGATGTATTCTCAATTACAGGTCGTGGTACTGTTGCTACAGGACGTATCGAAACAGGTATCGTTAAGACTGGTGAAGAAATTCAAATCATTGGTTTAGGTGCTGAAGGTCTTAAGTCAGTTTGTACTGGTGTTGAGATGTTCCGTAAGATTCTTGATGAAGGACAAGCAGGTGATAATGTTGGTCTTCTATTGAGAGGTATTGATAAGTCTGAGATTAAGCGTGGTATGGTAATTGCTCACCCTGGTGTAGTTAAGCCTCATACTAAGATTAAAGCTGAGGTATACGTACTTAAGAAAGAAGAAGGTGGACGTCATACTCCATTCCATAACAAATATAGACCTCAATTCTACTTACGTACATTAGACGTAACAGGAGAGATTACTCTTCAAGATGGTGTTGAGATGGTAATGCCTGGTGATAACGTTACAATTAACGTTGAATTGATTACACCAGTAGCATGTTCAGTAGGTTTACGTTTCGCTATCCGTGAAGGTGGTAGAACAGTAGGTGCTGGTCAGATTACTGAAATCATTGAATAATTAGTATTCTAAATATATTAGATTGGTTCGGTTAGTTCCGAATCAATCTTTTTACGGGAGTAGCTCAGTTGGTAGAGCACTGGTCTCCAAAACCAGGTGTCGGGAGTTCGAGCCTCTCCTCCCGTGCGAAATACATAATATAAGATTATGAGAATAAAAAAATATATAAAAGAAGTATACAAAGAATTGGTTGAGAAAGTTTCTTGGCCAACATGGTCTGAGTTAGTAAGCAGTTCAACTGTAGTTATGGTAGCTTCCGCCATTATAGCACTAACCATCTTTGCGATGGATTACGGATTCAGAAATATCATGGATTTTGTATATGGATTGTTTTACTAATCTAGATAGGTTTTAAAATGGCTGAAATCGAAAAAAAATGGTATGTTCTTCGTACTATCGGAGGAAAAGAGAAGAAAGTAAAGGAATATATCGAAAGTGAGATTGCTAATTTAGACCTTACTGATTATGTATCTCAGGTCCTTATCCCAACTGAGAAAGTTTATCAGGTAAGGAATGGAAAAAAGATCAGTGTTGAAAGGAATTTTTTTCCTGGATATTTAATGATCGAAGCTGCCCTAGTAGGTGAAATCCCACATATACTTCGTAATATGACGAATGTTATTGGCTTCTTGGGAGATACAAAAGGTGGTGATCCAGTTCCAATGCGACAGCGAGAAATCGACCGCATACTCGGTAGAGTTGATGAGCTTTCTGAGCAAGCTGAAGAAATAAGTATTCCTTATTTTGTAGGTGAGACAGTGAAGGTAACTGATGGACCATTTAGTAACTTTACGGGCATAATTGAAGAGGTTAATAGCGACAAAAAGAAACTTAAAGTAATGGTTAAGATCTTTGGTCGTAAAACACCACTTGAGTTAAGTTTTATGCAAGTAGAGAAAGAGTAACTTTTTAAAAGAGAGGAAAATTATCATGGCAAAAGAAGTTGCTGGTTTAATTAAATTGCAGATAAAAGGTGGAGCTGCTAATCCTTCGCCACCAGTAGGACCAGCGTTAGGTGCTAAAGGAGTTAATATTATGGACTTCTGTAAGCAATTCAACGCTCGTACTCAAGAGTTGGCTGGTAAAGTAATTCCAGTTGTGATTACAGTATATTCAGACAAATCGTTTGAATTTATCACTAAAACTCCTCCTGTACCAGTTCAGATTAAGGAAGCTATTAAGCTTAAATCTGGATCAGCTGAACCTAACCGTAAGAAAGTTGGATCTTTATCTTGGGATAAAGTGAAAGAAATTGCGGAAGGTAAGATGAAAGATATGAATGCTTTCGAGGTTGAGAGTGCAATGAGTATGGTTGCAGGAACTGCAAGAAGTATGGGTGTCACTGTTGACGGTGAGAGACCTTTTTAAGAATTTTAAAGACTTCAATAGAAAATGAGTAAACTGACAAAAAATCAGAAACTAGCTTTAGACAAGATAGAGTCGGAGAAGGTATATACCATCGAAGAAGCTGCTCAGCTAGTCAAAGACATTACTTTTACAAAGTTCGATGCGTCAGTTGATATTGATGTTCGTCTAGGAGTTGATCCACGTAAAGCAAACCAAATGGTTCGTGGGGTATGTACATTACCACATGGAACAGGGAAAGATAAGAAGGTGTTAGTTCTTTGTACTCCTGATAAGGAAGAAGAAGCTAAAGAAGCTGGTGCTGATTACGTTGGTCTTGATGAGTATATCACTAAGATCAAAGGCGGATGGACAGATATTGATGTAATTATTACTATGCCTTCTGTAATGGGTAAAATTGGTGCAATTGGACGTATTTTAGGTCCAAGAGGTTTAATGCCAAACCCTAAGACAGGTACTGTAACAATGGACATAGCGAAAGCTGTAAAAGAAGTTAAAGCTGGAAAGATCGATTTCAAAGTTGATAAATTCGGAATTATACACACTTCAGTAGGAAAAGTATCATTTGAAGCTGATAAGATTAAAGAGAATGCTGCAGAATTTGTTGGTATTGTTAATAAGCTTAAACCTTCAGCGACTAAAGGTACTTATATTAAGAGTGTGTTTCTGTCAAGTACTATGAGCCCTGGTATTAAAATAGATACAAGGTCTCTCCTTGATTAATTATTAATTTAAAGACCTTAATAATATGAAGAGGGAATTAAAAAAGAGCATTATTGATAGCTTGACGGAGGAAATTAACGGATCGAAACACTTTTATATCACAGATATTTCTGAGCTAGATGCTGCGGCAACGCACGAGTTAAGAAAAGCTTGTTTCGAAAAACAAGTTAAACTAATCCAAGTTAAGAATACATTACTTAGAATTGCTCTTGAGCAAGCTGAAGGTGATTATTCAGAGCTAACTGATGCACTTAAGACTTCTAGTTCTATTATGTTATCTGAAACAGGAAATGTTCCTGCTAAGTTAATTAAAGAATTTAGAAAGTCAGAAGATAAGCCTGTGCTTAAGGCTGCATTTGTTGAAGAATCAGTTTATTTAGGAGATAACGAATTAGATGCTCTTTGTAACATCAAATCGAAAGAAGAATTACTTGGTGAAATCATCAACCTTCTTCAATCACCTATTACAAATGTTATTTCAGCACTTGAATCAGGTAAGAATACATTGGCAGGAGTTGTTAAGACTTTGTCAGAGAAAGAATAATTTTATATTATATTGTAACAAATAATTTTTAAAATAGAATAAAATGGCAGATTTAAAGAAGCTTGCAGAAGAATTAGTTAACCTTACAGTAAAAGACGTTAACGAATTAGCAGAGATCCTTAAAGAAGAGTACGGAATTGAGCCTGCTGCTGCAGCTGCAGTTGTTGCTGCTCCTGCTGCTGGTGCTGAAGGTGGTGCTGCAGAGAAAACAGAATTTGACGTTATCTTAAAAGCAGCTGGTGGTTCTAAACTAGCAGTTGTGAAATTAGTTAAAGAACTTTGTGGTCTTGGACTAAAAGAAGCTAAAGAAGCAGTAGATGCTGCTCCTAACGCACTTAGAGAAGGTATCTCTAAAGAAGAAGCTGAAGCACTTAAAACTCAATTAGAAGAGGCTGGAGCTGAAGTTGAAGTTAAATAACAAGAAATCAGACCAAATATAAATGGTTTATGGCCTAGAGTTCCCGCATGGGAACTCTAAGCCTTTTGTTGTAATATTGTTTAGGTTCAATTAATATAGAATAGATGTCTTTAAGTAATAACAATTCGAGAATTAGTTTTGCTTCTGCAAAGAATCAGTTGAAATATCCTGATTTCTTAGAAGTACAATTGAAATCTTTCAAGGACTTTTTTCAGCTTGATACAACTTCTGAAAACAGAAAGGATGAAGGATTGTTCCAAGTATTCAATGAGAATTTCCCAATTACGGATACTAGAAACAATTTTGTTCTTGAGTTTTTAGATTATTTTATCGATCCTCCAAGATACTCAATTGAAGAGTGTGTTGAACAAGGATTAACTTATAGTATACCATTAAAGGCTAAATTAAAGCTTTATTGTACAGATCCTGAGCATGAGGATTTTGATACAGTAGTACAGGATGTATACCTTGGAGTGTTACCATATATGACTCCTAAAGGTACATTTGTAATTAATGGGGCAGAGAGGGTAATCGTATCGCAACTACATAGATCACCAGGAGTGTTCTTTGGTCATAGTATGCACGCGAATGGTACTAAGTTATACTCTGCAAGAATAATCCCTTTTAAAGGATCATGGATTGAATTTGCAACTGACATTAATAATGTCATGTATGCATATATTGATAGAAAGAAAAAATTACCTGTGACAACTTTATTGAGAGCAATAGGGTATGAAACAGATAAAGAAATTCTAGAAATATTTAATCTTGCTGATGAAATTAAGGTCTCAAAAACTGGACTGAAGAAAGTCGTTGGAAGGAAATTGGCAGCGAGAGTGCTGAAGTCGTGGGTAGAGGACTTCGTAGATGAAGATACAGGTGAGGTTGTATCTATAGAACGTAATGAGGTTGTTATTGACCGTGAGACAGTTATCGAACCTGAGCATATCGATGAGATTTGTGAGTCAGGTGCGAAGACAATATTATTACATAAAGAAAAGCAAAATTTAGCGGATTACGCTATTATATATAATACTTTACAGAAAGATCCTTGTAACTCAGAAAAGGAAGCTGTACTTTATATCTATCGTCAATTAAGAAATTCAGAGCCGCCAGATGAGGCAACTGCTCGTGATGTAATTGATAAGTTATTCTTCTCAGAGAAAAGATATGATTTAGGAGAAGTAGGTCGTTACAGACTAAATAAGAAACTTCTTTTAAATACTGATAAGGATATTAGAGTGCTTACTAAGGAAGATATGATTGAAATCATAAAACACTTAATAAAGCTTCTAAATGCAAAGACTGATGTAGATGATATTGACCACTTAAGTAACAGAAGGGTTAGAACAGTTGGAGAACAATTGTATAATCAGTTTGGAGTAGGACTTGCTCGTATGGCAAGAACAATTAGAGAAAGAATGAATGTAAGGGATAATGAAGTATTTACTCCTATTGACCTTATTAATTCAAAAACTCTTTCATCTGTTATAAATTCATTCTTCGGAACGAATGCACTTTCTCAGTTTATGGATCAAACAAATCCACTTGCTGAGATAACACATAAACGTAGAATGTCGGCCTTAGGTCCTGGTGGTCTTTCGAGAGAGAGAGCTGGTTTCGAGGTTCGAGATGTTCACTATACTCACTATGGACGACTTTGTCCTATTGAGACACCAGAGGGACCAAACATTGGTTTGATTTCTTCTCTTTGTGTGTTTGCGAAAATTAATAAGTTAGGTTTCATTGAAACTCCTTATAGAAAAATTAATAATGGTGTTGTTGACGTTACTCCAGAAGGAATAAATTATTTGTCAGCTGAAGAGGAAGAAGGTTTGACAATTGCTCAGGCTAGTGCTCCTATAGAAGATGATGGAAATTTTGTTAATGACAAGGCTAAGTCAAGAAAAGATGGTGACTTCCCATTCGAGGATGTGAATAACATTGATCTTATTGACGTTGCACCAAATCAAATTTCATCAATTGCAGCATCTCTTATTCCTTTCTTGGAACATGATGATGCCAACCGTGCTTTGATGGGATCGAATATGATGCGTCAGGCTGTTCCATTAATTCAACCAGAAGCTCCTATTGTTGGTACTGGACTTGAAGGATTCTTAGTTAAGGATTCTAGAACTCAAGTAGTTGCTGAAAAAGATGGAACAATAGTTTCGGTTGATGGACAAAAAATTGTTATAAAATATCATAGATCGGAAGAAGAAGAGTTTGTGAGTTTCAAAGACTCAATTAAAACATATAATCTTCCTAAGTATCTTAAAACTAACCAGAGTACAACCATGACTCTTAGACCTATCGTTAAGCTTGGTCAGGAAGTTAAAGAAGGACAAATTCTTACAGAAGGATATTCTTCAAAAAATGGTGAGTTAGCTATTGGTCGTAACCTTAAAGTGGCATACATGCCTTGGAAAGGATATAACTATGAGGATGCTATCGTGATTTCAGAGAGAATAGTTAAGGAAGATGTATTTACATCTATTCACGTTTCTGAATACACTCTTGAAGTTCGTGAGACTAAGAGAGGTATGGAAGAACTTACTTCTGATATTCCTAATGTAAGTGAAGAAGCTACGGCTAATCTTGACGAAAATGGAATGATTAGAATTGGTGCTCTTGTTCAGCCTGGTGATATCCTTATTGGAAAAATCACTCCTAAAGGAGAGTCTGATCCTTCTCCAGAAGAGAAATTATTGAGGGCAATTTTCGGTGATAAAGCTGGTGACGTTAAAGATGCTTCTTTGAAAGCTTCTCCTTCATTAAGAGGAGTTGTTATTGAAAAGAAACTATTCTCTAGAGTTGATAGAGATAGAAAAGCGAAAGCTACAGAAAAGACATTACTTGCTCGTTTAGATGAAGAGTATCAAGTTTTCTATAATGAACTTAAAGATACATTAGTTGATAAACTATTTGTTTTAGTAAATGGTAAGACATCTCAGGGTGTAAAAGATTATTACGGACAGGAAGTTATAGCTAAAGGAATTAAGTTTACTCAGAAATTATTAGTTGACTTAGACTTTATGGAAGTTAGTCCACTTAAATGGACAACAGACAAGGCTAAGAACGATATGATTAGAGACTTACTTCATAATTACGTGATGGCTTACAAAGAGCTTGAAGGTAAGATAAAACGTAAGAAATATAGCGTTACAATTGGTGACGAATTACCATCTGGAATCATGAAACTAGCTAAAGTTTATGTTGCTAAGAAACGTAAGCTTCAGATTGGAGATAAGATGGCTGGTCGTCACGGAAATAAGGGTATTGTATCTAGAGTTGTTAGAGCTGAAGATATGCCATTCCTTGAGGATGGAACACCTGTTGATATTTGTCTAAACCCACTAGGGGTACCTTCTCGTATGAACCTTGGACAGGTATACGAGGCAGTTCTTGGATGGGCTGGAATGAATCTTGGAACAACTTTTGCAACACCAATTTTTGATGGTGCATCAATTGACGAGATCGTAGAAGCTACTGAAAAAGCTGGTGTTCCTCGTTTTGGTTCTACTTATCTTTATGATGGTGGTACAGGTGAGCGTTTTGACCAGAAAGCTACAGTAGGTGTTACTTATATGCTTAAACTTGGTCACATGGTTGACGATAAGATGCATGCTCGTTCTATTGGTCCTTATTCACTGATTACTCAGCAACCTCTTGGAGGTAAGGCTCAGTTTGGTGGTCAGCGTTTTGGAGAGATGGAGGTTTGGGCTCTTGAGGCATTTGGAGCTTCTCACGTTCTTCAGGAAATACTTACAGTTAAGTCTGATGACGTTATGGGAAGAGCTAAAACTTATGAGTCTATTGTTAAGGGTGATCCGTTGCCAGCTCCTGGAATTCCAGAATCGTTGAACGTATTGTTACACGAACTAAGAGGTTTAGGTTTAAGTGTGAACCTAGTATAAACCTAGTATAAAAATACTATTGACTATGGATTACTTCGGTTCTCCATAGTCATACTTTTGTTAATTAGTAATATTCTATTATATGGCATTCAGAAGAGATAACAAGGTAAAGAGTAATTTTACAAAAATCTCTATTGGTTTAGCTTCTCCAGAAGAAATTCTTGAGCGATCAAGTGGAGAAGTTCTAAAGCCTGAAACAATTAACTACCGTACTTATAAGCCAGAAAGGGAAGGTCTATTCTGTGAAAGAATATTCGGTCCAGTGAAGGATTATGAGTGTCATTGTGGTAAGTATAAGCGAATCAGGTATAAAGGGATTGTTTGTGACCGATGCGGAGTTGAAGTAACTGAAAAAAAGGTTAGAAGAGAGCGTATGGGGCACATTCAGTTAGTAGTTCCCGTTGCTCATATTTGGTATTTCAAATCATTACCTAACAAAATAGGTTATTTATTAGGTTTACCAACTAAAAAGCTTGATACAATTATATACTATGAAAGATATGTTGTAATCAACCCAGGAATAAAGGCTGAGGATGGTGTTAAATATCTTGATTTCTTAACTGAAGAAGAATATCTTGATATTGAAGATACATTACCAACAGATAATCATTTATTAGATGATGATGATCCTAATAAGTTTATAGCAAAAATGGGAGCTGATGCTTTACATATGCTACTAAGCAGAATAGATTTGGACGCATTATCTTATGAATTAAGACATAAAGCAAACACTGAAACTTCTCAACAAAGAAAGAATGAAGCTCTAAAAAGACTTCAGGTTGTAGAAGCTTTCAGAGAATCTAGACAAGTTAATAAGCCAGAATGGATGATTGTGAAGGTGGTTCCTGTTATACCACCAGAATTGCGTCCTCTTGTGCCTTTAGATGGTGGTAGATTTGCTACTTCTGATCTAAATGATTTGTATAGACGTGTTATTATTAGAAATAACCGTTTGAAGAGACTTATAGAGATTAAAGCACCAGAAGTAATTTTACGTAACGAAAAACGTATGCTTCAGGAAGCTGTAGATTCTTTATTTGATAATTCAAGAAAGGCTAATGCTGTTAAGACAGAGAATAATAGAGCATTAAAATCGTTATCAGATAGCTTAAAAGGTAAGCAAGGACGTTTCCGTCAAAACTTACTTGGTAAGCGTGTTGATTACTCAGCTCGTTCTGTTATTGTTGTAGGTCCTGATTTGAAGATGCATGAGTGTGGTCTTCCTAAGGATATGGCAGCAGAATTATATAAGCCATTCGTTATAAGAAAACTTATTGAAAGAGGTGTAGTTAAAACTGTTAAGTCAGCTAAGAAAATTGTTGATAGAAAAGATCCAATTGTTTGGGATATTCTTGAAAACGTTCTTAAAGGACATCCAGTTATGCTTAACCGTGCTCCTACTCTGCATAGATTAGGTATTCAAGCGTTCCAACCTAAGCTTATTGAAGGAAAAGCAATTAGACTTCACCCACTAGCTTGTACAGGTTTCAATGCCGATTTCGATGGTGACCAGATGGCAGTACACTTGCCACTTGGAAATGAAGCAATTTTAGAGACACAAATGTTAATGTTGTGTTCTCATAATATACTGAACCCAGCTAACGGTGCGCCAGTAACTGTACCTTCACAGGATATGGTTCTTGGACTTTATTACATTACTAAGTCTAGAAAAGGAGCTAAGGGTGAAGGATTGAAGTTCTATTCGGCAGAAGAAGTTATCATTGCCTTTAATGAGAAAGCAGTAGAATTACATGCAGAAATTAAGGTAAAAGTTGATGATGTTGATGAGAATGGAGAGCCAATCTTCCATACTGTAGAAACTACAGTGGGTAGGGTTTTACTTAATCAACATACTCCAGCAAAAGCAGGTTTTATCAATAAAATTATCACTAAGAAAGCACTTAGAGATATTATTGGAGATATATTTAAAACTTGTGGTGTTGATATCACGGCTAAATTCCTTGATGATATTAAAGATCTTGGATATAGAAAAGCATTTGAGGGTGGATTATCGTTTAACCTTGATGATGTTATTATTCCTGTACAAAAAGATGAGCTTGTTCAAGAAGGATATAATCAAGTAGACGAAGTTCTTGCTAACTATAATATGGGATTCATTACGAACAATGAGCGATACAACCAGATTATTGATATTTGGACACATGTAAATGCTAAGTTGACTAATACTCTAATGACCCAACTTATTGAAGATAAGCAAGGATTTAACTCTATTTATATGATGCTTGACTCTGGAGCCAGGGGTTCTAGGGAGCAGATACGTCAGCTTGGAGGAATGAGAGGTCTGATGGCTAAGCCACAGAAATCTGGTGCTACAGGTGGACAAATTATTGAGAATCCAATTCTTTCTAACTTTAAAGAAGGACTTTCAGTACTTGAGTACTTTATTTCAACTCACGGTGCTCGTAAAGGTCTTGCCGATACAGCATTGAAAACAGCCGATGCAGGATATCTTACTCGTCGTCTAGTTGATGTTGCTAATGATGTTATTATTAGAGAGGAAGATTGTGGTACTTTGAGAGGACTAACAGCTACCGCTATTAAGAATAACGAAGAAATAGTAGCTTCTCTATATGAGAGAATATTGGGTAGAGTTTCTGTTCATAATGTTACAAATCCAATGACAGGTGAAGTGCTTGTTCAATCTGGAGAAGAAATAACAGAGGAAATTGCTCAGAAGATAGAAGCATCTCCAATTGAAAGAGTAGATATTCGTTCAGTACTTACTTGTGAGTCTAAGCAGGGAGTATGTGCTAAGTGTTACGGACGTAACCTAGCAACGGGTAAAATGGTTCAAAAAGGTGAAGCCGTTGGTGTTATTGCGGCTCAATCAATTGGAGAGCCAGGTACTCAGCTTACTCTTAGAACATTCCACGTTGGGGGTACAGCTGGTAACATTTCTACTCAAAATTCGTTGTCGACTAAATATGAAGGTATTGCTGAGTTCGAAGAATTGAGAACAGTACCATTCAAAAACGAAGAAGAGTCATATGATGTTGTTGTTGGTCGTCTTACAGAATTAAGAATTATTGACAAAAACACTAATATAACATTGAATACGCATGCTATCCCTTATGGAGCTAAGTTGTTCATCAAAGATGGTCAAGAGCTTAAGAAAGGTGAAATGGTATGTGAATGGGATCCATTTAATGCTTCAATAATAGCGGAGTATAACGGTAAGGTTAAATTTGATAATCTTATTGAAGGAGAAACATATAAAGAAGAATCTGATGAAGCTACAGGATTTACAGAGATTGTAATTACTGAGTTTAAGGATAAAACTAAAAATCCAAGTTTAAAAGTTGTTGATTCAAGTAATAATGTACTTAAGTCTTACAACTTACCAGTAGGAGCTCACATTAGTATTAAGGATAATACAAAAGTGTCTACAGGTGAGGTTATCGCTAAGATTCCTAGATCTGTTGGTAAAGCAGGGGATATCACAGGAGGTCTTCCACGAGTAACTGAGTTATTTGAGGCAAGAAATCCTTCGAATCCAGCTGTCGTATCTGAAATTGATGGAGAGGTTTCTTTTGGTAAAATTAAGCGAGGAAATAGAGAAGTTATTGTAACTTCAAAAACAGGAGAAGTTAAGAAATATCTTGTTTCTCTATCTAAACAAATACTTGTTCAGGAGCAAGATTACGTTAAGGCTGGTATACCATTATCAGATGGAGCAACTACACCTTCAGATATACTTGCAATTGAAGGACCAACAAAAGTTCAAGAGTATATTGTAAATGAAGTACAAGATGTATACCGTATGCAGGGTGTGAAGATTAACGATAAACACTTCGAAATTATTGTTCGTCAGATGATGCGTAAGGTACTTATCCATGATCCAGGTGATACTAAATTCTTAGAGAATCAGTTAGGTGATAAACAAGCTGTGATGATTGAGAATGATACTATTTTTGGAATGAAAGTAGTAGTTAATTCAGGAGATTCAGGAGAAGTTCAACCAGGACAAATCATTACTGCTAGAAAGTTAAGAGATATCAACTCTCAACTTAAGCGTAAAGATCTTGCACTAGTAGAATCAAGAGATGCAATTCCAGCAACATCTAGTCAGGTGCTACAAGGAATTACAAGAGCTGCACTACAAACTAAGAGTTTCATGTCAGCTGCATCGTTCCAGGAAACGACTAAAGTTCTTAATGAAGCTGCTATCTTCGGAAAAGTAGATACTTTATCAGGAATCAAAGAAAATGTTATTTGTGGACATTTAATTCCAGCAGGAACTGGATTAAAAGAATACCAAAACATTGTAGTTGGATCTAATGAGGAATATGAAAATATTATTAAAAAGTAATATTTATAATATCATAAAGGGGCTGTGTATAAACACAGCCCCTTTTTTTATAGCCCAAAGGTTACTTGGTATTTTGATATAGAACTAAACTTGATTTACTAAGTTTCATTTTGAATATAAAATGCCTACATTTAGGCTAAATAATTAATTATAATAATAGAATGGAAGATAATAATAATAATAAAATAGATATAGAGTTAAATGAGGAAGTAGCACAAGGTACATATTCTAATTTGGCCATAATAACACATTCAAGTTCTGAGTTTGTTGTAGATTTTGTAAGAATAATGCCAGGAGTACCTAAAGCAGATGTAAAATCAAGAATAATACTTACTCCTGAACATGCAAAAAGATTAATGTTTGCTTTGCAAGATAATATGAATAAATACGAGAGTATGCATGGAAAGGTTAAGTTAGAAGAGGAACAGCGAGAAGATGATATAATGCCATTATCTTTTGGTGAGCCCAAGGGACAAGCATAAACCTAGAAAGGATCTAGTAATAGCTTAAATAGCTTTAAACGTTGGTATGGAGATGATTCTAAAGGTAATCTTATATGATTGCCTTTTTTGTATCGATATTAATTGATGAGAGACATATCAAACACAAAAAAAGCTAACTCTAAAAGTTAGCTTTTTGTGAACCTGGAGGGATTCGAACCCCCAACCTCCACGGCCGTAACGTGGTGCACTATCCAGTTATGCTACAGGTCCATTGCTTTATTGCGATGCAAATATATGAAGATTATATATACAACGCAAGACCTAGCGATGTTTTTTTAAGAAATATATTAAAGTGAAAATTAATTATATGACTAATGTATCTGATACTATGAAATTTATGATTTTTCTAGAAATGTAATTATTTTGTAATATTCCTATAATAATGTATCATTGTACGAAAGAAGGCTACAATATATGAATCTACTTATAAGAAAAGTTCAAACTAAAATTTTGCAGTTTAAGTCAAATATACTTAAACACAATAAAGAATTTGTACCATTTAGTGATATAAAGGAGGCAATAATCTTTTTTAATTCCGAGAGTCTGTCTGAATCTCACATTATTAAATATTACAGAATTCTATCATCATACGGTATAAATACTAAGATGATTTGCTATAGCCAATGTATAGATATAGCTAAAATTGATATGCGTGTATTATATATAAATGACAATGATATCTCATTATATGGAAATTTTAAGGATAGTACCATAAGTGAAAATTTAAATAAGCAGTACGATGTCTTGTTTGATTTACGTAATAGTAGTAACGTACGATCAAGATATATACAGAAAATTATAAGATCAAAGTTTTTGGTGGCTTGTTCAAATGATCTAGATGATATTGATATTTTAATAGATACTAAGGGAGAATTAGAGAAATTTGTAGATAATTCAATTGAGTTTTTAATGAAAATAGCAAAACCGTAAAAATGGAAAATATAAAAGGAACAGGAGTGGCTCTCATCACTCCATTTACTAGAGATAAAGATGTAGATTATCCAGCTTTAGCAAAATTATTAAAGCACGTAATAGACGGGAATGTGGAGTATTTAGTTGTTTTAGGAACGACTGCAGAATCAGCAACACTTACCAAGGAGGAAAAAGATGATCTTGTTGAGTTTGTAATTGGTCATTCAAATGGACTTCCAATAGTGTTGGGTATAGGAGGTAATAATACGCAAGAAGTATTAAATAATATTAATGACTGTAAGTTTACAGATAAAATTGCAGCAATACTCTCTGTTGTGCCATATTATAATAAACCAAGTCAGGAAGGAATATATCAGCATTATAAAGCAATCGCTGAGACAACATCTATGCCAATAATAATGTATAATGTACCTGGAAGAACCGGTGTTAATATGGATGCCAAAACTTGCATTAGATTGGCAAACGAATTTACAAACTTGGTAGCAGTAAAAGAAGCATCAGGAGATGTTGATCAAGTAACTAAAATAATAAAAGATAAACCGAGTAATTTCATCGTTTTATCTGGAGAGGATGGAATAAGTCTACCATTAATATCAGTAGGAGTGGAAGGTGTGATTTCAGTTGTTGCAAATGCCTTTCCAAAAGATTTTTCTGAAATGGTAAGACAATGTAGATCTGGTGAATTTAAGAAAGCAAATGTTCATAATCTCAAGTTAAATGAGATTATAGATGCAATGTTTGCTGAAGGAAACCCTTCCGGAGTAAAGGCATTTTTAGCCAAAATGGGCATAATAGATAATTATTTAAGATTACCATTAGTTCCAGTAAGTGAGAATCATTTCAAAATAATAGGTACTTTATTAGAAAGATATTAATATTGCATCGCAATAGGAGAGGTGCAG
>Ga0193964_1000763_pt1 | contig 15016 bp, 14 predicted proteins | sample FB_7_MG_FD_140323 | JGI IMG/M metagenome (GOLD analysis project Ga0193964, IMG submission 140323) | Microbial mat bacterial communities from the Broadkill River, Lewes, Delaware, United States - FB_7_MG | ecosystem: Environmental > Aquatic > Freshwater > River > Microbial mats | place: USA... | reverse complement strand
TCATATGATATTGGATCTACCGTGGGATGACATAGAAGATGTTGTAGAAGGAGCTAAAATTTTATCTGCGCTTAATATAGAACAAGTTAAAATGCATAGTTTATACGTAGTTAAGGGCACAAAACTTGAAAATATGATAAATGCAGAGGAAATAAAACTGTGTTCTAAAAATGAATATATTGAAAGAGCTATAATGTTTTTAAGTTATCTTAATCCAGATATTGTTGTGCAAAGAATAATAGGTAGAGCTCCTAAAGAAGTTGCAAAAGCTAATTGGGATAGTAGCTGGTGGAAAATTAAAGATGAAATATTAAATGAAATGTCTAATCGAAAAATATATCAGGGAAGTAATTATGATTATTTAGATAGTATCATAAAGGATTGAGAGGAATAATTAGTGACATTTGAATGTAATTGGAATAAAGATAAAGCGTGTGAAATTAGTAAGGTAATGGATTGCAGATGGAAAATAATTGAATGTTTAGATAAAAGCGCTATATCAAAAAGTGATTTTATCAATAGAAATATTTATTGTATAAAACATAATGGAATTAAACCATATGAAAATATTTTAAAGGTTGAAGAAGGCTTTTATAATTATTTTTATTATAATACTATGGCAAAAAGTTATATGCAAGAAATTGCAAATCTAGAAGAAAGATTTAGAAAAGATTCAATTATAAATAGTTTTATTGAAGAAGCACAGATTATGTATAAACATAAAGATAGAGCAACCGAAAAGATATTAGAATTGTTAAAATATAGAAAGATTAATGCATATTATGTTTCTCTTAATTCTGAAAAATTAGATAAGACTCTTTTTGAAATTGAATTGATTGATTTTCCGCAGTTTATTTTACATTCAAAAAAATATAGAATTAAAGATAATTTAATTAAAAATAATTGTTTTAAAAATGAAATAATGAAATCTAAGATTAATAGTTATGTAAACACAAAAATAATATAAAAAAAGAAATTGTCTAAATTATTATAGACAATTTCTTTTTTTTATTAATTTTTCTTACATAAAATTTTAACAATTGTTTCTAAAGTTGAATCTGCTTTAAGTTCATAAGAACCAGGTTGAAGTTTTGATTCTAATTTTAATTTAGTTACAGTAGATAGGAAATCACGCTTACTTGATATTATTTCAAGTTCAAGTAAATCAGCCGCAACCTTATCCCAAGAAGAGCCATTAGAAACCTTTAATTCAACAATTCTACCTTTAACATCTGCTGGAGCGGAGTCAGCTAAATCACCAGCTAATATTAAAGCATATCTTTCATAAGAATCTTGAGAATTCAAATAAAAAGTTCTGCATTTTAAATTGTCTTGTAAATTTAAATCATTAACAGTAGAAATAAATTTATCTTTATCCGAAATTAAAGATCTAGCTGAGAGTTGTTCAGCAACATCAGTCCATGTAGAATCTTCAACAATAATAATTTTTATAGGTTCATCTGATAAAACTGGGGTATCAATAACTGTATCTGTATCAGAAGGTATTGATGGTTCTGCTGGTTTATAAGAAATATCAGGAGTCTTATCTAAGGATTCAGATTCTGCAACTATAGTATTAATTGTTTCGTCTGGTTTAAATAATATGTTAAGTCTCCAACCTATAACTATACCAATAACAACAATTATTGCTAGTATTAGTATATAGTCAGCAGATTCGTAAAAGATGTCTTTAATTTTATTCATAATTAGCTCCTTTTGTCAAAATATGATAATAGTCAAGTTTTATTGTTACTTTTTTTATTATAACATAAAATTATTAAAAAACTTTTAAACAATAAAAAAAAATAAAGGAATTTTATATACTATTCGTGAATAAAGAAGTATGAGGTGATTTTAGTGGATAGGTGTGTACTTATTATCAATGATTCAAAATTTGAAAAAAGAATATTAAAAGATTTATTTGAAAAAATTAATTTTAGAGCTATAATTGCAAATGAATTTAATGCTATAGATATATTTTTAGACAATAAACCAGATTTAGTTTTTGTAAACTATGTTATGGAAGAAACAGATGGAATTTCTTTAATAAAGAAAATTAAATTTGTTGATTCAGATGTAAAATGTGTGTTGTCATCTTGCGATTCAATGGATGATATAGTAGGTAAAACTTTGGAGGTAGATGAATTTATTAAAACACCTATCAATTTAAAAGATTTAGTTGAAAAAATTATAGTTTTATGGGAATAGGAGGACGTATGAAAGTATTAATTAAAAATATAGGAATAGTTAAATTTGATAAAAACATGACTTATGAAGAATTAAGTATAAAAAATTTTACTAACTATAAAGATTATTATTGTGTAAGAGTTAACAATGAGATAAGACATTTACAGCACTTAGTTAGTGAAGGTGAAGAAATAGAATTTATTAAATATGATCATGCAGATGGTCAAAGAGTATATATAAAAACTTTGGTATTTCTATTTATAAGAGCTGCTTATGACATTTCACCACAATCAAAAGTTAGGGTGATGCATTCGTTAAATAAGGGTCTATATATTGAATTAAGTGATATTAAAAATATATCAAAAGAAACTCTTCAAAAATTAAAAGAAAATATGAAAAAAAGAATTAATAGTAACCAAGCTATTATTAGAAGAAAAGTGCCATTAAAAGAAGCTGAAAAATTCTTTTTAGAAGAAGGATTAAATGAAAAACTTGAATTATCTAAATATAGAAAAGCTGGTGAAATTAATATATATGATTTAGATGGATACGTTGATAAGTTTTTTGGCTATCTTGCACCTAATGCTGGATATATAAAGTTATTTGATATAAAAAAATATAAGCAGGGGATAATTCTTTTATATCCAAGGAAAGAATATAATTACAATATTCCACCGTTAATAAGACATCATAAAATTGCAAGAGTGTTTGATGAAGCTGAAAAGTGGGCTGAAATTCTTAAAATAAATAATGTAGTATCATTAAACGATAGAATAAAATCAAATAGAATTGCCCCAATAATTAGAGTTTCTGAAGCACTTCAAGAGAAAAAAATTGCTCAAATAGCAGATGAAATTTGTAGAGATCCATATAGAAGGGTTGTATTAATTGCAGGACCATCATCATCTGGTAAAACTACCTTTGCTAAACGTCTAGGAGTTCATTTAATGGTTAATGGGAAAAACACTTATTCTGTATCTTTAGATGATTATTTTGTAAATAGAGATAAAACACCTAAAGATGAATTTGGAAATTATGATTTTGAGGCGTTAGAAGCAATTGATACAAAACAATTTAATGAAGATCTTTTAAAATTACTTGAAGGAGAAGCTGTAAAGATACCTAGATTTAATTTTGTCACTGGTAGTAGAGAATGGACAAGAGAACCCATAGAGATTGATGAAAATTGCATTTTAATAATTGAAGGTATACATGGATTAAATGAAAAATTAAGTGAAAGTATTTCATCCACAATGAAATTCAAAATTTATATTAGTGCTTTGACTCAATTAAATGTAGATCCTCACAATAGAATACCTACAACTGATTCTAGGTTAATTAGAAGAATTGTAAGAGATAATAGATATCGTGGAAATAATGCTGAAAAAACATTGTCTTTATGGGCTTCAGTAAGAAGAGGAGAAGAGCGCAATATTTTTCCATTCCAAGAAGATTCAGATGCAATGTTTAATTCATCATTGGTGTATGAATTAGCTGTTTTATCTAAATATGCAAAACCATTATTAGAGGATATACCAAATACAAGCATTTACTATTCTGAGGCGAAGAGACTTTTAGAATTTATAAAATATTTTTCATTTATTGAAGATGAATTTGAAATACCAAATAGCTCAATTATTAAAGAATTTATTGGAGGTAGTTGTTTTAGAGAATAAAAGAAATAATCAAAAGACTATGAAGCAAAAACATAATTTTGCTTATAGTCTTTTAGTTTGTTAAGAAAATAAAATTATTATTAATAAGAAAAAAACAATAATCTATTGCAATATTATTAAATTAAAATACAATATAATAGGAATAATTATTTAGGAGGTAGAGATGCAAAATTATTTAGATTTATTAGTTAAAAATGGAAAAGAAATAGCTAGCAAGGGGAAAGTAGCAGGATATATCCCAGCATTAAAAAAAATGAATTCTAATTATGTAGGAATTTCTGTTATAGATTCTAATAAAAATATATTTTGTTCTGGAAATACAAATATTGATTTTACTATCCAAAGTATTTCTAAAACGGTAAGTTTACTTATTGCATTAGAAGATAGAGGGTTTGACTATGTTTTTTCAAAAGTAGGTATGGAGCCGACTGGAGATGCGTTTAATTCATTAAAAAAACTTGAAACAGTACAACCAACAAAGCCATTTAATCCTATGATTAATGCAGGGGCAATAGCTGTCACATCAATGATTAAAGGCGATTCGAGCGATGAAAAATTTGAAAGATTACTTAATTTATTTAGAAGAATTATTGGGGATGATTCAATAGGTTATAATAAAAATGTTTATCTTTCAGAAAAAGAAACAGGTAATAGAAATAGATCTATGGCCTATTTTATGAAAGATGCAGGGGTTATTGATACAGAAGTTGAAGAATCATTAGATGTATATTTTAAACAGTGCTCAATAGAAATGAATTGCTTGCAACTGGCAAAACTTGCATACTTTTTTAGTAATAATGGAACTAATTATGAAGGTCAAAAAATTGTTAGTGATAAAAACTGTGAAATAGTTAAAACATTTATGATAACTTGTGGAATGTATAATGAATCAGGTGAATATGCAATTGAAGTTGGAGTACCTTCAAAAAGTGGAGTAGGTGGTGGAATAATAGCTTCAAGCTCTAAAAATTTTAGTATTGCAACGTTTGGTCCAGCACTTAATAGTAAAGGAAATTCTATTGCAGGTATTAAAATGTTAAAAATGTTTTCTGAAAAAAATAATTTGAGTATTTTTAGATAAATGTATAAGTTAATAGAAGTAAAGAAATTTATGAAAATTTTTATAGATAGAGGATATGAAATTTATTTAATTGGTGGGGCAGTAAGAGATATATTAAATGATGTAGAACCATTAGATTTTGATTTTACAACAAATGCTTCACCTATTGAAATAAAGAGTATTTTAGAAAACTTTTTTGAACTAGATTTATTTGGAATTTCATACGGAATGATCAAGATTAAAGAAAATAATTATGAAATTACATCCATGAGAATTGAAAATAAATATAAAAACAGATGTCCTCAAAATATTAAATTTGTTGATTCATTAAAAGAAGATGTTATAAGGAGAGATTTCACAATTAATGCATTAGCATTAGATTATGAAAATAATCTATATGATTTTTTGAATGGAAAAGAGGACTTAAACAATGGAATAATTAGAACTATTGGAATTTCTAAAAAAAGATTTATAGAAGATCCAGTTAGAATATTAAGAGCATTTTGTTTAATGGCTGAAAATAATTATAGTTTTTCGAAAGAACTTTATATGTATTTTTTAAATGTTGATTGTTGTGATATTTTCTATGAAGGAAAAATATATTATAAATATTTTAAAAGAATAATTGAAGGTAAATATTCTTTTAAAGTATTGTGGTTTTGGGTTAATAAAATTATTAAAGAGCCAAGTAGAAATGATTTTTCAAGTATACTATTAATCGAAGATTTTATATTTAAGTGTATATATTTAAGATATAAAAACAATAAACTTAAACTGGTTATAGATATGTATTTAAAAGCAAATAAAAAGTATGCTTACTATGTAAAAATACTTGATATGATTGTAGATTCAGAAAGTTTAGTTTTATTAAATAGGGCTATTTATCAATTATTTAATTACAATGATTTTTTAAATAGTAATGATATTAAAGAAATAAATCTTATCTTATTTTTACTAACTAATGAATTTCTATCAGAAAAAATTTATCAGTTAAAAATAAATAATAGAATAGTAAAAAGAGATGATATAAAAGGACTTTTTGAAATATTAGATAGGGAAAATATAGAGAGAAAATGTTGGAAATCTATAATCAAAGACATTGAGAATCAAATGATTTTAAATCCTAATATAAATAATAAAAAAGATATTAAAAAAATAGTATTTAATAAATATAATTTGTATAATAAATTAAGCTAGCAAATTAATTTGCTAGCTTAAAATTTATGTTTCAAACATATACTTTTTTCTTCTCATGCCAAGGCCTATTGCTAAACCAATTGAAATTAAATTATTCATTAAAGAGGTTCCGCCCTGACTTATAAATGGAAGCGGAATTCCTGTTACTGGCATTAAGCCAACAGTCATCCCAACATTTTGTATTATATGATATAAAAACATTGCCATTATACCCACTAGGATTAATTGATGAAAGGTTGAAATTGCTGTTTGTGCTAATCTAAGCAATCTAAAAAGAAGAATTAGAAAAAGAAGCAAAATTACCAATGTTCCAATAAATCCATAAACTTCACCGACAACAGAAAAAATAAAATCATTATGTTTATATGGAAGATATCCATATTGAATTAGTTTTGCATTATCTAGACCACGGCCAAACATTTTACCAGAACCGATTGCAATTTTAGATTGGTTTGCTTGATAGCCACTGCCTGAAGGGTCTCTGCTTGGATCAAAAAAATCTAATAATCGATTACGTTGATAAGGTTTCAAAAAATGCCAAAAAAGTGGAAGCGTTATAATTGCTGCACAAATTCCAGTAAAAAAATATTTTATATCTAAGCCTGCTGCAAATATCATTATTGCAAAAATAATAATGTAAACAAGAGAAGTACCAAAATCAGGTTCGGCAAGAATTAATAGAATAGGTATTAGTCCCCAAATAAGAATTTTACCAAATACAAGAGGCTTACTAATATTTTCTTTATTATCGGACATGATTTTAGACATTGTTATTATATATATTAGTTTACATACTTCAGAGGGCTGAAAAGAAATTATTTTACCAATTGAAATCCAACTTTTAGCATTATTATGTACATCACCGAAAAGTAATACAGCAAATAGAGAACCTATCATGATAAAATAAAGAGGCTTATAAAATTTTTCTAAATAATCATAATCGAAGAACATAAAAATAATTGCAGCTATTCCACCAATAAAACCTGCGGCTAATTGGGATTTTAAAAAACTAGTATCGTAATCTTTAAAAGTAGCAATATATACTAAATGAATGCCAATTGCAACTAAGATGATAACTGTTGTAAATAGAATCCAATCGAAACGTTTTAAAAAACTTTTATCAAATTCGAACATAATATTTCCTTTCTTGGTTTTATTAATTATTATAGCATGAAATGGGTAAAATAGGTGTATTAAATGAATCGAGGTTTGAAATTATTGAATAAAAAGAATGTGTATTTATATGAAATAAATAATATTAAAAGTGTTTTAAATGAAGCTATTGAATTTTTAATGTTAAAGGGTAGTGATAAAGGAGATTTATGCCTTTTAAAAGATAAGAGCATAAAAAAAACATTAGAAATAAAAAATAGTTATAAAAATGGATATGTATTAATTTCGTCTTTTAGGGATATAAGGAATTTTGACTATGAAAATGACAAGTATTTACCTGTTGCAATTGGAGCAACAGGTTTAGATTATCATATTAGAATGAAATATATAATTAAAAAATTATGTATAAATTTAGAAACGGAATATTACTATCAAGTAGATAATGGAGATTTACCAGAGAGAAAAATTGCTGAATTAGCTAAAACTGGTGAAATTGGTTTAAATCACTGTTTTTATCATAAAGAATTAGGGTCATTTGTATCTTTAGGATTAATTTTTACTAATGAAAAAATTGAAAATTACTTTATTGATAAATTATTGCCAAATAGTGAATCTTTTTTAAAATGTTCTAGTTGTAGAAAATGTATTACTAATTGTCCAACAAAAGCTCTTATTAATAAAAAATATAACGAATGTTTATCTTATTTATTGCAATCAAAGAAGGATACAATTTTTGAATATAAAAATTTTGTGAAGAAAAGTATATACGGGTGTGATATTTGTCAAATTAATTGCAGTTATAATATTAAAGTTTTAAGCAAAAAGAACTTTTTAGGTAGAAAAATAGCTAAGATAAATATTGATGATTTAATTTTTATGAGTAATAAAAAATTTAAGAAAAAATATGCTAATAATTCTTTTTCATGGAGGGGGAAAAGAATATTGCTTCGTAATGCACTTATTTATGGATCTAATAGAAATAAACCTCTTAAAATATCAAAAGAAGGTATTAAAATAATAAAAAACATTGAATTAGATGATGTTAAAAAAAGTTATGATTTATATATTAATAAATTTAATGATTGATTATAATTAGCTACTAAATAATGTAGAACTATTTTTGTTAATACACTTTATTTAGTATGTCTAAAATATACTTTTTTAAATTTAATTAAATTAGAATGTTTATAAATAAAAACTATTAAAAAATAGTTTAATTATGTTATGATAAAAAGGTAAGAAACGACTTATTATGTCATTCGTAGATTATATTAAAAATAATATGAATGACTTATTTTTAGGAGGGAAAATCATGAATATACATGAACTTGATTATTTAGTTGAAAAAGTTGAAGAATTAAAAAAAGATGGAGTATACAGAAAATTACCTGTATTAGAAGGACCTAATGAGGCTGAAATAACTCTAAATGGGAAAAGAGTTATTAACTTGTCTTCTAATAACTATTTAGGATTTGCAAATCATCCTAGAATGAAAAAGGCTGCAATAGATGCTGTAGAAAATTACGGAGTTGGTGCAGGTGCAGTAAGAACTATCATTGGAAATATGGATATACACGAAGAATTAGATCGTGAATTAGCAATTTTTAAAAGAGAAGATGCAGCTATAGCATATCAATCTGGATTTAATTGTAATGCAGGTACGATACAAGCGATAACTGAGAAGGGTGATTTAATTATTTCAGATAAATTGAATCATGCAAGTATTATAGATGGTGCTAGATTAAGTAGAGCAGATAAAAAAGTATTTGAACACTCAGATATGGAAGATTTAGAAAGAGTATTAAAAGAAAATAGAGATAATTATAGAAATGTTTTAATAATTACTGATGGTGTTTTTAGCATGGATGGAGATATTGCGAAATTACCTGAAATTGTTGAATTGGCAGAAAAATATAATTGCATGACTTATGTTGATGATGCACATGGATCTGGTGTGCTTGGTGAAAGTGGTAGAGGAACAGTTGATCATTTCCATTTACATGGAAGAGTTGATTTTTGTATAGGAACATTATCAAAAGCAATAGGAGTAGTAGGCGGATATGTTGCATGTAATAAAACAGCTTATGAATGGTTAAATCATAGGGGTAGACCAATTTTATTCTCTACAGCACTTACACCTCCATCAGTAGGAGCAATTCTTGAAGCTATTAAAATGCTTTCAGAGTCAACTGAATATACTGATAGATTATGGGATAATGCAAAATACTTTAAAGAAAAATTAGGTGCGTTAGGATATAATACTGGAAAATCAGAAACTCCAATAACACCAGTAATTATTGGAGATGAGGCAAAAACAATGGAATTTAGCAAAATGTTATTTGAACATGGAGTTTTTGCATCAGGAATTGTTTTTCCTACAGTTCCTAAAGGAACAGGAAGAGTAAGATGTATGGTAACAGCTGGACATACAAAGGAACAGTTAGATAGAGCTGTTGAAGCTTTTAAAACTGTTGGAGAAAAAATGAATATTATTTAATTAGTTTATTAGGGATTCTAAAAATTAATTAATTTTGGAATCCCTTTTACATATTAGCGTAATTGCTAAGTAGCCAGTTTACATACAATAAATAATTTGTTTGAGTTAATGAAATATATATTTTTTATTTGATTTATTGTTTATATTAATTTAGAAGATAACTTTGTGATTAATAATAAAATATTTATTATTTTGTCTATTTTTTAAGAATAATTTTAGGAGAAATGAATGTTAAATAAATTAGAAACAAAACAAGTGATTTCTATTTTAAAAAAAATGTATCCAGATGCAGGACCCGAACTGATTTTTTCTAATCCATTTGAATTATTAATTGCAGTTATTTTATCTGCGCAGTGTACAGATGTAAGGGTTAATAAAGTTACAAAAGAGCTTTTTAATAAGTATCCTAAACCAGAAGATTATATAGGTGTTTCGATTGAAGAAATTGGCGAAATTATACATTCTTGCGGTTTTTATAAAACAAAAAGCGAATATATAATTAATACATGTAAAATATTAATTGATAAATACAAAGGAAATGTACCATCAAATAAAGAAGACTTATTGTCATTACCAGGCGTTGGCAATAAAACAGCTAATGTTGTTATGTCAACGGTTTTTAATGTGCCAGCTATAGCTGTAGATACTCATGTTTTTAGAGTATCACAGAGGATTGGGCTTGCAAAAGGAAATTCGGTCGATGAAATTGAAAAAAAATTGTGTCATATAATCGAAAAGGAAGAATGGACTAATGCACATCATTTAATTATTTTTCATGGCAGAAGAATTTGCAAAGCTAGAAAACCATTATGTATGAAATGTAAACTCAAAGATATTTGTGAATATAATGAAAAAAACTTATTATAAATTAGATAGGAGTGAGACTATGTCAATTGATGAAAAACCAGTAGTATTTGCATTAGATATTGGAACCCGTTCAGTAATTGGAATAGTAGGTCAAAAAAATGATGATAAATTTAATATAATTGATGTAGAGTATACTGAACATAAAAATAGAGCAATGTATGATGGACAAATTCATGACATTCAAGAAGTGAGTAAAATGCTTCGAATGGTTAAAGAAAACTTGGAAGAAAGAAATAATTTGAAATTAGAAGAAGTATCCATTGCTGCTGCAGGTAGAGCTTTATTAACTAAGTCTTATACTTATAAAAGAAGCATTTCAAAAGAAATTGAAATTGAAGACGAATTAGTTAATAATTTTGAAATTGAGGCGATTCAAAAATTACAATCAGAATGTTTTGAAAAAGAAGAAGATTTTAAAAAATATCATTATGTAGGACATTCAGTTTTAACATATTATTTAGATGATATGAAAATTGACTCTTTATCTGGACATAGAGGTGAAAAACTAACAGTTGATTTAATTGCGACATTTTTGCCGGAGACCGTTGTAGAAAGTTTATATACTTGTGTTAGTAAGGCAGGAATGAGCGTGAAAAATATGACTCTTGAGCCAATTGCAGCTATTGAATTTGCAGTGCCTAAAGATATTAGGCTTTTAAATTTAGCTTTAGTTGATATTGGAGCTGGGACTTCAGATATTGCAATTACAAAAGATGGTACTGTTACTGCATTTGATATGGTTGATATAGCTGGAGATGAAATTACAGAACAAATAGCTCAAAAATTATTAGTGGGATTTAATGAAGCTGATAAAATAAAAAGAAGAATAGCTGATGAAGAAGTGATTAGTTATTTAAATGTTTTGGGGATGGAAGAAGAAGTGAAATCTGAGGATTTGGTAGAATTATTAAAAGATACTATTAATGAATTGGGAATTAAAATATCGAATAGAATAATGGAGACAAATGGAAAACAACCTAGTGCTGTTTTTTTAGTTGGAGGTGGAGCACAGATTCCGATGCTAGCTAAAAATATAGCAGATGAGCTAAAGTTAAACCCAAACAGGGTGGTTGTTAGAGGAGCTAGTGAATTAAGTAAAATTGAAATTAATAATGAATACTTAAAGGGGCCTCAAGGAATTACTCCTTTAGGGATAGCAATATCTACACCTGATATAAAAGAAAATAATGTGATTGAGATATTATTAAATGGTGAAAGAAAAAGTTTTTTTAACATAAAAAAATATAAAATTTCAGATGTTCTAATTGATGTTGGATTTAATCCTAGAAAGTTAATACCAAAAATGAAAAATCAAATAGCATTTAGTGTAAATGGAGAAGAAAAAATTGTAAAAGGGCTAACGGGAGAAGCTGCTGAAATAAGGGTGAATGGAAATAAAGTTGGACTAGATTATAAAATAAAACCTTTGGATGAAATTGTAATTAAAGATGCAATTGAAGCAGAAAAACCAATATGCAGAATAAAAGATTATATTGAAAAAAGAAAAATATTATATTTAGAGAATAAGGAATATTCATGTATTAGTAATATTTTTGCTAATAATGTGTTAGTTAATGAAGAGTATTTAATAAAAGATAAAGATGTAATCATTATTGAATATTTTTCTAAGTTTGGAGAATTTGTAGATAAGTATAAAATTAATAAAGATATTTGCAATTTAGAGAATATTATTATAGATAAAACAGAAACAATTGTTTTTGGTAAAAGATATTTTTTTTATGATAATAAAAAAATAGATATTAGTATTGATGATGATTTTGATTCTGAATTAATGGTTTTAAAAGTAACTGTAAATGGTGAAAAGAAAATTATCAAACATAATAAAAAAAGTTTTATTTTTGTCAATTTATTTGACTATATTGATTTTGATTTAACAAAAGCTAAAGGAAGATTAATGCTTAGAGTTAATGAAGAACCTGCTGAATTTCAGCAAATTATTAATCAAAATGATGTAATATCAATATATTGGGAATAGTAGGTGATTGTATGAGTGAAGTTGTATCTGATATTTATGAAAAAAAAGTTAAATGTCCAAATTGTTCAAATGCATTTAAGACAATGAAAGTTAGATCTTCAAGGCTAAGAGTTTCAAAGAGAGATGCGGATTATTTTGTTATGTATTCAAATGAGCATATGCCTTTGTTTTTTAATCCTATTAAGTGTCCTAAATGTGGATTTGCTTCATTGGATGAAAAATTTAATAAGGCACTTTTGCCAGTAGAAAAAAAAATAATTAATGATAAAATTAAAACTCTTGAATATTATGTAGATTATTCAGGTGAGAGAAATTTAGATCAAAGCTTGGAATTATATAAATATTGTTTTATTGTAGCTCAAAAATTAGATAATTCATATTTACTATTAGGTAAAATTGCACATAGAATTGCGTGGCATTATAGGATATTAGAAGACGATGTAAATGAAAGGGAGTATCTTATTTTGGCAAGAGAATGTTATAAGTCAGCATATAGTAAAGAAGATTTAAATAATTGTAATATGGATGAATTGACATTGGCATTTCTAATTGCTGAACTTAATAGAAGAACGGAAGAATACAAAGATGCAATTAATTGGTTTAGCAGAATTGTGTCAAATAGAGGCGTTAAGTCAAAACCAGGGTTAGAAAATCAAGCAAGAGAACAATTACAGCTTGCAAAAGAGGCATTCGATGCATTAAAATAAAATTTGAATTGTTTTAGGAGGGGCTATGAGGGCAGAATTAATAAATCCATTTGTGAAAGCAAATACAAGTGTGATATCAATGATGGGAGCGACAGAATTAAATCAAAAAAATTCATATTTAGTTAAAGAAGTAACGCTAAAAGATGATATTGGAATTGTTATTGGTGTTACAGGAGAAATAAGAGGGCAAGTTGTACTATCATTTCAAGAATCATTTGCAAAGAAAATAGTATCTAATATGATGGGTGGAATGCCAGTAGAAACTATAGATGATATTGGTAAAAGTGCATTATCGGAATTAGGCAATATGATACTTGGGAATGCAGCAACGGGTTTATTTGAAAATGGATATCAAATTGATATAACACCACCTAGCTTATTAAGTGGGGAAAGCGTAATTTATTCGACAATTAATCAACAAATAATTGTTGTTCCATTTGAAACTGAAATGGGTAATTTAAATCTAAATATTTCATTAAAAGATAAGGATGAGAAATAATATGGCTATGAATATTGTACTAATGCAACCAGAAATTCCACAAAATACTGGCAATATCGCAAGAACATGTGCTCTAACAAAAAGTAGACTTCATTTAATAAAACCTTTAGGATTTTCAGTTTCTGATAAATATTTAAAAAGAGCTGGTTTAGATTATTGGAATTTATTAGATATTTTTTATTATGATAATATTGAGGACTTTTTTGAAAAAAATCCAAAGTGTGAAATATATTATGCAAGTACTAAGGTATCAAAAAATTATGCAGATGTTAAATATAATGATGAATCTTTTATTGTATTTGGAAGAGAAACTGGAGGAATTCCAGAGGAGATATTAAAGAAATATCCTAATCAAACGATTAGAATACCAATGAGAAGAGATTCGGAGATGGCAAGATCGTTAAACTTGGCAAATTCTGTTAATATAGTGCTTTATGAAGCACTACGTCAACAGGGTTTTCCAGATTTATCATAATAATGGAGGAATATAAATGGAATTGTTTATTGGAATTGCTGGAGGACTAGGTTTATTTCTTTTCGGTATGAATATGATGGGTACCGGTCTTCAGAAAGTTGCAGGTAGTAGGCTAAAGAGATTTGTCGAAATTTTGACAAACAATAAAATTATGGGAGTTATTGTTGGAACTATTGTAACAATGCTTATTCAAAGTAGTAGTGCTACAACTGTAATGGTTGTAGGATTTGTTAACGCTGGTATTATGAATTTAATGCAGGCTGTAGGAGTAATAATGGGTGCTAATATAGGGACTACAATTACTGGACAGTTAGTAGCGTTTAAGTTGGATGAAATAGCACCCTTAGTGATTGGAATTGGTGTGTTATTATGGTTTATTACTTCAAAAAAGAAACATAAAGAAATTGCAGAAGTATTGATTGGTTTTGGTATTTTATTTTTAGGTATGGGAATGATGGGAGATGTATTAAAATCTTTAAAGGATTCTCCTATTTTTAGAGATATGATGCTTGGATTAAATAATCCAGTTATAGGTATGGGAGTTGGTCTAGCAATTACAGCAATTTTACAGAGTTCAAGTGCTTCTACTGGAATTTTAATTGCGCTTGCAAATGAAGGGTTGATTACTCTTGATTTAGCTTTTCCAATATTATTAGGACAAAATATTGGAACATGTATAACTGCTATGTTATCTAGTATTGGGGCAAATAAAACTGCAAAGCAAGCAGCTGTTGTTCATTTA
>Ga0193964_1000760_pt1 | contig 15059 bp, 11 predicted proteins | sample FB_7_MG_FD_140323 | JGI IMG/M metagenome (GOLD analysis project Ga0193964, IMG submission 140323) | Microbial mat bacterial communities from the Broadkill River, Lewes, Delaware, United States - FB_7_MG | ecosystem: Environmental > Aquatic > Freshwater > River > Microbial mats | place: USA... | reverse complement strand
TGAGGAAAGCTTGGGGGCTGTAATGCTTCCTTTACTGATTAATGCGTTACCTTGCAGATCAATAAGAGAGTATACAATCGCTTCATCTGTAGCGGAGATCAAATAGTCAAATACATTGACCAATGAGCGCGACTGTAATTTTGGGGTGATAAAGCGTGATTGTACTGTCTTAACAATAAGGCGGGTTTGATGATCGAAAAAACTACGGCTCTGGTTTATCAGAGTTTGGTTCTGTTTAAAAAGTTTTTCGAACTCAGTACTCTTTACGTCCTTCCAAAGCGCATAGCTGAATACGGTAAGTGCAGATAGTAAGATAATCGACAGAATAGTGAATAGTATTTTGAGTGGTTTAATCCCATCGTTTTTTATCATAATCACTTACCTTATACCGCTGTCCGTTGCAGTTGAAACTTGTATCTGTTCACTATAGCAAACCGCTCTAGGTAATTAAGCGCCTAGCCTGAAAAAAAAGGAATAATTATCTAATAATTGATTTGCCTTTGAGTTGCTGTCTTTTTTAATGATTTTTACTTGCTAAAAGGGCTTTTTGCTTCGCTAATCTTTAGATTCTGCTGAAACTTAATAAATATTGCCCTTTTGTCGGTGACAATATAATTCTAATAGTATGAGTGAAGCGATAGAGGGTAGAATAATGAACGTGGTTACAGTACCTACTTTGAAGGCTTGGCTTATTCTAAATTTGACAAGAACGTTTTTCAAAGGGCAGCAATGGAATTGATGGCAAAGTATGTAGTTAAGATGAATGCATACTGTGCTTTAGTGTGAAGAATTAAGGAGCCCCTACATGGGATTATTGATTGATTGGTTTTTAGACTTTTGGGATAACATGCCTGGAGGCAAAATTAGTAGGGCTTTTGTTGCGGCAGTGTTGCTGGTGGTCGTTGTCTCGCTACCTCTAGGTGTCTATTGGAGTATTATGCCGAAGGCTTTTGATCCAGCTGTCGAAGCAAAGTCAGATGCTGAAAACCAAGGTGTTGAGCTTTCAACAGGCTATACGTCTGTTTATACCTTGCACAGGGTGATGGGTACTTTGCTTCATAAGCCGGGTGGCTACATCAGTAATGACAAAATCCCACCTGGAATCTGGTTAGATAATATTAGTAATTGGGAATTTGGTGTGCTGGTACAGTCACGCGATTTTGCTCGTGCTATGCGTAAGGACTTCAGTCGCTCGCAGTCTCAATCTGTTGAGTATCCAGCATTAACGGTTGCCGAACCACGGTTTCACTTTGATTCAAATAGCTGGCTTCTGCCTTCAACTGAATCTCAATATAAAGAGGGGCTAGAAGCACTTTTAAGTTATCAAGTTGCGCTATCAAACACAGAACAATCTGAAGCACAGTTCTACGCTAGGGCAGATAATCTGAATAACTGGCTGGGAGATGTACAAACTCGTTTAGGGAGTTTATCTCAGCGTTTAAGTGCGAGTGTTGGTCAGAAACGCCTCAATACGGATTTAGCAGGAGATCCTGATGCCGAGCAATCAACGGTATCTGCTAATGAGACGGAAGTAAAAACACCATGGTTAGAAATTGATGATGTCTTTTATGAGGCACGCGGCTCAGCTTGGGCGCTTTTACATATTTTGAAAGCGATAGAGCATGATTTTGGTCCAGTGTTAGATAAGAAAAACGCTCGGGTTAGTTTACGCCAAATTATTAGAGAATTAGAAGCGACCCAAGAAACCGTATGGAGCCCTACGATTCTTAATGGCGGAGGTTTTGGTTTGTTTGCAAATCACTCGTTGGTGATGGCTAACTATATATCGCGCGCAAATGCATCGATTATCGATCTCCGGGAATTGTTGGCTAGAGGGTAAATTATCATCTCTCGTATGCGTATGTTTTTTAAAAAATAGGGGGCATTTAGCCCCCTATTTTTATAGCAAGGTCTACACTTAATAGGAGTGTATTGAGAGGAGAGTTGTATGCCTCGTCGTTTTATTAGACACCCTGCCAGCATCCCGATTCAGATCTGTAGCCATGCCGCTTCCCATAGATATCATGCCCAGAGTGTTACCACGCATGATGTAAGTGCGGGTGGATTGTCTTGTGAATCGGATCAATTGATGACAGTAGGAGAGGCCGTTGAGGTAGAGATATCATTGGAGCATCCACCTTTTAAGACAATTGGTCACGTTGTTTGGTGTAAAGGGCAAGGGGATGGATATATTGTAGGCATAGGTTTTGCTGATTTAGCGACGGCTTATGCTGTCAGAATGGTAGAACAGATCTGTTATATCGAGGAATATCGACAGCAGGTACTCAAAGAGGAGGATCGTGAGTTAACCTCTGAGGAAGCCGCTTTAGAGTGGATCTCTAAACATGCGGCTGACTTCCCACAAAATCTACATTGAATAACGAGCAGTATTGTTAGTGGTTATTAGCCATAACGATACTGATCATCATAATTATAGAAGTGGTTTAACTTTGATATTTTGCTCTTTTTTAATAAGCCATTCGCCTTCAATATATTCAATCGTCAGGCGCTTCAGGGTGCTATCTTTGTAGCCATTAGCGGCTTCATAGCTAAGCCAGAAATCCAATTTTACTTGGGTTTCAGTTTGTTGGATGTTTGTGAAAACATCTCGATTTAGCTTAATCCATTTAGGTTTATTGAGCGCATCAAAACGTTTCTTCAGCCAACGCTGGTGTGTTTTATATGCACCATTAAAGCCTGGCGCATAATATGCAATATAGGCATCATGGTTTTGTGCTTGCCATGCTTCTTGCCAATGCTCGACCACCGCAATAGCAGCATCTGTTGCTTGATCGGGTTTCGCCGTTTCTATCTGGGGTGCTACCACTGCTATATCATCGGAGCGGGTTTCAGGAGGCGCTCCTTTTGAATTTTCCTCAATGGTATCGGTATCGGTATCGGTATCGGTATCGTTTGCAGTCCCTGCTATAGGTAAAGCAGCATCGCCTTTAGGGAGGCTCTCAACGATAAGTTTGCTTTTTGGAGTAGGTACTTCGTCCGGTGTTTCTATAGCCTCTTCAACAGCCGAAGGCGTAGGGGCTTCATTGACTAATTGTTTCTGCTGTTGTTCTGCCTTTGCTTCTAATAAGGCGAGTTTAAGTCGGTTATTTTCTACGACAGCTTCTGTTAACTCCTGCTCTAACAGAAGTAACTTTATTTTTACTTCGGTTTGAAACTGGTCTTGGGGTAACTCAGTGAGGTCTTGGGTAGCTATTTGAGGTTTTTCAGCACTATCAATACTATCAGCACTATCTATCTCTATGGCAGTATTTGGCGTAAGCGTTTTTTCTTCTGCCGAAGGTGCCGATATAGGTATTATTGAAGCAGTTTCCTGCTTGGCTATTTCGGTGTTGTCTGGTGTATTGCTTGATTCAAGAACAGGTAGTAACGATGGGTCGCTATCATCTAACGCTTGGGCTGATAAATCTAAGGACGTTACAGTGGTTCGACTTGGCGGAGTTATTTCTTTCGTAGCTACTGGCTCAGGTGCGGATGTTGGAGCTTCTGCGAACACCGGCGGAAGAGCTTGTGTTTGTTCTTTCGAGGGAGTGGCTATCGAGGATGGCTTCTCAGAAAAAATGAAATGATTTATACCGACGCCCAAGGCCAAGATAAACGCGAACGCGACAGCAATAGTCACCGAATGGTTTGAATGAAGGGGTTTCATATTGCGTTCGGTGTTATTGAAATCCCGCATTGTAATCACATCTTTATGAATCAAAGGGAGTAGCAACGCTTTAAGGCGGCTAATTCGGCCCTCTGTTTGCTCTATCATCATAAAATCTGTGCCGATTTCATACGGCGTTGGCTGTATGCCTTTCACCGTAGAGAGATAGTAAATGTATCCCTCGATATCATCGGTATGCAATGGGTCTAGCGTGACTTCAGTTTTAATCCAATTATGAAAATCGGCTTCGGGTGTCCCTTCCGTATGTATGACTAAGTAATCTTTTCGGATGATGACTAGTTTTATCGCGCCAGCAGTGGTCTCTGAGGTTTGACATAACTGTTTTAATGCTTCAGCTACATCAGGAGAAGAGTGAATAGCTTCCTGATCTATTACTACTAAACAGTATTGCCCAGCGTCTTTTGTATTGCGGAGGGCGCGAATAAGATCTTTCTTTTGTTTAGGGACTGAAAGAGAGTCAGCAAGTTTTGCGTAAAACTGAGATGTCTTATTGATCACTGTTGTGAAAGAGACAACAGGCACACCTTTATTCTGATATTCACCAATCAGTTCAGACACTAAGGTGGTTTTACCTGTGCCTTCTACGCCTTTAAGAATGACGGAATTTTCTTTATTGAGAGCTTCACGCAGAGCGTCTAATGCCTTTCTATACCCTTTATGGCGAAAAGGTGCAGAGAATGAAGAAGAGTCATTCTGTTCTAATCCGTGATTATTCTCAGCTTGTAGCTGATTTTCCTCTAACATAGATATTGCTGTTTCTCTGTGATGATACTGAACGCTTCAATATTGGCTGTAATTATATTCTCTTTAGATACTACTTCCAATTACAGAGTGTATAGATTAACGCTTATAAGATAGCCCAATAAGTCTAGCTTATTGGGCTTAACCTAAACTGAGTAATCATTGCTCAATCGCTGTTTTTAGCTGGTCCTGATAAGGAGGCCAGCCCATCGCTTTGCCACCCAATAAGTGTAAATGGATATGGTAGACGGTTTGTCCGCCATCTTGATTACAATTGAAAACGGTTCGATAGCCGTTTTCAGAAAAACCTAGCTGTTTTGCTATTGTTGCAGCGCTTTTTACCATATGCCCAACCAGCGCAGAATCACCCTCTTCAATGTCATTGAGGGTTGAGATGTGCTTGCGTGGGATGATTAATGCGTGTGTAGGTGCTTGTGGGCTGATGTCATTAAAAGCGATGACCTGATCATCTTCGTAAATAATTTGGGCAGGTATCTCTTTATTAATGATTTTACAAAACAGACAATCCATATTCATCTCACAAGAAACTTAAATTTCTAGCAGTATAAGAGAAATTTTACGCTAAAACACTTAAATTAAAGTGCCGGTCTCTTCTAGTGGTGATTGCTCTGGACAATGGTATCTTACTGATACTGTGCCATCAGGGTGGATCGATTCAAGATGGATCTCGAAGCCCCAGAGACGGTGAATATGGCGCAAAACCTCACCTGAAACATCACTAAGAGGTTGCTTGTTGTGCATAAAATGCCTGAGGGTTAAACTTCGATCCCCGCGTACATCTACGCTGTATACTTGGATGTTGGGCTCTCTATTACCTAGATTATATTGAGCTGCTAAATCCTCGCGTACCTGCCTATACCCTGATTCGTTATGAATGGCGGTGACTGCTAAATTGGGCTTTTCTGCATCATCCATGATGGTAAATAGCCTGAGTTCTCGGATTAAGTGGGGTGAAAGGAACTGAAGAATGAAACTTTCGTCTTTGTAATTTCGCATTGCGTAATCGAGCGTTTTTTTCCAGTCGGTTCCTGCAATATCAGGGAACCATTCTCGATCTTCAGGCGTCGGATTTTCACAGATGCGTTTTATATCTTGCATCATGTTGTAACCCAAAGTGTAGGGGTTTAATCCATTAAAGTATGGGCTGTCGAATGGCGGTTGATAGACCACGCTAGTATGCGAATGGAGAAATTCCATCATAAAACCATCGGTGACTAAGCCTTCATCGTGGAGTTGGTGGAGTAGTGTGTAGTGCCAAAAGCAAGCCCAGCCTTCGTTCATAACTTGGGTTTGTTTTTGAGGGTAAAAATATTGCGCGACTTTTCTGACTATTCGGACAATCTCTCGTTGCCAGGGTTCTAGTAATGGTGCATTTTTCTCTATGAAGTAGAGTATGTTTTCCTCAGGGTCTTTTGGAAATAATGCGACTTCAGGGTTGGTTTCTTCCTCTTTTTTGGGAATTGTATTCCAGAGATCGTTAATATGGCGCTGAATATATTCTTCACGGGCCTGTTGGCGCTCTTTTTCTTCGTCTGTTGTGAGTGGTTGCGGGCGAACGTATCGATTTACGCCATAGTTCATTAGGGCATGGCAGGAATCTAACAGTTCTTCGACAGCGCTGACGCCATGGCGTTCTTCGCATTGGCTAATGTAGCTTTTTGCGAAGAGTAGATAGTCAATAATCGCTGATGCATCTGTCCATGTTTTAAATAAATAGTTTCCTTTAAAAAAAGAGTTATGCCCGTAGCAAGCGTGTGCGATGACCAGTGCTTGCATCGTAATCGTATTCTCTTCCATCAGGTACGATATGCAGGGGTTGGAATTGATAACTATTTCATAAGCTAATCCCATACGACCGCGTTTATAATTTTGGTGCGTTTCTACAAACTGTTTACCAAACGACCAGTGATTGTAATTGAGTGGCATACCAATGGATGCATAGGCGTCCATCATCTGTTCTGATGTGATGACTTCAATTTGGTTGGGGTAGGTGTCTAATCCGAATTCAGCTGCAATACGGCCAATTTCTTGATCATATTTAGCGATGAGTTCAAAGGTCCATTCTGAGCCGGTAGAGATGGGTTGCTTTTTCATGTGGCCCCCTCAACTTTTTTCTCAAATAAACTACGAAACACAGGAAAAATATCGGCAGGTTCTCTGATCTGTTGCATAGCAAAGCATTCAGCCCAAGCAGAGCTTAATTTTTCATATTCATGCCATAAATTCTGGTGTGGCCCAGTTGTGATTTCAACATACGCAAAATATTGCACGGTATTGAGGATACTGTTACTTAAAACTTGAGAACATTTACTGGAATCTCCATCCCAGTTATCACCATCTGAGGCTTGGGCGACATAAATATTCCAATCGGCAGGAGAGTACCGCTTTTCGATTATTTCGGACGTGAGGTCGAGAGCACTAGACACTATTGTGCCACCCGTTTCTCTCGAATAAAAAAACTCCTCTTCATCCACCTCTTTAGCATGCGTATGGTGACGAACAAAGACGACTTCGATCTGTTTGTAATTTCGCTTAAGAAATAGATACAGCAAAATAAAAAAACGTTTTGCCATATCTTTTATACTTTGTGTCATTGAACCTGAGACGTCCATGATACAAAACATCACTGCTTTACTTGAGGGAACTGGGACTTTGATAAGATTGTTGTACTTGATATCAAAGTCATCCAAAAAAGGTACGCATTTAAGCTTTTTATTCAGCGATTCAATCTCTTTATTAAGTGCATGAATTGTCTTTTCTATCTCGTCATTTGGAAGCAGAGGTTCTAGTTCTGAAATCTCTTTCTTGAGGGCTCTGATTTTTCGGCGGTCCTTGCCCGATAGTGCGATTCGGCGTGCGTGTGCTGCTTTTAATGAACGTACAATATGTATTTTGTCTGGGCTGCCCGCATTGGTGAAGCCTGCGCGCCTTGTTTCGTATTGTGTCGTATTGTTCAGTTGTTTTTTGACGAGGTAGGGCAGTTCTAGACCATCGAACATGAAATCTAAGAACTCTTCTTGATTTATCTGGAACGTAAATTCGTCCTCGCCCTCTCCTTGATTGCTCGCTTTACCTTGTCCCGATCCCCCACCAGAGCCCCCTTGCGGGCGTTGAAACTCATCACCTACAATAAACTCTTTATTGCCTGGGAATACTTTGTTTTTGATGCCCCCTTCACCGTGATGAAAAACAGGCTCAGAGATATCTCGTCTTGGGATCGTTACATTGCCTCCCTGATCAATCTCTTTGATTGAACGGGTATTAACGGCATCCTCTACCGCTTCTTTGATATGCTTTTTATAGCGACGAAGAAAGCGCTGGCGGTTCACCGTGCTTTTGTTTTTTGAGTTGAGGCGGCGATCTATGATGTAACTCATACTTCTATCCCCGAAGACGGCCCGTACAATAAAATGTACCTATCAATCGGGCAGGCCTTTGCCCGATTGTATGGCGTTATATTGCCCGTTCGTTTTATTGTGATTTTCTGACTCGGATATACCATTCAGACAGTAAACGAACTTGTTTCTCAGTGTAGCCGCGTTTAATCATCCGTTTAACGAATTCACCATGCTTGTTTTGCTCATCGCTAGATCCTTTGGCATTAAAGGAAATAACAGGCAGTAGGTCCTCTGTATTGGAGAACATTTTTTTCTCGATAACGGAACGCATTTTTTCGTAGCCCATCCAAGATGGATTCTTGCCATTGTTGTTGGCGCGGGCACGTAGGACAAAATTAACTATTTCGTGTCGGAAGTCTTTCGGGTTGCTTATACCAGCGGGTTTTTCAATTTTTTCTAGTTCTTCGTTGATCGCTTGACGATCTAATATGTCACCCGTTTCAGGGTCTCGATATTCCTGGTCTTGAATCCAAAAGTCTGCATAGGTCACGTATCGGTCAAAAATGTTTTGACCGTATTCCGAGTAGGATTCTAAGTATGCGGTTTGAACTTCTTTACCAAGGAATTCAATATATTTAGGGGCTATATACTCTTTTAAAAAGCCAAGATAGCGTTCTTGCGTTTCCGCAGGGAACTGTTGTTGCTCAATCTCTTTTTCTAACACATATAAAAGGTGTACTGGATTTGCGGCTACTTCAGTTGGATCAAAGTTGAATACTTTGGACAAGATCTTAAACGCAAATCGAGTGGACAATCCATCCATCGCTTCATCGACCCCCGCAGCATCTTTATATTCCTGCATCGATTTTGCTTTAGGGTCAGTGTCTTTGAGGTTCTCCCCATCGTAGATACGCATTTTAGAGAATAAACTTGAGTTTTCTGGTGCTTTCATTCGTGATAAAACGGTGAATTGCGCCAGCATATTGAGCGTGTCTGGAGCGCATGGGGCGTTATTTAATGAGCTATTCTCGAGGAGTTTTTCGTAGATATGAATCTCTTCGGTTATACGGCAGCAGTAAGGCACTTTCACTATATAGATACGATCGATAAAAGCTTCGTTTGTTTTATTGTTTTTAAAGGTTTGCCACTCAGATTCATTCGAGTGCGCTAACAAAATTCCGTCGTATGGAATCGCTCCCATTCCTTCGGTGCTATTGTAGTTGCCTTCTTGGGTAGCAGTCAGTAATGGATGAAGTACCTTAATAGGCGCTTTGAACATCTCTACAAACTCCATCATCCCCTGGTTTGCTCTACATAATGCGCCAGAAAAGCTATATGCGTCGGGGTCGTGCTGTGGGAAATCCTCAAGTTTTCGAATATCCACTTTACCGACGAGGCTTGAAATGTCTTGGTTGTTTTCGTCGCCAGGTTCCGTTTTAGCAATTGCTATTTGATCTAGAATTGAAGGATAAAGTTTTACAACCCTGAACTTAGAAAGATCTCCTCCATATTCATGCATCCTTTTTACGGCCCAAGGGGACATGATGCCTCTAACGTAACGGCGCGGAATACCGTATTCTTGCTCTAGAATCTCGCCATCTTCTTCAGGTTTAAAAAGCCCGAGTGGAGATTCAAAGACAGGGGAGTCTTTAATCGCATAGAACGGGATATTCTGCATTAGATGCTTTAAGCGTTCAGCAAGAGATGATTTACCGCCCCCAACGGGGCCTAATAAATAGAGTATTTGCTTACGTTCTTCGAGCCCTTGAGCAGCGTGTTTAAAGTAGGACACAATGTTTTCTATAGCATCTTCCATACCGTAGAATTCACTAAACGCAGGGTAGCGCTTTATTAACTTATTCGAAAAAATTCTACTCAATCTTGGATCGGCCCCAGTATCAACCATCTCTGGTTCACCGATGGCTTTTAACATTCTTTCAGATGCATCCGCATAGATCGTTGGATCCTGCTTACATAGTTGGAGATATTCGTCCAAGCTGTATTCTTCTTGCTGAACAGAATCATAGCGGGCTTTATAGTGGTCAAAGATACTCATACACATCACCTTTTTTCAGCCTAGTTTTGCTATGGGCTACGGGTTAACTCTATATAAAAATCTTCCTACTTATTGTAATTGTAGTTCACAATTTCGAACTCTGGATATTTGTTTGGCTTTCTTTGTTTTATTTTTTAAAAAATATAATCTTATGATTTATAAGGCATTATGTCGTTTCTTGTTGTAGGTCATTTAGAATGGCCATTAAAAAACGAGCAGCCTCGCCGCCGGTCAGTGCTCTATGATCGAAACTTAGTGACAGCGGCATTATCCGTTGAATGATGATCTCATTATTGACGACTTTGGGTTCTTGCCTGATAACTCCAGCTCCTAGAATAGCTACCTGAGGGGGAACAATAATCGGGTTGGCGTATCGCCCCGCGATTGTTCCAAAATTACTCAGGGTGATTGTTGCGCCTTGCAGTTCTTTTGCTGGGATTGTTCGGTTCTTCACATCTTCACGAAGAAGGTTAAGGCCGTTTCTCAGATCTGCTTGATCTCGGTTACCTATATCCCTTAAAACGGGAACAAAAAGTCCTTGTGGCGTATCAACTGCGACCCCGAGGGTGATTGTTGAATGTATCCTTCTACTGAGGGATGAACTATCAAACCATGCGTTAAATTCAGGCACCTTCTTACAGGCTTGAGCGATAGCATGAATTAGTCTAAATGTGATGTCAGTATTCTTTGGCCAAATATCGATATTGGCGTCTTCATTGATGGTAACGGGGACTATTTCTTGATGAGACTTAATCATGGCGAGCGCCATGTGTTTGCGAACGCCTTTTAAGGGGCTTGCTTTACCGTGTGCTCTATCTAGTTTGGCAGTTTTTTCAACATCTGTAGGCGTTATAAGGCCGTTCTGGCCGCTGCCTTTTATTTGGTTTAAGTCAATATTTAAGCGCTTAGCAAGTGCGCGTACTGCTGGAGTCGCCTTACTTTCCCCCCTTATATGACTGCTGCCGGAAGGAGCACCGATGATAAATTCATCGGTGGTGGCGGTCTGTTCTTGTGCTTGAGGGATCTCGCCAACGACGGTTCCAGAATCATTTTCTTCATCACCCTCAAACTCCAGAAGAGGTTCGCCAGTATGAATTGTGTCGCCGGGTTGCCCAAATAGGTGAGTGACTTTGCCTGTTTGGGGCGAGGGTATTTCAATAATTGCTTTGGCGGTTTCAACAGAAACAAGGATTTGATCGGTTTCCACACACTGGCCTTCCGCTATGTGCCATTCTATGATTTCTGCTTCTGGTAAGCCTTCCCCTAGGTCGGGTAATTTGAAATATTTCATACAAACTCCACTGTTTGTTTGACCGCATCAATGATGTCTTGGCTGTTTGGCAGATAATGTTTTTCCAATCTAAAGTAGGGCATAACCGTGTCGTATCCCGTCACTCTTACAACCGGTGCTTGTAGATCAAGCAGTGCTTGTTCGGCAACAATGGCTGAGATGTCTGCCCCAACACCGCCTGTTCTTGGTGCTTCATGGATAATGACTAAACGGCCTGTTTTACGTACGGATATCAGAATTGTTTCAACATCTAGGGGGCTAATGGTTGCAACATCAATAACTTCACAATTGACTCCTTCGTTGGAAAGGGACTCGGCGGCGGAGAGTGTTTCGGTGATCATTGCTCCCCAACTAACCAGTGTTATATCGCTGCCCTCTCTTAAGGTGAAGCAACTGCCTATAGGTAAAGCATTGGCGTTGTCTTCTACCTCTTGCTGTTGACTGCGATAGATGCGTTTGGGTTCAAGAAATATGACAGGGTCAGGATCTCGAATAGCGGCCAGTAGCAAACCATAAGCGCGAGCCGGCGAAGAGGGAACGACAACTTTTAAACCCGGTATATGAGCCAGCAATGCCTCAGTGCTTTCTGAATGGTGTTCTGGTGCGTGAATTCCTCCACCGAAGGGGGCCCTTATCACAAGGGGGCAGCTTAGGCGGCCTCGAGTCCTATTTCTTAATCGAGCTGCATGACAAATAATCTGTTCGAGTGCAGGGAAGATAAAGCCCATAAATTGAATTTCAGCAATAGGTTTTAGCCCTTGACTGGCCATACCTATACTGACGCCCGCTATCATGGTTTCTGCAAGCGGGGTATCCATTACTCTTTTTAGTCCAAACTCATCACGAAGATTTGCAGTGGCTCTGAAAACACCACCATTAACACCAACGTCCTCACCAAGAATGACCACTTCTTCGTCTTTTCTCATTTCAGAAGCCAGTGCTAAATTTACTGCTTCAAGCAGGCAGACATTGTGTTTCATGACGATTCTCCTTCAAAGTGGCTCCCCCCTTGCATCGCTTTGACGATGGCCCAGTCTTTTTGCTCGATTAACTGGCTATTGGGTTCGGCATAAAGGTAATCAAAAATTGAATCAATTTTCTGAGGCGATATTTCAATATATTTATTGGCGGCCTCTTGGACTAATTGGTGGGTTTCTTGAAGTAAAGCCTGTTCTTTGGATTCATCCCAAAAGTTTTGTAGAGCAAGAAAGTTCCTTAAACGTTTAATTGGATCGCGTTCCCAAGCAGACTTAAGTTCATCATTAGAACGGTATCTGGTGGCATCGTCAGCTGTCGTATGGTCGCCTAGGCGGTAACTGATTGCTTCAATTAGGGTGGCGCCTTTGCCTTCATACGCACGGTTTAGTGCATTATGAATAGCTTCGTGCATAGCTATTGGATCATTGCCATCTACTTGAATGCCCGGGATACCCGCCGCAACTGCTTTATCTGCGAGTTGGGCTGCCGCTGATTGGATTTGACGGGGAATCGATATGGCCCATTGGTTATTATTGATAATAAACACAACCGGTAATTGCCAAACGCCAGCAACATTTAGGGCTTCCATAAAGTCCCCTTTAGACGTGCCTCCATCACCGATGAACGTCACCGCGGCACGTTTCTGATTGCGAATTTTAAACGCTGATGCTACGCCGCAAGCATGCAAGCTCTGTGTAGCGATAGGGACCGCGTTAGGAAAGTCTTCACCCATTTGCACAGATGAATTACCGCGTTCATCGCCACCCCAATATAGAAAGGCTTCTTCTAAAGGCATGCCTCTAATGATTTGACAGGCATGATTGCGATAATAAGGAACTAAGACGTCAGTGGATTTCATGCTCAGCGCTACAGGTACATCAATACCTTCAGAGCCGAGAAGGGAGGCATAGGTACCCAGTTGCCCTGTACGTTGTAGGGCAATAGCTTTCGTATCAAATTGACGAGCAAGTACCATGTAGTGATAGCAACGCAGTAACCAATCAGGTTTGTTGCACCATTCTGGACAGGGTTGTGATGGCTGTCCTTCTTGGTCTAAATACTGAAGCGGTGGCAATGTTTTCATTTTTCTAGCCTCCTGCAGCGTTAACCTGTGGGTTAGGCTGCTGAGTGAAGTTTTTCAGAAGCAGAAATAATCGCTTCGGCTTTTTGGTTCGCTATGCGATGAATACTGGAATTACTGCGTTCAGCTTCTTGATATATTTGTAGTAAAGAGTGGTGTATCTGAAGGACTTTTTGTTTGATGATGGCATGAGGTTGATTGGCGTATTGGAGCGCTACAAAAATCAAACCGCCAGCATTGATTAGATAGTCAGGTGAATACAATATGCCTTTATCGTTAAGCATATCGCCGTGCTTATCTTCAGCGAGTTGGTTGTTAGCCGAGCCAGCAATGATCGCCACTTTTAGTTGTTGAATATGTTTAGTATTGATAATCGCGCCTAAGCCGCATGGACAGAATACATCAGCATTTACTTTGTAAATTTCGTCAGGGTTAACGGCGTGAGCAGAGAAGTTTTGTTGGCAAAGTTTAATTCGCTCGTTATCTAAATCAGTGACGGTTAAACGAGCTCCTGCTTGATGCAGTAACCTCGCAACCTCATAACCCACATGCCCCAAACCTTGAATGCTAACGTGGATGCCAGATAGATTATCTTTGCCTAGCTTGAACTTGGTTGATGCTTTGATGCCTTCGAAAACTCCTAGCGCGGTATATGGAGAGGGATCTCCACTCATACTTGTACAGGTTACCCAGCGGGTTGTTCGACTAATTTGGTCCATATCAGTGACTTGTGTGCCGCTATCCATGGCGGTGATATATTCGCCATTCAAGGTATTAATAAACTGCCCGAAGCTTTGCATTAAAGCTGCGCGATCGAAGTCGTTGTCAGGCATGATTAATACCGATTTAGCGCCACCATGTGGTAAGCCTGCGAGTGCTGCCTTATAGCTCATACCTCTTGCCAGTCTAACGGCATCTGTAATGGCATCATTTTCTTGGCTATAGGGGATGAAACGGCAGCCACCAATAGCGGGCCCACGGCCAGTTGAATGAATAGCAATGATCGCTTTTAGGCCTGTTTCTGCATCGTGGCAGAAATGTAAACGTTGAGTATCGTAGCTTTCCATCTGTTTAAACATTACGGGGTCCTCCGTTAGTGCTCTACAGGAAAACAGCAGTGTGAATTCTCGTTCAACCGATAAATGGATCGCATCTGGCGGTTAGTTTGAACTCTGGTGTTGTTTATGAGTTTTTTTTAAAACTCATACCTTTGGAATAGCACATGTTTTGGCAAATTTCCGAAGAGATAATTCAATTTTTTTATATGGGAGGGGATGTTTTTGCACCTGCGAGATGGAATAAAAGCGCCGAAAAGTCGAGTAAAAACCTAAAGTTGGTTGGCTTCTAGTCGTAAACGTAGTGCGGATACACAAAAAATGGCTTTTTTTAATAAAGATATGTCTTATCAGAGTAAATTAAGTCCTATTCCGAGTGAATATGGTTATAATCATTGGTTAAATAAGTATTAGGGTTATTGATGCAAATGAAAAAGGGATTAGTCTGTTCTCTCGTTGCAATAACAGCATGTTTTTCATTGGTAAGTGCATTCGCTGAAGAACGTTTAGACGCTCCATATGGGCTGTCTGAAGGTAACGAAGAGTTGTTGCTCAGTGGCCTAAGAAATCTAAGTAGTCACGAACTTGATTCCGCGTTGGTTGATCTGAAGCAGTTGACCGAACGCCGCCCTGATTTTCGCTTAGCTCAATTGGTGTATGCCGATATCCTTGCAGCCCAAGCACAAGGCGAACCCCTCAGCAGTGTTAAAGCGAATAGCCATCAGAAGAAAATTGATGGGCTAATTTCTGAAGCAAAAGTGCGTTTGTTGATGGAGATGGAAAAGCCTGCAGCGGATATGTTACCTGCGG
>Ga0193964_1000759_pt1 | contig 15071 bp, 15 predicted proteins | sample FB_7_MG_FD_140323 | JGI IMG/M metagenome (GOLD analysis project Ga0193964, IMG submission 140323) | Microbial mat bacterial communities from the Broadkill River, Lewes, Delaware, United States - FB_7_MG | ecosystem: Environmental > Aquatic > Freshwater > River > Microbial mats | place: USA... | reverse complement strand
TTTAATTTAATTGGAAAAGTTAATGGTAGTAAAATAGATAAGATAAAAATGGGGAATGAAGAAGAAGCATTAAATGTTCAGAAGGTTCTTGAAACTAGCGAAATGATTGTCAAAAAAATATCATCTTCTGACAAAAAGAAAAATCCAAATCCGCCATTTACTACTAGTACCCTTCAACAGGAGGCATCAAAGAATTTAAATTTCGCAACAAATAAAACTATGAGAACGGCTCAAGAACTATACGAAGGAATTGAGATTCAAGGAAATGGAACTGTTGGTTTAATAACATATCTACGTACAGATTCTGTACGTATATCAGATACAGCGTTAGAAGCATCAAAAGATTGGATTTTATCTGAATATGGAGATAGTTATTATGAAGGTAAAAAAGAGTATAAGAAAAAGGGAAAAAGAGATATTCAAGATGCACATGAGGCTATTAGGCCAACAAATGTTGATTTGTCACCAGATAAGATTAAATCATCTTTAAGTAGAGATCAATATAAATTATATAAATTAATATGGAATAGATTTGTAGCTAGTCAAATGAAATCTGCTAATTATAAAACACATGCAATAGATGTAGAATCAGGTGAATATAAATTACGTACATCAGATAGAATATTGATTTTTGACGGTTTTTTAAAACTATATCCTGAGAAAATTAAAAGTGAAAAGAAATCTATGCCAAAGGTTGAAAAAGAAGATGTATTAGATGTTAAAGATATTGAAAAATCTCAGCACTTTACTCAGGCGCCACCTAGATATAATGAAGCCAGTTTAGTAAAAATGTTAGAAGAATTAGGGATAGGTAGACCAAGTACCTATGCACCAACTATATCTACTATTATTTCTAGAGGGTATGTTGAAAAAGAGCAAAAAACTTTAATACCGACGGAATTAGGTTTTTTGGTTAACGATTTATTAGAAGAATATTTTAAAACTATTGTAAATAAAGAATTTACGGCTACAATGGAAGATCAATTAGATGCTGTAGAAGCTGGTGAAATCGAATGGAAAGAAATATTAAGAGGATTTTATGGTGATTTCGAAAAAGCATTTGTTTATGCGGAAGAAAAACTAGAAAAATTTAAAATTGAAGATGAAATTTCTGATATTCTTTGCGAAAATTGTGGTAAAAATATGGTAGTTAAACATGGGAGATATGGAAAGTTCTTAGCTTGTCCAGGATACCCTGAATGTAAAAATACAAAACCTATATTAAAAACAATAGATGTGCCTTGTCCTAAATGTGGAGGCAAGATTGTAGAGAAAAAATCTAAAAAGGGCAAAAAGTTTTATGGATGTGAAAAATATCCTGAATGTGATTTTGTAGCATGGAGTGAGCCAGTGGAGAAAAAATGTCCAGAATGTGGTGAATATATGGTTAAAAAACGTTTAAAATCAAAAGAAATGATTAAATGTTCAGCATGTGGATATCAAGAAGAAGTAGAATAGAGGTGGCATTATGTTAAAAGGTACAACTATAGTAGCAACAAAGAGAGGTAATAAAGTTGCCATTGCAGGTGATGGTCAAGTTACTTTTGGTGAGCAAGTTATAATGAAAAATACTGCTATTAAGGTTAGAAAAATATACAATGATAAAGTGTTGGTCGGATTTGCAGGTTCAGTATCCGATGCTATTACTTTATCGGAAAAACTGGAAGAAAGACTTGAAACCTGTCATGGAAATTTGAAAAAAGCCGCAGTCGAATTAGCAAAAGAATGGCGTATGGATAAAATGCTTAGAAAATTAGAAGCAATGCTTATTGCTGCAAATAAGGATGAGATGTATTTAATTTCTGGGAATGGAGAAGTTATTAAGCCAGATGAAGAGGTGGTTGCAATTGGATCAGGAGGTTCATATGCATATTCAGCGGCACTGGCTTTATATAAACATACATCTTTACAACCAGAAGAAATCGTTGATGAAGCTTTAAAGATTGCTAGCGATATATGTGTCTATACAAATTCACATATTACAGTTGTCAAATTATAGAGGTGAAAAAATGAAAAATTTATTTCCAAAAGAAATAGTTAAAGAACTTGATAGATATGTTATTGGGCAAGATAAAGCTAAAAAATCTGTATCAATAGCGTTAAGAAATAGATATAGGAGACGATTGCTAGATTTAGAAATGCAAGAAGAAGTTAGACCTAAGAATATTTTAATGGTTGGACCAACAGGTGTTGGGAAAACAGAGATTGCAAGAAGATTAGCGAAATTGGTTAATTCTCCATTTGTTAAAGTTGAAGCAACTAAATTTACTGAAGTAGGATATGTAGGTAGAGATGTAGAATCTATGATAAGAGATTTAGTTCAGAATGCTATTAATATGGTTAAAGAAGAACATATGGAAGCAACGGAGATTGAAACTTTAAATAGGTCATATAAAAAAATAGCAGAAATAATGCTTGGTGGAAATGTTGTTAAGAAAAATAAAGATGTAGTTAACCCATTTGAAATGCTTTTTAATAATGAGGCAAATGACAAAGATGAAGTTGAAGAAAATTCTATAGATAAAACTCAACGTGATGTATTGATTGAACAAATCAAAAGTGGAAAATTCGATGAACAAAAAATTGAAATTGAAGTAGAAGAAAATCATACCCCATCTATAGAAATAATTGGCGGGTTTTCTATGGAAGAAATGAATATGAATATAATGGATATGCTAGGTGGTATGATGCCTAGAAAAACTAAGAAAAGAAAAGTTACAATAAAAGAAGCCATTAGAATAATATCTACACAAGAAGCACAACAAATGATAGATATGGATGAAATAATATCTGAAGGTATTAAAAGAGCTGAGAGTGATGGCATTATTTTTATTGATGAAATAGATAAAATAGCTAATAAGGGCAAAAATCAAGGAAATGATGTTTCTAGAGAAGGGGTACAAAGAGATATTTTACCTATAATAGAAGGTTGCAATGTATCAACAAAATATGGGAATATTAGAACTGACCATATACTTTTTATAACAGCTGGAGCCTTTCATGTTTCAAAAGTTACTGATTTAATTCCTGAAATTCAAGGAAGATTGCCTATTAGGGTTCAACTAGATGATTTGAGCAAAAATGATTTTATTAAAATATTAACAAAGCCAGAAAATGCGTTGATTAAACAATACAAAGCACTTTTAAAAACAGAGGGCGTTAAATTAATGTTTGATCAAACTGCAATTGAAGAAATTGCTGAGGCTGCCTTTTCAATGAATGAAAAAATGGAAAATATTGGTGCTAGAAGACTTTACACGATTATGGAAGAATTACTGGAACAAATTTCTTATGAAGCACATAATTACAATGGAAAAACAGTAAGGATTACTAAGAAAAAAGTGAAAGATGTCTTTGGAAATAGAATGAAAACAAAAGATATGTCAAACTATATTATTTAAAACTGAACTATATTGGTATAAGAGGAGAATAAAATGAGTCAAACATTATTAGAAAAAACGAGACAGTTGAATATGACATTACAAGGATCGGGAACAAGTCCTGTATCATTTAAAGAAATATCTAAAACATTAAGTGAGTTATTAGAGGCAAATGTATTTGTAATTAGCAGAAGAGGAAAAGTTTTAGCATTTAATCTTTTTGAGGATATTAATTATCGTATTATAGAAGAAGATGAAGATGGTAATATGAAATTTATGAAAGAATATAACGAACAATTGCTTGAAATTACAAATACTAGAGAAAATATTCTTGAAGGAATTGATGGGGTTTTTGGACCTAACAATAATCATAAAGCTAATAGGATTACTACTGTTATTCCTATAAATAATAGAGATGGTAGATTAGGAACATTAGTTGTTTCGATTTCAAATAGAGAATTTTCAGAAGAAGATTTGGTTTTATGTGAATACAGTGCAACTGTGGTTGGAATGGAAATATTGCGTTCTAAAGCAGATGTTGTAGAACAAGAAACTCGTCAAAAAATGATGGTTAAAGTTGCTATTGGTACGCTTTCTTATTCTGAATTAGAAGCATTAGAACATATTTTAAGAGAATTAGATGGAAATGAAGGTTTATTAGTTGCCAGTAAAATAGCAGACAGAGTAGGAATTACAAGATCTGTAATTGTAAATGCATTAAGAAAATTTGAAAGTGCAGGAATTATAGAATCACGTTCATTGGGAATGAAGGGAACTTTTATAAAAGTATTAAATAGCTATCTTTTCCAAGAATTAAATATTAATAAATAGAATTATAAATTTATTTTTATGTAAAACAAACTAAGTTTTAATTTAATTAAAATTTAGTTTGTTTTATTTTAGTATTTTAAAGAAATTTACTAAGAGTTCTTGTAATTTTATAGAAATAAAATTACAATATATATTAGGAGAAGGATGTTTAATAGATAGATTAAGAAAATAGTAGATTATGCCGATAATATATATGAATTTTATAAAAGGAGGTTTATTATGAATTTTATTAATGCTAAAAGATTTGATTTGCTTGAATTTGCACTTGATGGAACAAATAAAAGACATGAAGCTATATCAAACAATGTTGCTAATGTTAATACTCCAGGATATAAGAGAGAATATGTAGAGTTTGAATCAGTATTACAAAATAAAGTTGAAAATTTTATGGATTTAGATCTTACTCATAATAAACATATTGAAATAAGTGAAGTAGGCGGAATTGATATAAAAAAAGAAGAAGATTATTATACAAGAAGAGATGAAAATAATATAAATATTGATAAAGAAAATGCTGATATGGCTAAAAATAGCATTATGTATAATGCATTAGTAAGACAGATGTCAGGTCAATTAAATAGACTTAGAACTGTTATTAGAGACGGGAGGTAGTAAATGTCTATTTTTAATGCAATAAATACAAGTTCAACAGGATTAAGTGCAGAAAGAACCAGAATGGATATAATATCAAAAAATATTTCAAATGCTAATGTTACTCGTACGGCTTCTGGAGCTCCATATAGGCGCCAGATGGTTGTTTTTCAAGAAAAGGGCCCATCGTTTAAAGAAGTCATGTCGCAAGTAGTAAACGGCGAAATAAAAGATTATGACGACAAGGAAAAAGGTGTTAAGATAACACAAGTTGTTGAAGATAAAACGCCATTTAAAAAAATATATAATCCAGGACATCCGGATGCTGATGAAAATGGATATGTTTTGATGCCTAATGTTGAAATTATTCAAGAAATGGTTGATATGATTACAGCTTCTAGAGGATACGAGGCAAATGTTGCTGCAGTAAATGCATCTAAAAGCATGGCAATGAAGGCGTTGGAAATTGGAAGATAAAATAGAGGAGTGATTTAGTTTTGAAAATAGATTCTATTGTTAAAAATCCTGTACAAATAAAAACAGATAATATTAAAGAAGCTAATAATACAAAGTTTAAAGATGTGCTTAAAAATGCATTAGATAATACAAATGATTTACAACTTAAATCTCGAGAGTTAGATAATTTATTGGCAATGGGAAAGGCAGAAAATTTACATGAAGTAACTATTGCTGCTGAAAAGGCAAGTTTAGCACTTCAATTTACAATTGAAGTTAAAAACAAGTTGATTGATGCATATAAAGAAATATCAAGAATGCAAGTATAATAATATTCTTATATGCTTATGATTTAAGTCATATGTATATAAGATTTCTTTTTTAAAGTATATTTTTAATAAATGAGGTGTCTATGTGCGCGATTACATAAATAAGATTGTTGAATGGATTAAAAGATTTTGGACTGAAACAGATAAAAAGAAAAAAATCTTAATATTTGGGATTTCTGCTGTTGTTATTATAGGGTTAACAGCAGTTATTTTGTTGTTAACAAGACAAAATTTTGGATTACTTTATGGAGATTTGTCATCAAAGGATTTAGGCGAAATTCAAAGTAAATTAACTGAGTTAAATATCACTTGGAAAAGTGGAGAAGATGGAAAATCAATTTATATTCCAGAAGAAAATGTTATTAAAATAAGAAATGATTTAGCTTTTCAGGGGTTACCAAAGGAAAGTGGATATAGTATTTTGGCTGCATTAAGTAATACTTCGTGGACAGAAACTAATTTTGTTACTAGACAAAAGTTAAATTATGCGCAGCAAAGCGAATTGTCACAACAGATAAAGGAAATGGAAGGAATATTAGAAGCAACAGTTAAAGTAGATCTTCCAGAAGAAAGTTTATTTGTAGATGTAGATGAACAATTTGGGACAGCGTCAGTAACAATCCAAATTGAAGAAGGTGCAAGACTAAGCGATGAAAAGGTTAAAGCAATAAAAGCGGTTGTTGCTGGAGCATATGTTAATTTAAGAATTGAAGATATATTTTTAACGGATAACTTTGGAAGACTGTATGAACTTCCAGATGAAAATGATACTGCATATAGAGTTGTAGAGCAAATGCATATAAAGAAAACAATGGAAGAAGATTTAGATAAGAGACTTTCAAGTATTTTAGCTACAGTATATGGTAGAGATAATGTAGTTGCTAGGTGCAATATTCAGTTAAACTTTGATAGAGAAAAAATTGAAAGCACTACTTATGAGCCTCCGATTGCAGGTGAAAATGATGGAGTAATTAGATCATTAGAGAGATTAGAAGAGCATACAAAAAATGTTGCTACTGGAGGAATTCCAGGGACTGAAAGCAATGTTACTGATTATGCTACAACAGAAGATGCTACTACAAGCATAGATAAAAAACATGAAGTTATTAATTATGAGTATAATGAATTAAAAAGAATAATTGAAAAATCGCCATACACGGTTAATGGAATAAGTGTATCTGTAATTATAAATAAAGATTTAATTGAAGAAAATATGTTAACTGATGAATATATTAAAGAAATTGAATCTGCAGTGGAATATACGGCAGGAACGGGAAGTAAAGTTTCTGTTTGGGCTCATGCATTTAATAGACCGGTAATTGAAGGTGAAGGGGAAACTACAGAACAAGGTTTTCCAATGTGGATTATTGCAGTTATAATAGCTGTAGTTGTATTAATAATTGGAATAATATTATTATCTAGAAGGAAACGTAAACAAAGAGAACTTGAAGCTGAAACAATGCTTGCTCTTGAAGAAGAAGTTGAAGGCATTGATGAAATTGATTTTGAAATGGATCAATCAGATTACCTTGTTCAAATTAATAACTTTATAAGTAAAAAACCTGAAATTGTTGCACAACTTATTCGCACATGGCTAAACGAAGATTAGGAGGCAAAATATGGCTAGAGGGAAAAAGGAAGCTGAATTAACTGGCAGAGAAAAAGTAGCTATACTACTAATTACAATTGGTCCTGAAAAATCAGCAGATATATTTAAACATTTAACAGATGACGAAATAGAAGAATTGACTTTAGAAATTGCAAATGTTAGAAAAGTTACACCCGAAATGAAAGAAAAAGTTTTAGAAGAGTTTTATCAAATATGTATTGCACAGGAATTTATAACTGAGGGTGGAATTAATTACGCAAAAGATGTCTTAGAGCGGGCTTTAGGTTCACAAAAAGCAGTGGATGTTATTAATAAGTTAACTACATCACTACAAGTGAGGCCATTTGAATTTATAAGGAAAGCAGACTCAAGTCAAATTTTAAACTTTATTCAAAATGAGCATCCTCAAACAATTGCATTAATATTAGCATATTTGCCTTCGGAGCAAGCAGGTCAGTTATTATCTAGTTTACCTCAAGAAAAGCAAGCAGATGTTGCAAGGAGAATTGCACTTATGGATAGAACTTCACCAGAAATCATTAAAGAAGTAGAAGCAGTATTAGAAAGTAAATTATCAACTATGGTATCTCAAGATTATACAAGTGCTGGTGGATTAGATTCTATTGTTAATATTATTCAGGCTGTTGACAGAGGAACTGAAAAACACATCATGGAGGAAATGGAAATCAATGATGCTGAATTGTCTGAAGAAATTAGAAGGAAAATGTTTGTATTTGAAGATATTACTTCTTTGGATTCAAGATCAATTCAGAGATTTATGCGTGAAGTTGATAATGCACAATGGTCTGTTTCACTTAAAAGTGCTAGTGAGGAACTAAAGGAAGTTATCTTTGGAAATATGTCAAAACGTTTGGTTGAAATGATTCAAGAAGATATGGAATTTATGGGTCCAGTAAGAGTTAAAGATATTGAAGAAGCTCAACAAAATATAGTAAATATAATTAGAAGATTAGAGGATGAAGGTGAAATTATTATTTCAAGAGGAGGAGAAGTAGTTGTCTAAAATTATTCGTTCGACTACACTTGTTGAGAAAAAAATTGAGCCGATAGAAAATTTAGATGAAAATTTAGAACTTGAAAATGAAGAGATTGAATTTGATTTTTTTACCGAAGAAGATAAGGAAGAAGAAATAGAACTTGAACGCAAAAAAATGCAAAAAATTCTTCAAAATGAAAGAGAAGAAGCTCAAGTAATTATAGATAAAAAAATTAAAGAGGCAGAAAAGAAAGTTATATTAGCTCAAAATGAAGCAGATGAAATAATGGAACAAACGTATGAAAAAAGCAAGCAAATATTGGAGCAATCTAGAACTGAAGGATTTGAAGAAGGATATAACAAGGGTTATCAAGAAGCTTATGATATGAGTAAGCAAGAATCAGATGTTTTGATTGAAGAAGCTAATCAAATAAAGAAAGCTTATTTAGAATCTCAAAGAGAGTTTGCAGATAATATTGAGAGTGAAATAGTTATGCTTATTATAGATACAATTCAAAGTCTTACGTATAAATCTATTGAGAGTGATAAAGAAATAGTTATTGAGAGAATTAAAGAAGCATTAAAACCACTTAGACAAGCGGATAGTGCGGTGGTAAAGGTTTGTGAAGAGGATTTTGAAATGGCTGAATTTGCGAAAGATAGACTTTTAGCTGGGGCTAGCATGGTTGAAAATTTGACTATAAAAATTGATAAATCTTTAAATGTTGGAGATTGTATAGTTGAAAGTGAGAGAGGAATAATTGACTTATCTTTAACAAGACAACTTGAAGAAATAAAATCAATTATGAAAGATGTATTAAAAAGTGGTGACTCAGATGAATCTACAGAAGTATAGAGATGCTTTAAACATTCGAAAAAATTTAGTTATGAAAGGTTATGTTCAAAGAATTACTGGATTAACTATTGAAGCTAATGGTCCATTAGTTAAAATAGGAGAAGTTTGCGAAATTTATCCTATTGATAAAGAAAATCCTATTTTATCTGAAGTTGTAGGATTTAGAGATGAACGAATCTTATTAATGCCATTGGGTGATATGGAAGGGATTGGCCCAGGAAGTTTGGTAGTTGCGACTGGAGAAACTTTAAAAGTAAAAGTTGGATTATCAATGGTTGGAAGAGTTTTAGATGGACTTGGGAATCCAATAGATGGAAAAGGACCATTAAAATATGAATCAGAATATCCTGTAAATAATATGCCACCAAATCCTCTTCTTAGAAAGAGGATAGAAGATATTTTACCATTAGGGGTGAAAACAATTGATGGATTATTAACTTGTGGAAAAGGTCAAAGAGTTGGTATTTTTGCAGGTAGTGGAGTTGGTAAAAGTACATTAATGGGTATGATTGCAAGAAATGCATTATCTGATATAAATGTTATTAGTTTAATTGGAGAACGTGGTAGAGAAGTTAGGGAATTTATTGAAAATGATCTAAAAGAAGAGGGTTTATCTCGTTCAATTGTAGTTGTTGCAACATCCGATCAACCTGCATTGGTACGATTAAAGGGTGCACTATTGGCTACGGCAATTTCAGAATATTTTAGAGATGCAGGTAGAGATGTTATGTTATTAATGGATTCATTAACTAGATTTGCTATGGCTCAAAGAGAAATAGGGCTAGCTATTGGGGAACCTCCAGTTACTAGAGGATATACACCTTCTGTTTTTGCTGTTTTACCAAAACTTCTTGAAAGATCAGGGACTTCAGATAAAGGAAGTATTACAGCTTTATATACTGTATTAGTTGATGGAGATGATATGAATGAACCAATAACTGATGCTGCACGTGGTATTTTAGATGGACATATTGTTTTATCTAGAAAATTAGCACATAAAAATCATTATCCCGCAATAGATGTGCTTGCAAGTATTAGCCGTGTAATGCCTAATATTGCAACTGACGAACATAAAAAATTAGCATCTGATTTAAAAGATATTTTAGCTACTTATAGAGATTCGGAAGATTTAATAAATATTGGAGCATATAAGGAAGGGAGCAATAAAAGTATTGATAGATCAATTAAAAAAATTGATTTAATTAATAGTTTTCTTAAACAAAATGTTATGGATAACATTGATATGGATGAGGTTGTTAATCAAATGAAAGAAATAGTAGTAGATTAATAAGAGGGATTATGAAAAAATTTGTTTTTAAACTTCAAAGAGTTTTAGATTATAAAGGAATTAGAGAAAATGAAGAAAAAGCTGAGTATGGAAAAGCATTTAGCGAATATGAAAATGAAAAAACAACATTAAATAAATTAAAAAATGATATTTTGAATATTATGAATGAAAAAGATAAAGAAGAAAAAATGACTATAGATAAACTTAAGTATTATGGTGATTATTTAAAATTTTTGGAACAAAAAATTGAATTCCAAGAACAAAAGGTTGAAAATGCAAGAAAATATTTAGAAGAAAGAAGACAAAAGTTAGTTGAGATAAGTAAAGAAAAGAAAACATTTGAAAAATTAAAAGAGAAGGCCAAAGAAGATTATAATAAAGAAACGATTAGAGAAGATGATGCATTTAATGATCAAATTAATGCTTATAATTCGTCAAAGGGGGAAGAATAATGGCTAAAGACGAAGTTAAAGGTTTAAATGAAACGAATTTAGAAAATAATGATAAAAAGTCTCATAATAAAGGGAATCCTGGAAAAGCAATTGGTTTGTTTTTTGTTGTTTTTTTAGGGATTCCTCTTATTGTATTTATATCATTTTATTTTTTTAATGATACTGTAAGGAATGAAACACAGAGTTTTTTAAAAGAGGCGCCAGGTTTTGTTGGCGAATATTTTGAAAAATTTCCATCAGAAGAAGAAAAAAATATACAATTAAGAATGCTTGCAGAAAATTATATTGATTTAGAGGTTATTCCAGCGGCAGATAAATTGTTATATGTAAAAAGTGAAGATAAGACTGTTTATTATGACTTAATTGATCAAATGAAAGATATATCTTATAAAAAGACAGAGAAAATTTTAGAGGAAATCCAGAAAAGAAATCCTAAAGAAGGATTATTAAATACATTATATACTGAAATTAACGATGAAAAACAAAAAGAATTTGATGATGCGCTTGCTTATTTAAATTCATTAGAGACTTATCAGCAAATTGAAAAAATTAAAAATGATTATTTAAATAGTTATGAACAAATTGAAGATTTGAATAAAGTTTTGGAGAAAATTAGCAAAGATAAGTTAATTGATATATTATACTATATTGATGAAGATTCAAAAAAATTAATCATGTCAAAAATGGATTTAAAATTAAGAGATGAAATAAATAAAGAAATTGAAAAAAGGAATATTAAGGAAGAAGATTTAATAGCAAAAACTTTATTATATGAAGAGATGGATTCAAAAGAAGCAGCTAAAGATTTAACAAATCAGACAAAATATGAATTGGATGACTTGGCTTATATTTACAATAATATGTCTACATTAAAAGCTGCTGATGTTTTAAGAAATGCAGAAGATAGAATATGGATTGAAAATTTATATGAAAAAATAAGGATAAATGACAAAAACAAGGAGAAAAGTTCGGATAAAATAATAAATTTAGATAAAACTATGAATTTTTTAAACGAATATGATAAAAAAATTGAAAAACTTGCCGATATATATATAGGGATGACTCCTGAGGAATTAAAAAGTTTAGTTGAAAAAATGCTTTTAAGTGACGAACCTATTGAAACATTTGAAGTAGATGAATCAGAAATAGTGGAAGTTTCGGATTCAAAAATCATATTGGATGTTTTAAATAAGTTTGATGAAAAAGTATTATCGTTACTACTTGGCCAAATGGATCCACGGAAGGCAGCGGAATTGACAAGGAGGTTGACAATTTAGCGTGGAAGGAGGGTGAAAGGGTGATAATGAATATTGGAGTGATGCCTGCATCAATTCAAAATGGTAATCCTAAACCTATTGAAAAGTCAAGAATGGAAATTAATAGTGAAGGGAATTCAAAAAAATTTGCAAATGTTTTAGAAACAAAGAGCGATCGTCTATCAGATAGTCAAAAAAATATTGACAATAAAAAAAGTGAAACCTCTAAATCAAAAAACCATAAACATATTATTAAGAAAATGAATGAAAACAATAATAATGAGTTAAATGATGAAAAAATGGTTGATGGAAAAAAGAATACTGAGGATAATTTGAAAGTCGATGAAAATAAAGATGAAGTTAAAGACGTATTGGTTAAAGAAAAAGACGTAGATAGAGAATCTAAAGTCGATGATCAAGAAAGTGAAGATATTTTATCTGAAAATGATAAAGTTGAAGATCAAATAGCGTTACAAATCCTAGAAATGATTAGTAGTATTGATACTGAAAAATTATTAGATAAAGAGATAAAACTTGACGATGTTCAAAAAATTGAAAATATTTGCAAACAGTTAGAAGAGATTGTTACAAAAATAGTAAAACAGGGTCAGGAATTACCAAAGAATATTTTAAAAGCTATTTCTGAAATAACTACACAAATTGAAAAATCAATAGTGTCATTAAGTAAAAATATTGGTGAAAATAAAGAATTTTCAAAACTTATAGATGTTTTTAAAGATGATGAATTATTAAAACAATCTAATGAGTCAAATTTGATAAAAATTAAAAATTCACTTGAGAGTATTGAAAACAGTGTAGAGGATATAAAAAAAATAGTTGCTTCTATGTCAAAGAATACGATTGGTCTTAATAAGATTCAACAAAATAAATCGGATTTATTAAATGTAGAAAATGAAAAAAATGTCGATAGTATTAATGAAGCTTCTAATGATCAATTAGAAAATAGCAATTCAAATGGCAAAAATGATTCTGAAGAAAGTTCTAGTAATAAATCTAATGCAAGTGTTTCAAATGAAGAAATAAATAGTACTAAAAGTTCTGATAATAAAAGCGAATCAATTATATTTAAAAATATTACTGAGTCATCTGATATTGATTCAAAAGAAAGTGTTGTTTCTAAGGATAAACTTGAAAGAAATATTTTAAAACAAATTCAAGAAAATGCAAAACTCAATTTGAAAAATGGTAAACAAGAGATTAAAATGCTTTTAAAACCTGAAAAATTAGGAGAATTAACTTTAAAAGTTCAAATTCATAAAGGTCAATTATTTGCAAAAGCATTTGTTCAAAATGAAACTGTAAAAAATGCTTTAGAATCTCAATTTCAAGAGTTAAAACAAATGTTTCAAAATCAAGGATATAAACAAGTAGATTTTAATGTAGAAACTCAAAAACAAAATTTACAACAAAACGGCCAAGGTTTTAATGAAAAACAAAAAGAACAAACATTATATTTTAGTAAAAAAATTGCTAAAAATAGAATGTTAACTAAACTTAATCAAGAGTGGGAATCTGGTGGATATGTTCCGCATATTTACCAAAATGTTAGTGTTGAAGGATTAGATATTACAGTATAGGAGGAATATTATGGCAATAACAGGAGCATCTAATAACGATGAATTAATTTATCGTTTTAAACAAAATGAAACTAAAAAAACGGAAACAAAAGATTCTAGTTATAAAAATCAATTAGATAAAGACGCGTTTTTAAAATTATTAACAACGCAGTTAAGGTATCAAGATCCATTAAGTCCTATGGAAGATAAGGAATTTATTACTCAAATGGCTTCATTTAACAGCTTGGAGCAAATGCAAGATGTTAATAAAAATGTTCAGTCTATGAATTCATCACTTGGAGAAATATTAAATGGTATGAACGGTACTTTTACTGAAGGTTTAGGAGCTGTCAATAAAAATATAGTAGATGGACTTACTACAATTGCTAAAGATGTTCAAGATTTAGTTGATAAGGTTGATTCATTAATAAATAAAGAAGAAGTTGACAATGAAGAATCTAATAATGAAGAATCAGAGGAAAGTACAGATTAGGAGGGAATTGTATGACAAGAATGGATATGGCGAAGTTATCTAATCAAATTCAAAAAACTTCCCAAAAATCCAGATTAGTAGAACAAAATAAATCAAATAAAATTCCACAAAAATCTTTTCATGAAGTTTTAGAAAATATAAAAAATGATGATAAAATAAAGTTTTCAAAACATGCTCAAATGAGAGTGGATGAAAGAAATATAGTTTTAAGCAATAATGAAATAGATAGAATTACAGAAGGGGTAAAAAAAGCACAAGATAAAGGTGTAAAGACAACTCTTGTCCTAATGGACAATAAGGCGTTTATCGTAAGTGTTGATAAAAAAACGGTTATTACAACTGCTACAGAAGGACAATTAAAAGAAAATGTGTTTACAAACATCGATGGAGCTGTGATTGTTTAGCTGGACCTTAGGGAAGCTACAATATCTGATTGATTGAGGATATTACACAGTTTGAAAGGGAGGTCAAATATTATGATGAGATCCATGTATTCTGGTGTATCAGGATTAAGAATGCATCAGACAAAAATGGATGCAATAGGTAATAATATTGCAAATGTTAATACGGTAGGTTTTAAAAGAAGTTCGGTGCAATTTAAAGAAATATTTAGCCAATTAGTTAGAGGTGCTGGAGCACCTCAAGGTGGATTAGGTGGAACTAATGCTCAACAAATAGGATTAGGAGGAAGTGTAGGAGCAATTTCAGTTGTTCACACCAATGGAGGAACTCAGCGAACTGATAATCCTACAGATTTAATGATAGATGGCGATGGATTTTTTATGGTTTCAGATGATCCAAATTATGAAAATGTTTATTATACAAGAGCAGGTAATTTTGATTTAGATAGAGATGGGTTTTTAGTTACTCCGGATGGATATCATGTTTTAGGATTGGATAAAGAAGGAAATATTGCGCCAATGAGAGTCAATAAATCTGAAACAGTTGCACCTACT
>Ga0193964_1000758_pt1 | contig 15072 bp, 12 predicted proteins | sample FB_7_MG_FD_140323 | JGI IMG/M metagenome (GOLD analysis project Ga0193964, IMG submission 140323) | Microbial mat bacterial communities from the Broadkill River, Lewes, Delaware, United States - FB_7_MG | ecosystem: Environmental > Aquatic > Freshwater > River > Microbial mats | place: USA... | reverse complement strand
GTCTGAAGCCTTGCTTTCTGATCGTTGAGGATTTTTTCCGCGTCCTTCAGGTCGGACAGGTTGCCCTTTAAAGACAGGGTCATGGCGTCAAAACTTTCCGCCAGGCTTTGGATCTCGTCCCCCGAGCATTGCCGGTATACCCGGCATTTCCGGCAGGATTCGATCTTTTTGGCATATTCGCCCCCCACGCAGGTGGGGCACAGGGTGCCTGCCAGGTACCAGCACCTGTGATGATAATTTTTATAGGCCGGACATTCGGTCCGGCTGCAGTTCATGATGTCCCAGCAGTTTTTTGCAAGGGCCGGGGCGGTGTGAATGTTAAGATTGCCGCGCAAGGCCTGTTCCGATGAATCATGGAGTTTTTTGATGCTCCGAATCACGGGGTTGGCCAGCAGGGTGCCCACCAGTCCTGCCAGAAAGATGGCCAGGACCATGATAATGATGGTGGAGACCAGGACCTGGTCAACCACCTCTTCCGCCCGGGTATGGGAAAGTCCTAATCGGAGGACGCTTAGAATATCCTGGTTGACGGTAATGGGAACGGCGTAGTCATAAATTTTTTCGTTGCCGGTGTCCAAAACCTTGAGTGAAAATCCTTTGGTCCGGGAGAATGGGTTGACGGTTTTCAGTGCCACTGGAAATCCGTCTTTAAAGGTGTGGGCCGGGATACGGCCCTCGGGGTCCAATACAAAGATATAGAAAATATCGTTGCTCAGCCTTGTGGTTTCATCCACCAGGAGTTTCATGCGCAGGTAATCCATGGCCAGCAAAGGTTCCACTAACCCAACGGCCAGGCTGGTGGCGGTGGAGAGCCCCTGGTTTTTGATCTCATCCAGCACCGAGGCTTTCATGGCCTGACTGAACCAGAAAAAGATCACCAGCCCCTGGACCATGAGCAGGATAAAAAAGCCCAGGAGCAGTTTCCCCTTGAATCCCAGCTTCATGGGGTCAGCTCCATGCCGAGTTTGTCCATCAGCGTTCTGACCGGTTGAAAATCTTCGTCTTGGGTCGGAATCACTTTGAAAAAATTAGCCGCCTCCAGTATCTCCCGGTGGTCCTGCCGGTTAAAATCCAGCGCTGCCAGGGCCGTTTTTATTTTATCCAGGTTGTTGGGGTCCAGACCTTTCCTGGCTGCATATACCCATCCTGGATAGGTGCGGGTCCGGGACAATATTCGGATTTTTGACACATCAATTCTGCCGGCCACCACATCCAGGGCTCCCTCCCGTATGGTGCCGATATCGTACCGGCCGGCAAATACGGCAAGGATGACCTTCTCCTGTTTACCTCCGGGGCCGGGGGCAAAATCAATGGCTTTAAAATCCTTGGTGAAAATACCCCGGCTGAAAAAGTGTCCCAGGGGGAAAAGGTAACCGCCTGCCGAGGCCGGATCCACAGCGATCCACCTTTTGCCCCGGCAGTCCCCAAGGCGCTGGATGGCCGGGTTGTTTTTCCGGGTGATGATCTGCCCCCTGAAGCTGTCCTTGCCTGCGGCTTCAACGATCTGGGCAAAGGCCCTGGCCCCGTATTTTTGGGCGATTTTGACATAGATCAGGGGATTGGAAAAGGAGATGTCGATTTGCCTGTTCCCCACCATTTTCATATGCTGATCAAAGGTGTCAGGGAAGATTTGTTTGATATTCAGCCCGGTTTTTTTTCTCAGGTAATTGATCAGGCCGTGGTGACGGGTATAGGAGACCGTATGGGAATATTGGGGCAGGTATGCGTAGGTGATCTGATCAGGTTCTTGTGTGAACGTCACCTGTTCGGTCCGGCTTAAATCCACCTTGATCACAGGCTCATCATCGCCGCACCCGACAAGCAGGATCAGCGTTGCAAGCAGGGCGGTGGCAAAGAGTGATGTAAGGTTTCCCATAAAAAGGTTAAACCAGAAAACCTGTAATTTTTCAATGGCTTATTTGTTTCCGGCCTTTGTTCAGACACGATAACACGAAGACGCCCTTTGTCAAAAAACCAATCCGCATGCGCCATTGGACGTTGACTGTCAGGACCGGCCGCCGCTCCAGTGCAGCCGCGTTTTCAGCACCTTGAAATAGGAGTGGGGTTCAAAGGAGAGCATTTTTACGCTGTGGCGGCTTTTTTGAATGTAGATTCTGTCACAGGTCGCTATCCCAAAGCCCTCCTGGCCGTCCAGGGTCAGAATCATATCCTCGGGGCTGCCTTTCAGGTTGATTTCAACCCGGGTATGGTCCGGGATGAGCAACGGGCGGTTGGTCAGGGTAAAGGGACATATGGGGGTCAGGATGATGGAGGGCACTTCGGGATAAACAACGGGCCCGCCTGCGGCCAGAGAATAGGCAGTGGAACCCGTGGGCGTGGCCACGATCAGACCATCGGCCCGGTAGGTGGTCAAATAGGTGTCATCCAGATACACGGCGCATGAAGCAAGCCTTGACAGGGCCGCTTTATTGATGACCGCATCATTCAGCACATCTTCGTCCACGATGCACTGACCGTCCCGGATCACCCGGATATTGAGGCGACTGCGCTCCTGGATATAATAATTGCCTTCAAATACCGTATCCACGACCTTGCAAAGAAGGTCCTCCGTGGTTTCGGCAAGAAATCCCACCTCTCCGAATTTGATGCCCATCAGGGGAATGTCCGAATCCCCAATATATCGGGCCACACTTAAAAAGGTGCCGTCTCCGCCAAGCACAACAATGCAGATCAGATCGTCGGGGATGGGTGGCGGTGTCGGGGCCTGGGTGTCAATGACCAGGCATCTGTCCCCGATATGCCGGATTAATTCCCGGGCTTTGTCCTGGGCGTGGTCTTCATTTTTTATTACAAGTCCGATGCGCTGCTTACTCACTTCTTGCCTCTTGTTTGTTTGGGGTTAATGTTCAGCCGCTGCCCAGTTCGCTCCGGCACCAAAGTTAACTTTTAAGGGCACTTTCAGGGGCGTAACGTTTTCCATAACCTGCTTTGCCATGGCCATGAGTTTGTCTTTTTCCAGTTCAGGGGATTCAAAAATAATTTCATCGTGTACGGATAAAAGCATTTTTGATTCCATTTTTTCCGTTGCAAGGGCTGTCTGCATTTTGATCATGGCAAGCTTGATCAAATCCGCCGCACTGCCCTGGATGGGCGTGTTCACCGCAGCCCGTTGGGCAAAGTTTCGCAAATTGGCATTGGATGAACGGATGTCGTCCAGCCTGCGTTTTCTGCCGAATAACGTGGAGACCTCGCAGGTCTCCCGGGTCTGTTCGATGGTCTCATCAATGAATGCTTTGACCCCTGCATACCGCTTGAAATAATTGTCAATATATATACCTGCCATTTTTCGGCTGATACCCAGCTCATTTGACAGGCGGAACGCGCTCATGCCGTAGATGATGCCGAAGTTGATGGATTTGGCCTGGCTGCGCATCTCATCGGTGACAAGACCGGGCAGCACCTGGAACACTTCAAGCGCCGTGCGGGTATGAATATCCTCGTCGTTTTGGAAGGATTCCATGAGAATGGGGTCCTTGGCGCAATGGGCCAAAAGTCGCAGTTCAATCTGGGAATAATCCGCAGAAATAAGGGTACAGCCGTCTGCCGGGATAAATGCCTGCCGGATTTTTTTCCCTTCGGGTTTGCGAATGGGAATGTTCTGCAAATTGGGTTTGGACGACGACAGGCGACCGGTGACGGTTATGGTCTGGTTAAAGGAGGTATGGATGCGTCCGGTATCGGGGTGGACCAGCGAAGACAGAGCGTCCACATAGGTGGATTTCAGTTTGCCAAGGGTTCTGTACCGCAACAGTTTTTCAGGCATTTCATGGGTGCCGGCAAGTTCGGTGAGCACCTGAACATCCGTGGAATACCCGGTTTTTTTTCGGGTTTTTTTACCGGCTTTGAGCCCTAACTTTTCAAACAGAATCACCCCGAGCTGCTGGGATGAATTGATGTTGAACTCTTCCCCGGCAAGTTCGTATATGTTTTGTTCAAGGTTTTTTAACTCTTCCTTGAACTCCAAAGACATTTGGCCAAGCAGATCCGTATCCACACGGATTCCTGCCATCTCCATTTTTGCCAAAACGCAGATTAAAGGCACTTCAATGGTTTCCATCAAAGGGGTAAGGCCCTTGTCCTCAAGCTGCTTTTTTAATACCGAATATGCCATGAAAGTCAGATCTGCGTCTTCAGCCGCGTAATCCGAGGCAAGGTCAAGGGGGACTTCCTGGAATCCGATCTGGTCTTTTCCCTTGCCGGTCACCTCTTCGTAGGAAACCATTTTATGTCCGAAAAGGTTCATGGCAATGCGGTCCAGGCCATGTCCCCGGGTGCCGGGATTGAGCAGGTGGGAGGCAATCATGGTATCGAACACTATTCCTTTGATCTCAATGCCGTACCGGGCCAGGACAATGAAGTCATATTTGATGTTCTGACCCACCTTAGAGATGTCTGAATTCTCAAGCAAGGGCTTGAAAATACGAAGGACATCTTCTTTTTCAGGCATTTGTATTCCGCCTGTATTGGTGTGCCCCACCGGGATGTAAAAACCGGTATCCTCCTCATATGAAAAGGACAGGCCCACAAGATCCGCCCGCATGGGATCAACGCCTGTGGTCTCCGTGTCAATGGCAAACAGCCCTTTTTTTTCAAGCGTCGACACCAGGTTTTCCATGTCGGCAACGGTGTGGAGCATTTTATATGTTTTTGTTGATTTGTCTGTTTTTTTAGAAAATTCTGAGGCAAGGGCTTTAAATTCAAATGACTGGAACAGTTCAAAGGCTTTGCGGGTGTCAAATTCCTGCAGTTGAAAATCGTTCATGGGCTGCTCGACATCCACATGCCGGTCAATGGTGGCAAGGTCCCGGCTTAACTCGACGATCTCTTTGGACGCCGTCAGGTTTTCATGCAGTTTTTTCTTTTTTTTCAGCTGGTCCAGATTATGGTAAATACCATCGATGGAACCGTATTCGATAATCAGTTTAAGCGCGGTTTTGACGCCCACGCCTTTGACGCCGGGGATGTTGTCTGACGTGTCTCCGGCAAGGCCTAACACATCAATGAACTGCTCGGGTTCGATATCCATTTGCGCTTTTACACCGGACCGGTCGGTGAGGGTGTCCTTCATGGGATCCCACAGGGTGCAGTCATCGGTGATCAACTGGATAAAATCCTTGTCCCCTGTGACCATGACCACTTTAAATCCTTGCTCCTGGGCAATGCGGGCGTAGGTCCCCACAAGGTCATCGGCCTCATATCCGGTTTTTTCGATAATGGGGATGTTCAACGCCTTGGTAATCTCTTTGATGTCCGGGATTTGAACGGCCAGTTCTTCGGGCATGGGCGGGCGGTTGGCTTTATATTCATCAAACATTTTATGGCGAAAGGTCGGGCCTTTGACGTCAAAGAAAACGCCCGCGTATCGGGGTTGTTTGTCCTTAAGCAGTTTCAGCAGGATTCGGGTGAATCCGAATGTGGCATTGGTGGGATGCCCCTTTGACGTGGATAGGCTGCGGATGGCATGAAAGGCCCGGTATACAAATGCGCTGCCGTCGATCAGGTAAATAGTGCTTGGTACAGCCATTATAACTTTCCTGAAAATTGTCTGTTGAATTATTATTTAATTAGCGGCATATATACTATCTTTTAAAGGAAAGGAGAAGTCTTATGTCCCAACAATCCCGAGCACGGGCTAAAGCCGGGAAGTCCCGGCGGCGGCAAAGCCGGTCAAAAGTTTGTCATTGCTGCGGTGCCCAAGCCATGTTTTGCTGGCAGTGTCGGTGCGGTTTTTCCATGTGCCAGTCCTGCATGTATGAAAACCAGTGGGGAATGACCTGCAACGGAATTACGTGGCAATGCCCCGACTGCGGGGTTCAGAACGGGTACGGCAATCAATAGTGAAAGGAACAGGAACAGGACGATGGTTGAAAAATTAAAGATCGGCACATTGATATCCGGGGGCGGCACCAACTTGCAGGCCATTATTGATGCCTGCAACCAGGGATGCATTGATGCTGAGATTGTTTTTACCGGATCAGACGTTGGTGGGGTGAAAGGTCTGGATCGGGCAAAAAAAGCGGGCATTAAGACGTTTGTGGTGGATTATGCCCGGATTATTGCCGAGTGTCGCAACACCCGGGATGTTGACAGCCTGCTTCCCACGGATTTTGACCCCGAAGAGATTTTAAAAAAACAGCGGCTGGTGGATGTGGAAAAGGATCATGAAAAAGCCCTGTTTTTTATAAAATCCAGGGTTATTGCCGAACGCCGGCTGTTAGATAATATTGAATCCTATGATATGGATTTGCTGGTTCTGGCCGGGTTCATGCGGGTGTTTACCCCTTATTTCATTGACCGGATCAATACCAACGCCCCGGGCCATAGGATCATGAATATCCATCCGGCCCTGCTGCCTGCGTTCCCTGGGATCGACGGATACGGGGACACCTTTCGGTATGGGTGCAAAATTGGTGGATGCACGGTTCACTATGTTGATTACGGGGAAGATACAGGACCGATCATCGGCCAGAAGGCATTTGAAATAGTCGATGGTGATACCCTGGAAGATGTAAAGGAAAAAGGATTAAAGAAGGAGTGGGAACTGTATCCGGCCTGCATTCAGAAATTTGCCCAATCCCGGTGATGGCCCGGCTATCCCCGCACTTTTTTACCACTTAGGACTGCAGATTAAATAAGTTGGGTAGAAATAACGCCGAGTTTTGGTTCATCTACACGGCGTATTAAATGTTGAATAGTATGCCTATTGGGTCTTTGATGCAATGAAGTAGGTGGGCCAAAAGGCAAGCTGTTTAATCTGCGGTCCTTGGGAAAATCAGGGAGAGGCAAGGACGGAATCGGCCATTTTTAAGGCGTCTATGTAAAAGGCGGGCAGTTTTTGTACCAGTTTAGAATCTTTGTCTGCCTGAAACCGGGCATGGTCCCAGTCTCCTTGTTTGAAGCTTGTGATCAGGTCATTGAGCTGCTTGAACATGGGGTCTTTGCCTAAAAGCGCATCCCTGATTTTTTTAGACAGGGCAACTTTTTCAAGAATGTTTTCCATGGGCATATCCAAAATGGCATCCATGGTTGAAAACAGGCCCACAGTGAACAATTCTTCCGGGGTAAACCGGGGTTTAAGAACAACAGCGCATTGCTCACACATTCGGGCCTTGATCACCGAAAACCGGATCAGCTCATTGGGCTTACCCGGGGTCATATGCGATACCACCACCACATAGATAAATTTTTTCAATTCCTGCAGTCCCAAAAATGTGATGGCATCCTTGATCGTGTCTATCGCAATGGGCCGGTTAAAATACGCTGAGTTGATAAACGTCAAAAGCTTGAAAGAAATGGCCACATCGTTTTTGATCATGTCCTTTATAACGTTTAAGGCCGGCTCCTGCTTTGAAATTTCATTTAACAGTTTCAGGTTGGAGACCTGGTTGGCTGTCAGACCTTTGTGTGATATAATTTCAGGTTTTGAAAAGAAATAGCCCTGGAACAGCTTGAACCCCATAGCCTTGGCCTGTTCAAACTCTTCGTGGGTTTCCACCTTTTCACACAAGAGTGTGATATGCTCGAGTTCACCCTCTATGGATTTAAGAACCGGGCCCAGGGTATCCAAGGGCGTGACCATGATATCGAACTTTATCATGTCGCATAGCTGAATCATTTCATTAAATTTCTGATCATAAACAAAATCATCCAGGGCAATCCTGAATCCCTGGGATTTAAAGACCTTTAATGCGTCAATGATTTCAGGTTCAGGTTCAATATCTTCTAATACCTCAATAATAATATGCTCCTTTGGAAAAAGAAGCGGTGTCTGATTGAGCAGAAGATTCCGGGTGAAATTGATCAGTCCGGGCTTGCCGGCAAGGATATCCTTGAGTCCAAAGGAGAAAAACAGGTTGGACAGCACCCCGGATGTGGCTGCAGATCCGTCGATCTTTGGAAACACATTGTCCAGGCTGAGTCTGAATAAAAGTTCATAACCAAAAATTTTTTTATCTGACGTGAATACAGGCTGACGTGCTACAAAAATATCCATTAGATCCGCAACTCCATCTCACCTTATGTGAATGACCCCGTTTGAGCTTCAGGGAGGTGTTGGTATTATTTTTTATCAGACCATTCCGTTAAGAGAAAAGACACCGCATCAACCCTATGGGGATTGTTAGAACGTGATCGAAAATTTTAATATATAATCATATCTTGATTAAAATATGAAATCAATCAAAAGTAAATAGTGACCTCTCAGTGTCAGGACAAAAGCTTGATCATCAACGGCAGGGCTGTCATGGTTCCGATGGAAGAGCCAAGATTGGTGAACACCACTACCAATAGGATCCTTGTGACATTATTTCGCCAAAACCCCTTTACAGACGTGATATCCTGAGGGATCGCCTCAAGGTCACGTACCTTGGGTTTGCGAGCAAACGCCTCCACAAGACCTGCCACCCAGCCTGCTGCAATCATGGGGTTCAGGGAAGTCAGCGGTGCGGCGATAATGGATGAAAAAATGGTATATGGGTGGGCCAGGGCGATGAGTGCCCCGATGCCGGCAAAAATGCCGTTTGCCAGTACCCAGATCCAGATCATGTCGGTCCCGGCGCCTTTACCCTCCATAAGAAATCCGGCGATGAAAAGCATGACGATCAGGCCCGGGATAAGCCATTTTAATACCTTTCCCACTTTGCCGGGAGGAGGCAGGGTTTTGAGTGCTGCAAGGTCTATGGGGGTGTTTTGTTCAATATATTCTAAAATTCCTGGTACATGGGCTGCGCCTACAACCGCAACGATTTTGTTTCCCGGCGCATTTCGAATGCTTTGGGTCAGAAATTGATCCCGTTCGTTAATCAGCACTTCTCCAATAATGGGGTGATCTTCTTTGATTTCCGAAAGCAGAGACTGCAGGATGTCCTGGTGCTTCATCTTTTCAATGTCTGTCTCTTCAATTTCATCGGACTGGCCAAATGACAGCACCATGGAGAATATCAATTTGGTCTTTTCCCACACTCCCATGCCCCGCCATATCCGGGAGAGGGTGGTTTGAATTTCTCTATCTGCAGGGATAATATCGGCACCTGTTTCTTCTGCGGCAGCAATGGCATTGATCATCTCTTGACCAGGTTTTATGTCGAATTTATCGGCTATTTTTTTCTGGAAAGCGGCCAGCAAAAGATTCATAAACAGCATCAGGGCTTTTTTTTCCTTGATGATTTTTACAATATCCATGTTTTGCCATCTGTCTTTGTCCCGGATGGCGGATAGACGGGTGTTGCACAGTTCCACACATACGGTATCAGGCTGTTCGGATGCTATGGTGTCCGAAACCAGTTGGGCACTGTGCCGGGACACATGGGCTGTTCCGATAAGAATGATTTGCTTGCCGTCTTGTTCAAGGATATGGATGTCATTATGGTCAGTAGGATTCTCGCTCATTATGCAACGCTGCCTTTACGCTGAGAAGTTTTATAAGAAAGTTTCCAGCACGCAACTAGATTCTTTCTATTTTTGTTGTGGGCCGAAGCCTGGGTGTAGATAGGCCAGGCCAGCCCGTGGCTGTTTATATGAAAGTTTAAGTAAGTTATTAAATTACTTTCATGTTTTGCTGTGGGTTGCGCCTGGTGTCTATATACCAGGTCAGCCCATGGCTGTTAAAAAGGAAATTGTATTATAAACATTTAGAAATACATAGCAACACAAATTCAGGTCAAATATTGACCTTATCAAACGGTTCTGGTATTCAGCAATCTATGAAATCCGTTGACGAACACATACTCAGAGCCGCCAAGGAAATTGTAGTCAAGTTCATTGAGATGGGTCGGTTGTCGCCTTCCAACGTCCATGAATCTTTTAAGGATGTTTACAAGACCGTCAATGACACTGTGAAAAAGAATCTGGATTTGCCCAAAGATGCCTCATCCGGTTCCCCGAAATCCTGAATCACGCATGACCAAACAGGTGTCGGCCGCAGTTAAAGTCGGTTTGAAAAAAGGATGGTCCGGCCTGATCTGGCTGGTTAAGATTCTTGTGCCTGTCTCCTTTGCAACAGCTTTAATGGTGCATTATCAGCTTTTGCATCACCTTGATTTTCTTTTACAACCCATGATGACCATGATCCATCTGCCGGCCTCTGCGGCGGTTGTGCTGGTCATCGGCATTTTCACAGGGATTTATGGCACTGTGGCCGCCTTGTCTGTTATGCCATTTTCCATGGCGCACATGACCCTGATTGCCGTGTTTACTCTGATTTCACATAACCTGATCCAGGAAAGTCTGGTCCAGGCCAACTCAGGGTTGCGGTTTTCAATGGCAGTTGTTTTCCGTCTGGTCATGTCCTTCATTGTCACCATGATCTGCGGGTGGATCATGGGAGTGGATTCCGGCAATGCCGGACCGGCTGGCGTGGCGGTTGTGCAGGCGGCGCCGGGTCCGCTCTCCGTTATGCTGATTGACTGGGCCGCAGGAACGGCTTGGCTGTTCTTAAAAATTTTGTGTATTATTATGCCGTTGATGGTGGTCATGGAATTGGCAAGAACCTTTCATATTATTGAAGCTGTGACACGGATGACAGCCCCTGTTTTAAGGCTTCTGGGATTGGACAAATCCTGTGCATTGCTATGGATGACCGCAGCGATCTTTGGTCTGGCTTACGGGGCTGCCGTCATCGTTGAAGAGACAAAAAATAATGCCCATGACCCGAAAGTCTTAACCCGGCTTCACCTGTCCATCGGGGTCAATCATGCCATGATTGAGGATCCATGCTTATTTCTTCCTTTGGGGTTGCCTGCACTTTGGCTGTGGATTCCCAGGCTTGTGGCCGCCATGGCCGCGGCCTGGCTGCACATGGGTTTTTCTTCGGCAAGGAGATTTTATGCTGCACGCCCTGGCCATAAAAAACTTTGCGATTATTGAGGATTTGCGCATTGAGTTCGGTCCCGGCCTTTCCGCATTGACAGGGGAAACCGGGGCAGGAAAATCAATTATCATCCAGGCCGTAAACCTGCTTTTGGGATCTCGGGCGTCGGCGGACCTGGTTCGCACCGGAAAGGCCAATGCCGAACTGGAAGCCGTGTTTGACATTGCCCCTGATTCCCATGCTGCCCGGCTCATTGCAGGCCAGGATATGGATGTTGAAGACGGCTTGATCATCCGGCGGGTGGTATCTGCTGAAGGAAAAAGTAAAATTTATGTCAACGCCCGCCAGACCACCCTGGATTTCTTAAAACAGGTGACGGAAAACATCGCCGGTGTCTCCAGTCAGCATGCCCACCAGGGGCTGCTCAAAGAAGATCAGCACCTGGATATCCTGGACGAATTCGCTCAGACCCTTGACTTAAGAAGAGATGTGGCAGGGTTGTACCGGCAGATTGTTCCTTTGAAAAAAAAGATCGCCAATTTAAAGGCCGGAAAGGAAAAGGCTGAAAGAGAACTGGAACTGCTTCAATTTCAGGTGGATGAGATTGAAGCCGCCAGTGTCCAGCCCGGTGAGGATGACGAACTGATTCAGAAACGTGACCAGTTGCAGAATGCCGCGCAGATTTTTGAAACAGTAAACAGTGCGGTGCATAATTTATATGACCGGGAAGGCTCGGTGCTGGATCATGTTTTAGGCATGTCTGCCCGGTTTGGGCGGTTCTGCGATACCGATGACAATTTAGGTGCTCTGGCCCGGCGCCTAGACGAAATATCCTATGAACTCCAGGATCTTGTGTCAGAGTTAAGATCCTTTGCCGCAGGTATTGATCTGGATCCCCAATCCCTGGACCAGGTGGACCGGCGTCTGGATCAAATCGTAAAACTTAAGCGAAAATATGGGGGCAGTATTGACACCATATTTGAGCAATACCGGAACATGTCAGAGAATTTGGCAGATATCCAGGGGATTGAGGGGCGTATAGAAACGCTGGAACAAGAACAAAAAGGGTTGGTGGAGCGGATTCGCCAAAAGGCCAAGGCCCTGTCCATGCGGCGGCAGAAAGAAGGTCTGGCTCTGGCCAGGCTGGCAAAGGCAGAGCTTGGTGCCCTTGACATGGGCCGGGCCAGTTTTGAGGTGGATTTTTCCACGGACCCAGGCATTGACCCTGACGAGCTTGTAACAGCGGATAATGAAAAAATATCTGCCACAGGTATGGACCGGGTGCGTTTTTTGCTCACCCCGAATCCCGGGGAAGCGCCAAAGCCTTTGGCAAAAATAGCCTCGGGCGGAGAACTGTCCCGTATTGTCTTGGCCCTTAAAGCCGTGCTCTGCCGGGATCAGTCCTTTGAGACCCTGATCTTTGATGAGGTGGATGCCGGTATTGGCGGTGCGACATCCGATAAGGTGGGGCTTAAACTTAAAGAACTGGGCAGGGTTCAACAGGTGATTTGCATTACCCATCTAGCTCAGATTGCCAGGTACGGCAACCATCAGTTCAGGATAACCAAACAGGTGTCCGGCGGCAGAACAGCCACCCGCATCACCCCTTTGACCTGTCAGGAAGACCGGGTAAAGGAATTGGCCCGGATGATTGGCGGCAGTCGGATCACCGATGCCACCCTTGCCCATGCCAGGGAACTTCTTGATACGGCAGAGGAGTCTTGACAAATTCTATAACTGCTTATATTGAGTTAAACAATATATTTAGGAGTAAACATGCCGATATATGAATTTAAATGCAGCAAATGCGAAGAATTTTTTGAAGTGATTGTCATGGGCGCACAAGATGACAAGGAAGTTGTCTGTCCCAAATGTAGTTCCAAAGAGTATCAGCGGGTGGTTTCGGCCACCAACTATGCCATGGGGCCGTCAGGAAGCGCTGCCCAAGGTGTGCATACCCAGGAACGTACCTGTTCAAGCGGAACGTGTAAGACCTATACGGTTCCCGGAGTGTAATCCTTTGGCGTAATCATGCCCGGGTTTGTTGAAATAATCGCCCACCGCGGGGCCAGGAGTCTGGCCCCGGAAAATACTCTGGCGGCTGCCCGTCTGGCACACAGGCTGGGTGCTCATCGGTGGGAAACCGATGCTGCCCTGACCCGGGACGGGCAATTGGTGCTCTTTCACGATGAAACCCTGACCCGCTGCACAAATGCCGTCCAGGTGTTGGGATATGATCCCCAAGCACCTGAAAAAACATTCTGGCCCGGACCGTACACCATCGACCGGCTGGCCAGTCATACCCTTGTTGACTTGGCATTATTGGACGCAGGCAGCTGGTTTGAGCAAGATGACGCGTATTCAACTGTTTTCGACATTGATCCACAGACCCTGACAGGTTTTAGAGGGGAATGCATTCCCTCTTTGTACGACGGCCTTGTGTTAACCAAAGATCTTGACTGGTATATCAATGTTGAGCTTAAAGACCATGGTCATGAACCGGAACTTAACTTTCATCCGGCCCGGGTTCTGACTGAACTGGCCCGGTCCGGTATCCCACCTGATCGGGTGACCCTTTCCTCATTTAACTATGATTGGCTTAGATTCTTGCGGCAGCATGCCCCTGAATATGAGCTTCAGGCCCTGGTGGGGGCTCGGGATGACGAATTCCTAAATTTTAATGATCCTTTATTTACCAGTGCTGAATTTGACGTACTCAATATAAATGCTTTGCTGGTTACGCCTTCAGACATCAGACGGCTGAAAGGTGCAGGCAAGCGTATTAATCTGTTCACGGTAAATGATCCCCACGATTGCATGCGTTTTGTTGATGCAGGTGTTAAAGGCTTGTTTACGGATTTCCCCCAGCGTTTTATTTGATGGTGTCGTAAAATGAGTGAAAGGCCTGCACGGTTTTGTAAATATCATTTTTGGTAATATCCAGATGTGTGACCATCCGCAGATCTTCGTCACGGTCAATGAGGATCCCCTGGGTTGCCATGTGGTCCGCCAACGTTTGGGCGTTTTCATCGATATGCGCAAAAACCATATTTGTCTGAACTGTTTTGGGGTTCACATGCATGCAGGCAATATCCGCAACACCCTGGGCCAGGGCCAGGGCATTGTCATGGTCCGTGGCAAGTCTTTCAATATGATTCTCCAGTGCATAAATACCTGCTGCTGCCAGAATTCCTGCCTGGCGCATGCCGCCGCCAAGCATTTTACGCCATTTTGCCGCTTCCCTGATAAACAAAGCAGGACCGCACAACACCGATCCCACAGGCGCGCCAAGTCCCTTGGACAGGCAGCAGGAAACTGTATCAAACAGCGTGGTGATCTCTTTGCTGTCGATCTTAAGCTTCACTGCAGCATTGAATATTCGAGCTCCGTCCAGATGACGTCCAAGTCCATGATCCAAGGCAAGTTGGCTGGCTTCCTTTAGATAATCCATGGGCAGCACTTTGCCGCTCTGGGTATTTTCCAGACAAAGCAGACGGGTTCTGGCAAAATGAAAATCATCCGGTTTGATAGCCTTTTCAACTTTTCCAAGATCCAGGGTTCCGTCAGGTTCCAGATCCAACGGCTGGGGCTGGATACTGCCAAGTACCGCAGCACCACCGGCTTCATATTTGAAGGTGTGGGCCGTTTGACCCACAATATATTCATCCCCCCGCCGGCAATGGGTCATAAGGGCCAGCAGATTGGACTGGGTACCGGAGGTGCAGAAAAGTGCCGCTTCCTTGCCTGTGAGGGCGGCAGCCTTTTCTTCAAGCAGATTGACGGTCGGGTCCTCCTTATACACATCATCACCCACAGGGGCATCCATCATAGCTTGCCTCATTTTATCTGTGGGGCGGGTTACCGTATCGCTTCTCAAATCAATCAAGGTCATATTGACTTTTTCCTTTAAAATTTAAATTGTACTGGCGTATTTTGCCAGAATTTTTGATGAAAATCTGTATGCAATGATATTTTAAGTTTTTTTGCACATGCCGAATAGGGGGGTGGTTTAACAAAAAATTTATTACTTTCCAGAGGGTTGTGGCAAAGATTGTCACCCGTGTTTTGGGATGGTTCAAAGAAAAGTTGAAATTTGATTAAAAAAAGGTTTGACATTGATTAGAAAATAAAGGATATTGCTCTGGCTTCACGGGAACGCCTTAACGGTTTCCGAGGGAGCGTTTTTGAAGCAGTAAGTTTGATCTTTGAAAATTGGTCAGTGAAGAAGAAAAGAGCGGGTCAAT
>Ga0193964_1000754_pt1 | contig 15120 bp, 9 predicted proteins | sample FB_7_MG_FD_140323 | JGI IMG/M metagenome (GOLD analysis project Ga0193964, IMG submission 140323) | Microbial mat bacterial communities from the Broadkill River, Lewes, Delaware, United States - FB_7_MG | ecosystem: Environmental > Aquatic > Freshwater > River > Microbial mats | place: USA... | reverse complement strand
ATCTGTATCCTACCCGGTGCAGCATCAAAAACTACACAGCCCTTTCATGGCCGTGCAACCCTACAGACTGGCTCCCGTCACAGCTACCCGACCATTGTTTCTTTGAAAACTATTATAAATGGAATTATGAAAAAAACGGCCGGTTCTACGGCATGCTTGCCCTGGGTAACCTCACTGAAAAAACAAATCTGTGGAAAACCGCGTTTGAGAGGCAACTCAGGCAAAGGCGCTTAAATCGGCAGAACACCGGTGAGGACAATCCTGTGGTGAAACTGTTCGATGACCGCATGGAAATTGATTTCACCCATCTGGATATTATAGAAAATGAACTAATTCGCATAAGACTTGATAATAAAACAAGGCATTTGGAACAGGCACAGGTTAAAATAGGCATTTTTAATGGAAAAAAGACTTTATTAGAAACCCATGCAGATATTTTTTCCACAAGGTGGGTGCCCGTAAAAATATCCAATGCCGCAACAGCACTTTTTCTTGATGTTTCTCTCCATGATTCAAAAAACAAACGTCGTCTGGACCAAAAAGAAATTAAACTCAAGTTCATAAACCAGATAGATGCGCCCAAACAGGACGAACATGAAAATATGAAAATAAAAAGAACAATTCAAGAACTTATGTCTGAATTCGACCTGCTTGACGATGACCATTTTTTTTTAAGACAAGCATATCAATTGATTTTAGGCAGGCAGGCCAGTGACGGTGAACTGCAATTTTTACAGTACCAGTTGAAGACCGGGGTTCCCAGAAAAATCATTATTTCCAACCTGCTGCTTTCCCCGGAACATGCTCAACTTAATAAAAAAAGGGTGCAACTGCCCTGGCTGGAAAAAAAGAAACTTCTTATATGGAAAAAATGGCATGCCCTGTTATCCAGGATAAAGGCGATACAAACCTTTTCCCAGGCAACCGCGATCCAAAACCAGTCCTTTGACAGGCTGATTTTCAACCAAAATAAAGATATTGTCTCCCTTGGAAAAGAGATCTCTTCTCTAAAAAAAGAGGCGTCTTCTCTAAAAAGAGAGGTGTCCTGTTTTAATCACCAGGTGGAAGACATCAAATCCAATATTTTGTTTTTCCTGAACCAGGAGGCCCAGGCCCAGCAGCGCAGACTTGACCAGTTCTTTTTTGATGTCAGGCAGGAATTAAGGGTCTCAAAAGATCCCGCCGTTCTGGATAAAGTAGATGCCATGTCCCGGCACGCAATAGATACCTATTATCTGTCCCTGGAAGAAGCCTACAGGGGAAGCCGGGATGAGATACTCGAGCGATACAAAGCTACGGTTGAATTGGTGACGCCTCTTTTTGCAAAGGAAAAAGAGATACGGGCAGCAGATTTAGGCTGCGGCAGGGGAGAATGGCTACAAATCATATCCAATTATTGTACCGCGGTCACCGGTATCGACATGAACAGCGCAATGGTGAGCCAATGTCTCACCCATGGATTAAACGCCGAACAGGGTGATTTGTTGGCATGGCTGCAGCAGCAACCCGATCTAAGCCTTGACCTGATCACAGCTTTTCATGTCATTGAGCACCTGTCCTTTGAAAAATTCAATATGCTGATACATGAAATTTACCGGGTACTCACCCATGGCGGATCTGTTATTTTAGAAACCCCCAACCCCGAAAATATCCATGTGGCCACCCATATGTTTTACAGGGACCCCACCCATAAAACCCCGGTCCCCAAAGAATTGAGTAGCCACCTTCTTAACTTCCACGGATTCACAAACATAAAGATACACCCCGTCCATCCCTTTGAGGACACCATGCGCGTGCCAGAGGACAGCGAAGTGGCAAAACGTTTTAATTCAATGACTTACGGCGCCACGGACTATATAATAACAGGGACAAAACTCTCGGTAAAAAAATGACGATTGCCATTCATCAATATACGCCGGCCATCACCAAAGCAGACGGTGTCAGCAACAGCCTTTTTTTCATCAAAAAAATGCTGATTACCCTGGGATATGAATCTGAAATTTACGCAGATAATATAAATTACGAATTAAAAGATATTGTCCGTCCACGGCATATTTATCAAGAAAACAGCAACAATCTCCTGTTGATACACCATGCAGCAGCCCAGCCTGAACCCAATTGGTTTATTAATCTGGCAGACCGTCTGGCAATGGTCTATCATAACATCACCCCAACCCATTATTTTGAAACCGGAACGGACCACAGCAATGCGACGAAAAAAGGCAGGGAACAGTTAACCTGCTGGCAGAATCTGTTCGATGGTATCATCGCAGATTCCGAATATAATGCCCAGGAGTTACAAGGCTTAGGGTATGAAAACGTACATACCATCCCTTTATTAATTGATCTTGACAACATAAAAAAAAACACGGCGGCCCGGAACATCATTCAACGCCATGACGCCACCTTTAACCTGCTGTTTGTAGGCAGGATTTGTGAAAATAAATGCCAGCACGATCTGGTCCACGCATTGGCCCGCCTGAATAACAAAAATGTCCACCTGTTCTGTGTGGGGGGAAAAAGCAGCCCTGCTTACCTGGAATATATTAAAAAACTGGTTACGGGATACGGGTTACAAGAACAGGTCCATTTCCCCGGGAAAGTCAGTGATCAAGACCTCTGGGGATACTATCATGCGGCCGATCTTTTTGTCAGCTTAAGTGACCATGAAGGATTCGGCATTCCGCTCATAGAAGCCTCAAGCATAGGGTTGCCTGTGGTTGCCTACGACAGCAGCAATATCAGACATACCCTTGCAGGTTCAGGCCTTATTTTATCCCGCAAGAACAGTGTTGATGTTGCAGCGGTATGGCAGCGCTTGATGATCCAGCCCTTATGGCGCCATAGACTGGCAAAAGGCCAGCAAGCAAACCTGACAAGGTTTGAGTTTGAACAATTAAAATCCCGGCTCAGCGCATTTATAAATTCATTGCTATCCGACACCCAGGATACGATTGCTGTGCATCACGCCACCGCAGATAAGAAAAACAACCTAAAAATAAGCGTTGAAGGGCCGTTTGACTCCAATTACAGCCTGGCGCTTGTAAATCGTGAACTTGCCATGGCACTTCAGGATAGAGGTTTTATCCTTGAGCTTCATTCCACTGAAGGGGGGGGGGACTTTTCTCCGGATGAACAGTTTCTCAACGATTTCCCCCGGATAAAAAAAATGTGGAATCATGGCGTCAGGCAAAATAAAGCGGATCTGGCCATCCGGAATCTTTTTCCGCCAAGGGTCAACGAGATGAATGGCGCTTTAAAAATTCTTGCACCATATGCATGGGAGGAATCGGTTTTTCCCGGGCAGTGGATTGATTCTTTCAACATTCAGCTCCACCTTGTGGGAACTGTATCCAATTATGTCACCCGGACCCTGAAAAATAACGGCATCACCGTCCCCATGGTCACCATGGGAAATGGGGCTGACCATTTAAAGGATATCACGCCGGAACAGTTGCCTTTTCTACCCCCCCCCGGATACACCCTGTTGCACATTTCTTCGTGCTTTCCCCGCAAAGGCGCAGACCTATTGCTAAAAGCATTCACTGCAGCGAATTTCGGGTTTTGGCCGAAAGTTTCACTTATTCTTAAAACATCTCCAAATCCCCACAATACGATCCACAGCCAGTTAGAAAAAGAGGGATGGGTAAAAGACCAACAGTCTCCGTTATTCTTCAACCGCAGTAAACAGAACAGCAAAAAAAGAATACTTTTGGTGGAAGAGGAACTTTCCCCAGGCCAACTCGTTTCTCTGTATCAGAACAGCAGCCTTCTGGTGGCACCCAGTCGTGGAGAAGGATTTGGATTGCCCATGGCCGAAGCCATGGTGTTCGGCCTACCGGTCCTGACCACAGGTTTTGGCGGACAAACAGATTTTTGCAACAATGAAACAGCATGGCTGACTGATTATAAATTCAGTCGTGCCAAAACCCACATGAATCTGCCGGATTCAGTATGGGTAGAGCCGGATCTTGGGGATCTGACCAGGCAAATGGAAAAGATCTCTCGGCTGCCTGCTGAAGAAATAAACCGCAAAACCCATGCAGCCAAAGAAAACATCCTTAACAATCACTCCTGGCGGCAGGTTTCAAAAAGATTGACCCAGGCAATTGAGGATTTGGACCATCAGAATTGTCCTGCCTCAGAACCGCGCGTCGGCTGGGTAACAACATGGAATACCCCCTGCGGCATCTCATCCTACTCGAAATACTTAGTGCGTTGGCTTTCTGTTGATAAAGTGACGATACTTGCAAACAATACCCTTAATCTGACTGAACAGGATGGACCTGAGGTTATCCGTTGCTGGAAAGCTGATGAAAAAGATAACCTGCACCAGCTGGCGCATCGGATTATTGCTGCGGGCATCACGGATGTTGTGATTCAATTTAATTTTAGTTTTTTCAATCTAAACGCATTCGCCGACTTCTTAGACACCATGCATGGGTATCAAAAACGCTGTTACCTTTTTTTACACTCTACGGCAAATGTCCTGCCACCCCACGTGCCTAAATCCCTATCGCAGATTAAAGCGTCACTTGTGAAAACCCACAGGTTGGTCGTTCATAGTGTTCACGATTTGAATCACCTTAAATCCATGGGTTGTGTGGATAATGTGATGCTCTTTCCCCACGGCGTGGACATCAATCCCCATGCATTGGTCCGTACAAGGAACACTCTTGCGACCCATCATCACCCCACGCGCCAACCGGCGGTGGATGAAAAACTGATTGCTGCCTATGGATTTCTGCTGCCCCATAAAGGAGTGCGGGAACTGATTTGCGCCTTTGAAATTTTGAAAAAAACGACCCCGGACCTCAAACTGCTTCTTTTAAACGCCCTGTATCCGGGCGCACCTGTTTCAAAAGAGGAACAAAGGCTATGCCTGGAGCAGATCCAAGACAGTCCATACCGAAATGACATCACGATGAATAACAAATACCTACAGGAACGAGAAATTTTTGACAGACTCTGCCGGGCTAGTGTCATTGTTTATCCCTGTCAAACCACCCAGGAGTCTTCCAGTGCATCGGTCAGGGCTGGTCTGGCGACTGGTCGCCCCATCGCAGTCACCCCATTACAAATCTTTGAAGATGTGTCGGATGTTGTCTATACCCTGCCGGGAACAACGCCCGAACAGATGGCCCAGGGTATTGAAACAATGTTCAATAATCGTGAAATAACCCGAAGCCTTACGTCAAAACAAAACCAGTGGCTGTTGTCCCACGACTGGGAGGTATTAGGCAAACAATTGGGGAACATCATCAAAGGATATGCGTTAGTACCGCAGATGAAATAAAGTAAACCCAATTGTGGTCCTTAGCCCCTTTTGATATGCAAATCAGGCGTCAACCGGATAAGGCCCGCAAAAAACGGTTCATCCCCCAAAACGGTTTCAAAAACAGCGCCGCCATCAACCCAGTGTACACACTGGTCGATATGGCTTGCACCGGTGTGGATTGCCGCAGTAATGGAATATTTGCCCGGGCCCAGATTAAACTGATCAAATGAATAGACAATATCCATTGTCTGGCCCTGCTGAACATCAATCCTTTTTTCCATATAATGAGAATTGGTGCCGTAAACGTCCTGTCCGAATCGATCCCGTATGACAATGCCCAGGGTTAAATCCTCCATGGATGTCTCCCCCTTGAGGGAGATCACAATATCAGCCGGTTTCCCGCTGACAAGGATCTGTGTCTCATTTTGATATTCATCTTCCAATGTCACGGACTCTATCAAAACCTGCCGGCTGCCATACCCGTTGTGTGAACGACTTGCCCTTAAATCATCATCGCCCTTAGACCGTCGTGCAATATGATAATTATATGCATTAATTATGGTGTCCGGCTCTCCATATTCGAGTGCTGTGCCGTGATCCAATAGAATCGCTTTATCACATAAAACTTTTACGGCATTCATATCGTGGGAAACAAACACAATGGATCCCCCGCCCGCTTTAAACGCCCGGATCTTTTGCATGCATTTCTGTTGAAAATAAGCATCTCCTACGGACAAGGCCTCATCCACAACAAAGGCCTGGGGTTCGGCATGAATGGCCACGGAAAAGGCCAGGCGCATAATCATGCCCGAAGAATAGGTTTTAAGGGGTTCATGGATAAAATCCCCCAGTTCCGTAAATGCGATGATTGTATCCAATTTTCGGTTAATTTCCGGTCTGGAAAGTCCAAGATACGTTGCATTATGGATAATATTATCAATGCCTGAAAATTCATGGTTGAACCCGGTACCAAGTTCCAGCAGCCCGGTTATTTTGCCCGAGATATGAACGGTTCCCGTGTCCGGTATCAGAATACCTGTGAGAAGTTTTAAAACCGTTGATTTACCGGCCCCATTTTCTCCGATCAGCCCAAGGGTCCGGCCTCCGGGGACCGTAAAGCTCAAATCTTTAACCGCATCAAATTTTTTGTGGCGGCACTGCCTGAGTATAATTTCCTTAAGCCGTTCCGATGGCTTACGGTATAATTTGAACGTCTTTGATATATTTTCAACTGAAATCATCTTACCACCTTCCTGTATACATCAAGGGTTCGATCGGCAGTGGATTCCCATGTAAAGCTTAAGGCGCGCTGTTTTCCTTTTTCCACCAAAAGATTTCTCAGGCCTGTGTCATGGACAACATTTTCAATGGCCTGGGCCAGTTCACCGCTTTGCAGTGGATCAATTAAAACAGCGGCATCACCGGCCACTTCAGGCATACTTGAAACATTGGAACAGATAACAGGACAGCCGCAGGCCATCGCCTCCACAATGGGAAGACCGAACCCTTCATATAGACTTGGATAAATCAAAGCCTGGGCCCCGGTATAAACAGCCCTTAAATCATGGTCCGGAATATGGCCGGTAAGATATACCCGATTTTTAAGGTTTCTATTTTTGACTTTCTCAAACCAGGCTTTTTCCCCCCACCCTTTCCAGCCCACAAAGACAATGGGAATATTGGTTTTTGTTTCCATCAGGGCATCCACTAGGACATCAATATTTTTTCTGGGTTCAAGGGAACTTACAAACAGCAGATACGATGGGGGCAAATTATATTTTTGCCTCACCGTTGCCACAACGTTTTCTTCCGCAGGTGTAAACACCGGATCCGCGGCCAATGGGACAGCCGTTACCATGGATGGATCCACCTTGAACTCGCCTATGATCTCCTGTCGAATAAAGTCTGAAATGGTCAAAATGTGCCGGGCATACCGCAATCTTGTTTTTATAAAATACTCAAAAAAAAGCACCCTTTCCTTTGGGTGGGTCTCTTTGTAGCGACGCAAAGACAGGTCATAGATGGAAAACACCGTAGGAACCCTTGTCAATTTTGCCGGAGAAAAGGCTGTTTCATGATAAATCGAAAATCCAGGCGCCTCATTTTGACACACCCTGTTCAGGTAATACTCATACTTCATCCACCGGGCCGCTCTCAACCCAAAAACCACATGGTCGGGCAGAGACCTTACAGCCCCCACGGTTTTTTGCCACCGCCCAGCGTCTGCCATGGGCGGCATGGCATCAACAACGCAGCTTCCGTTAAAATAACGGATATCGGCTCGGCCCATGCCATGGATGGTCTGGTATAAGTTGCGCAGGTACCTTGCAATCCCGGTTAAAAGGCCGGTCATGGGTATTGCGTTAACTAAAATTTTCATAACAAACCCGACATCCCCAGGACCATTGGATAAAAATAAAAAAGGCCGGCAAGGAAAACCAGGTTCAACAGTATCATTACATAGAGCCTGATTCGGCTGATGACCCGCCGCCAGATGAAAAAAGCGACCAGGCTGAACAGCACGGTCCAGGAGACCAGAAAAATCAAGTCCATTATAGAAAGTCCCTTATATCTTTTTCCAGATACCGGAGCATCAAAAATGCAAAAAATAAAATCAGGTGGGTAGCCACAGTGAGAACCCAAAGGGATTTAAAAGAAGGGTATGAATGAAACGCAAATATTTTGTGATAGGCATCTATCAATCTAAATGCCGGATTATACATTATAATTTTTTTTACCGGGTCAGGAAGGATATCAACAATATAAACTATGGGCGTAAACCAGAACCACAGCTGTAAAATCACCCCTGTAATTTGACGCACATCACGGATAAAAACATTTAAAACCGCTGCAATCAACCCAAGCCCCAGCGCCAACAGCTGCTGGAGATAATACAAAAACGGAAGCAGCCATAACGACCTGTGAAATTCATAACCGGTACACAAAAGGATCAGAAAAAAAACCAACATGGATATGACATAGGTAATGGTTTCGGACAGGTTAATATGCACAAGCAGGGCCGAAAAAGACGTATTCACCTTTGTGATAATATGTTTTTTTGCCGGAAACACCGATGCACAACGATTTATTGTTTGTGAAAAGGCCAACCAGGGGATAAGTCCTGCGGCAAGATAAATACCATAGGAATTCATCTCGGAGGTACCGGGAAGACGCGCCCCCATAAGCTTGCCAAAAATTACGATATAAATGAAAAGATTGATCATGGGCCAGATAATGGCCCACGTGGACCCTAATACCGACCCTGCAAACCGCTCTGCAAAATCCCGGCGGGTGATCTCTATAATATATGATAGGTTCAAGCTTGACATGCTCTACCCCTATCGCCCAGCAACCTATTCATCGTAATTGCACACGTTAAAGCCCTCTTTTTTGCAAAGGGCGTCCCTGTTGGCCTCTTTTATGTCATAAGAGACCATCTCTTTTACCATATCCTCAAAAGAGATACGGGGTTGCCAGCCCAGTTCTGATTTTGCCTTGGTAGGGTCCCCCAACAGGGTTTCAACCTCCGCCGGCCTAAAATACATGGGATCAACCTTGACAACCACATCCCCGGGAGATAAATCGGTAGCACTACCCCCGGCGTTATTAGGATCAACAGCCTCAACGACACCTTTTTCATCCACGCCTGTTCCTTCCCATGCCAGTGTGATGCCCAGGTGTGCGGCCGCAATGTCCACAAATTGCCTTACAGAATGCTGAACACCGGTGGCAATGACAAAATCATCGGGGTTTTCCTGCTGAAGCATGAGCCACTGCATTTCCACATAATCCTTTGCATGCCCCCAGTCCCTTTTTGCATCCAGATTGCCAAGGTAAAGGCACTTTTTAAGCCCAAGGGCAATCCTTGCCAGTGCCCGGGTAATTTTACGGGTGACAAAGGTTTCTCCCCTTAAGGGGGATTCATGATTGAACAGAATACCGTTGCAAGCATACATGCCGTAGGCTTCCCTGTAATTGACCACAATCCAGTAGGCATAAAGTTTTGCAACGGCATAAGGTGATCTAGGATGAAAAGGAGTGTTTTCGGTCTGGGGAAACTGTTGCACCTTCCCGTACAGTTCGGAGGTGGATGCCTGATAAAACCGGCATTTTTCATGAAGACCCACTATTTTAAGGGCTTCAAGCATGCGCAAGGTCCCAACGGCATCGGTGTCAGCCGTATATTCAGGCGCCTCAAAGGAAACCGCCACATGGGACTGGGCAGCAAGGTTGTATACCTCATCAGGCTGAATTTGCTGTACCAGCTTAATCAGATTGGAAGAATCGGTCATGTCCCCGTAATGGAGTATAAGCCGCCTGTTTTTTAAATGCTGGTCCTGATAAAGATGATCAATCCTGTGGGTGTTGAAAGAGGAAGCACGTCTTTTTATGCCGTGTACCTCATACCCTTTGCCAATCAAAAATTCAGTAAGGTAAGCTCCATCCTGTCCGGTAATACCTGTAATTAGCGCTTTTTTCATATATAAAATCCTATTACGACAGACACCGCTTGAATGCTGTTAATCTAGTTGTGTTCTCCCAAGTTCAGTTCCGCTTCAACCATCATCCTTGCCACATCATATCCGGTAAACTTAGCTTTCCACCCCAGTCGGTCTTCGGCCTTTCGGGGATTGGCACGGATGGTCGCAATATCAGAAGGGCGTAAAAATTTGTGATCCGTTGTAACATATTTCTTCCAGTCCAGATTCAGCCGTTGAAAAACAGCGCAGATAAAATCTTCCAGACGTATGGTGGTGCCCGTGGCAATAATATAATCGTCCGGCGTTTCCTGCTGAAGCATTTTCCACATGGCCACCACATATTCAGGTGCCCAGCCCCAGTCCCGTTCAATACCGATATTACCTAAAACCAATTCACTGCATTGCCCCCCAGCGATACGACAGGCCGTTTTCACAATCTTTTGTGTAACAAACTGTGCAGGTCTCAGATGGGATTCATGGTTGAACAAGAGTCCTGTGCAGGCAAACATATCATAGGCATCACGGTAACTTGCCACCTGCCAAAATGCGGAAGCCTTGGCCACGGCATAGGGACTGGTGGGATGAAACGGCGTATCCTCGGTGGCGGCACGTCCCTTTATATTTCCAAAACAGTCTCCAGACCCTGCATTATACAGTTTCACAGGTAAATTAAGTGTCCGAACCGCTTCAAGAATATTCAGTGTACCGATGCCGATCCCCTCAAAGGTCTCCACAGGTTTTTTAAAGGATCGGGAGACGGAACTCTGCCCTGCCAGATTATAAATTTCCTCGGGCTTATATTCCCGGACAATCTGCTTCACATGTTCAAAATGGCCAATTGAGGAAGCAAGCAACTCAATCCTGTGTTTAATGTTCAGCAGATCAAGATTATTTAAAAATGCTTTCCCGGTATTTCGGCAGACCCCGATTACCCGGTATTCTTTCTCCAGCAGCAGCCGGGACAAGAAAGCCCCGTCCTGCCCTGAAACCCCAAATATAACAGCGGTTTTCATTATCTACCCTAAATAATATAGCCCCTGTAAAATCATTATGTTCAAAAACCGTTAGCCAATGAAAAGAAAAGATATCGACGCAACAACTGCCGATGTAAAGGTGGTGTATATATCAACCATCAGGCTTCAACGCAAGTGTTATCATAAGACAACAACATCACTTAATGCATCATCCAAATCCACCACACCCTGCAATGTTATGATTAAATCCGTGTCGTTTGTGAACGTGTCGGCAGCATTCATATCCTGAACCACATAGGTATCATCATCGAAAACGAACCATGAAACCTGGGCATTCACACTGCCATCCGCAGTGGCGGCAAGATCAGCGGCATCACTTAATGTCGAAACAGATGTAACATCTATGGCCGTATCATTAATCACTGCATCCCCCATCTCAACCAGAACAAGATAGTCTTCTAGTGTAAAATCAATGATGCTGTCATATCCAAGTAAATTGCTGTCTCCTGTCCGGAAAATAAATTCATCACTTCCTGTACCCCCGCTGAGGGAATCACTGCCTGCACCCCCTTGAAGCCTGTCATTATCATATTCTCCCAATAACGTATCATCTCCGGCTCCCCCGGAAATATAGTCAGCGCCGCTGTTGCCGAACAGGGAATCGGTTCCACTGCCGCCGTAAAGCATGTCGTCGCCGTCCATTCCGTCAATGTGGTCATCTCCGTCACGCCCATAAGCGGTATCATTATCTTCTCCGCAATAAATCGTGTCGTTGCTGCCGCCGCCATAAAGAATATCGTTGCCCACCCCGCCGTCAATGATGCTCTCTTCATCATCTCCGTTAATGATGTCATCTCCGGTATTGCCATATAACGTATCTGCACCGTCGCCGCCGTTGATCACATCATCCCCGGCACCGCCGTACACGGTATCATCACCGGCATCTCCGTACAGATAATCATCACCATCATCACCATACAGCAGGTCGTCATCATCATCACCACGGATCAAATCATCACCGGCATCTCCATATATAACATCATCCCCATCATTGCCGTATATGGTATCCCCCCCGGTTCCGCCATGGAAGGTCGAGTCCTTTTCACCGTCATAGATGTAATCATCCCCATCTCCTGCGTGTATCCATTTTTTACCACCGACCGCTTGAATGGTATCATTTCCGTCAAGCGCATAAATCCAGTCGTCTGTATCTTCAAGCACCACTGTATTGTCCGTGTCGTCAAGCTCAATATAATTTAAATTAGAAGCCCCACTGAAAAGATCCAGTGTACTTTTTGCCCTATTAACGCTCTCGAGCGTACCGGTTACATCCTCCATTATCCGTTTGGCCAAAGAGACATCCTCCAGCGCCAGATCAATGGCAAAATACTGTCCGACATCATGTTTAGCTTCCAGCAACGCCTTATCGGCGTCTGTTCCCCCGCTTTTGGCACCGTTAATAATTGCAAGAATAAAATTATTCCGGGATATGGCGCCGGTATCAAGGGCTGCTGTCCAGTACGCCAACCCTTCATTTTCCGGACTTCTGCCCAGTACATTATTAAATATGACATCAATATATGTTGCCGTGGGCATAGATTCCGGATATTTTTCAATGGTTTCCGTCTGATCAAAAAAAGATGCGGCAACATCCTCAATGGTCCAACCGTCAACACTGACGGCATTGACCCAGTAATCCAATCCGGTTTGCGCCGGTGAGCGGTTAAACGTTCCGATATAGAGCTCAATTACACTGGAGGACACAGCATTTTTTTCAGTCATGGAGAATCTCCTCTATATTATTTTTCACGTTATGCAATTATTTGACGCGTGCCAGGTACAATAGGAACATGGGCATGAAAGCCTTTTTCTATAACTTATTAAGCTAATTCCTATGGCATTGATATGTCAATGATTAGATTGTATAATGACACAATCAGTTCAAAAAAAATCATAAAACCTGGAGGAAACCACATGCCCCCCCAAAAACAAAAACGGTTGACGATACTCACCCTGGTCCTCACAAGTTTGCTGTCCTTTTCAACAGGGCATGGGGCAAGCGTCTTGAAAATAACCATGGATGAAATGCTGACAGGATCCGAGCTTGTATTCGTAGGCCGGGTATTATCGGTGGAATCCAAGCAGACCGCCCCCAAACGGATCCACACCTTTGTCATCTGCGAAATCAAAGAAATCATTAAAGGGGAATACCCGGAACAGACAATTACCTTAAGATTCCTCGGTGGCACCGTGGGCAATCTAACCATGGCTGTCAGTGACATTCACCTCCCCCGGGAAGGAGAACGAGGTATTTACTTTGTGGAATCCCTTGAGAGAAATCAGGTTCATCCCTTGTATGGCTGGAGCCAGGGACATTTTACCGTCGCAACCGACGATACCGGTACAGACAGGGTGATGACGCCAAAAAATCAGCCGATAACAGGGATCTGCTTTGACGCAGAAAGCGTGCAGCAAACAAACGGGAGAAAAGCTATTAAAGCGTTCAGTACGGGGGTTGCAACAGGTGTAACTATTGAACAAAACCAGAAAGAAACAAAAGGGCTGCCCTTGAATGAATTTAAACAGGCATTAAGGGAAAGATTAAATGAAACCAATCAGTAAGCTGACATCCCACAAGCTCTGCACCCTGCTCTACTTGCTGTTTTTTGCAGCGGCCATAACGCCGGATACCGGTGCATATGAACTGGAAGGCTATAGCTGGCCGACACCTTCGGCCACCTTTTACGTGGATATCCCAGGCGGAGACGGCCTGTGGAATGATGCCTTTGAGACGGCCATGTACCAATGGAGTGAGGGCACGGTGTTTCAATATTATATTATCAGAGACACCTATTCGGATCCTTGCCAGGAAAACGATGAAGGAAACGGGGTCAAGTTCGCCGCTTCGGACTGCGGTGACGCCTGGGGCCAAAGCACCCTTGCAGTCACCCATATCTGGTATATCGGTGATACCATTATCGAAACCGACATTGTATTTAACGCCAACCGAAACTGGGATGTTTATTCCGGCCCATGGTCCTATTCAGCCAACGATTTCAGAAGGATTGCCATACATGAACTCGGACATGCCCTTGGCCTGGATCACGAGGACAGCGGGGTTAACTCCATCATGGCCTCCTATGCCGGGGACATCTACCTCCCCCAGGAGGATGATATCGAAGGGGTTGCCGCCATATACGGGGAACCGGATTTCACCTACTACCGGGACTGGGACGGTGACGGATACGGGAACACCTATTCCCCTTACACGTCATCCAGCCGGCCTTACGGCTATGTTGCCAACGACTGGGACTGCAATGACTATGACGTCACTATCCATCCCGGAGCGATCGAAACCCTGGACGACGGTATCGATCAGGATTGTGACGGTGCAGATGTAACAGATTCAAAAAGAACCCAGGTGGCAAAACTTTATGTGGCCACCTTTAACAGAGCACCTGCCGGTGCCGGGCTTAAATATTGGGCTAATTCATCCTTTACCGTTGAGATGATTGCCGAAAGTTTTTTCGACCAGCCTGAAACCCAGACACTGTATCCGCCGGACAATACAGATACCGAGTTTATCCAAGCCGTCTTCCAAAATCTTTTTAACAGGGATCCCCTCCAGGCAGGCCTTGTTTACTGGGTGCAGGCCCTTGCCGACGGGGTTCCAAGGTATGTCATGATCGAAGCGGTGAAAAATGGGGCCACCGGCACCGACCTTATCATAATGGACAACAAGGCTGAAGTCGGCCTGTACCATGCCAATCTGGGGCTGAGTGCCGACGATTTTTATCTTTACGATATCACCGAAGATCCGGCAACAGTGGAAGATGCAAAACAGGACGTATATGACTTATATCGTGAAACCCTGGACTGATTTAGTGCCCGACCGAAAACCGTAAATTTTACCGATCCCTTCGTTGGTCACAAATTTTAATCCTCGAAATACGCTGTGTATTCCTCTGGTTAAAATTTACGCCCGCCTTGTACTCAACAAAATTCCCCGGTTTTCGTTCAAACACGATTTTAAAAAAGTCATCAAAAATCAAGGGCGTTGATCAAATCCCCCTGACCGTAAACAATTTGACCGTAAACAAATTATCATTGGAGATTTTCGGCCTTTGAAATCGAATTAAGCTGTGTTCGTTTTTCAATCGTTTTGGCCGGAGAATCCACATAAATGGTGCCCCCATTGTTGATCGGATATTTGTTGAGTCCACCGTGGGGGGTAACATAAAAAGTCCCATCATTATTTATCCGGACAATACGCCGATTATTTTCCGTAGCAGCAAAACTATCCACAAGGCGTTCGCATACCTGTTGAATTGCATTGCTCATCAACGTGTCCGCATCTTTTTTACTGAATGCACTCTGGGTCATTGCT
>Ga0193964_1000753_pt1 | contig 15136 bp, 16 predicted proteins | sample FB_7_MG_FD_140323 | JGI IMG/M metagenome (GOLD analysis project Ga0193964, IMG submission 140323) | Microbial mat bacterial communities from the Broadkill River, Lewes, Delaware, United States - FB_7_MG | ecosystem: Environmental > Aquatic > Freshwater > River > Microbial mats | place: USA... | reverse complement strand
TTGTAACTTTCATTCTACTTTACCAGCTCTATCTCATAATCTTCTATAACAGTATTTGCTAAAAGGTCTTCACACATCTGTGTCACTTCTTCTCTAGCTTTAGCTTCATCAGTGTGTGAAAGTTGCATAACTATTTGCTTTCCAACTCTTACATCTTCTACACCACTAAAGTGAAGTGAATCAAGTGCATGATGTACAGCCTTACCTTGAGAGTCTAGTACACCTGCTTTAAGAGATACGTTGATTATTGCTTTCATATTTGTTTATTCCTATTTATTTAATATTCTGTCTAGAACTTGCTCATAAGCCACTTTCAGCCCACCTAAACCTTGACGGAATCTGTCTTTATCCATCTTTTCACCACTTTCCATATCCCAAAAACGACAATTATCAGGAGAGATCTCATCTGCTAAGATGATGTTTCCGTCTTTGTCTTTTCCAAACTCTAATTTAAAGTCAACAAGGTTAAGACCTTTTTCGGCAAAATAAGGGCGTAGAATATCATTAACCTGTCTTGCCATACGACGAAGTTTATCAAGCTCATCTTGATAATCTACAAGACCTAAAATTAATGCATGTTGGTCGTTAAGTTTAGGATCGCCTAAATCATCATCTTTGTAATCAAATTCTACAAGTGTAAAAGGTAAAACTTTCCCATCCTCAATACCTAGTGTACGAGTTAGGCTACCAGTTGCAATATTACGAACAATTACTTCTATCATAATAACGTCAACTTTTTTATGTAACATGTGATTGTCATCTAACATCTCAACAAAGTGAGTCTGAATCCCATTTTTTTCTAAAAGTTTAAACAACTCAGTTGATATTTTGTTATTTAACGCACCTTTTCCAGCTTCACTAGATTTTTTTTCACCATTAAAAGCAGTTAAATCATCTTTAAACTCTGATATAACTAGATTCTCATCATCTGTTAAAAATAACTTTTTAGCTTTTCCCTCATAAAGAAGTTCTCTTTTTTCCATTTTTTCCTCTCTTATTTTTTCATGATAACTAGGGCTTTGATAATATCAACACCCTCTTTTAGTTGAAGATCTTTATTTAGCATCTCTTTAGTAATGATATTTTTCTCATCATCTTCTTTTTTCTTCTTTTTCTTTTTTTCTTCTTGATCTATTCCGTCAACTTTTTCAAGCTCCTCTTTTAGATGTTTTTTAAGATCAGCCTCTTTGATAGAGAAGCTTTTGTCATCTGTTGTTACACTTCCTGCAAAAACTTCAATATCTGGAGTTACACCAACAGCTTGGATAGTACGTCCACTTGGTAAATAGTATCTAGCAATAGTTAGTTTTATGGCTTCATTTTCAGTTATAGGAAGAACTACTTGAACACTTCCTTTACCAAAAGTTTTTTCACCAACTACTATAGCGCGCTTATGATCTTGTAAGGCACCACTTACGATCTCCGATGCACTTGCACTTCCACCATTTACTAAAACAACAAGAGGAACATCTGTTACAGTTTCACTGCTTTTAGCTTTATAAATTTGTTTATCTTTATCGTTACGCCCTTTTTGAGACACAACAACTCCATCATCTACAAAAAGATCTACAAGTCCAACAGCTTGGTCCAAAAGTCCACCAGGATTGTTTCTAAGATCTAGTATGATCCCTTGTGTTTTTGCTTGATGTTTTTTTATAGCTTTGGCTACATCTTTTTTAACTTTTTTATCAAAGCTTGTAACACGTACATATAGTATTTTATCATCTATAGTTTTTGTATAAACAGATTGAATAGTTATATTACCGCGAATAATATTGATTTCAATAGGTTTTGGCTCACCTTCGCGAACTATTGTTATATCGATCGGGTCACCAATCTTCCCACGCATAATAGATACAGCTTCATCTATTGTCATGTTTAGAGTTGATTCATCGTTTATTTTTAAAATGATATCACCAGATTCAAGACCAGCTTTATCAGCAGGTGTACCCTCAAGTGGAGCTATAACAGTTAAAGCTCCATCACGAATTCCAACTGTGATCCCTAATCCACCAAACTCACCATCAGTTTGAACCTTAAGTCGTTTATAATCTTTTTCAATAAGATAGTTGGAATGAGCATCAAGGTTCTGCATCATACCTGCTAAGGCTTTATCCATAAGGTCTTCAATACTTACATCATCAACATTGTATTGTTCAACTATGGAGATAACTTTTGTAAACTTGGCTAGTGCTTCTAGTCTAGAGGCTTCGCTTGTTGCTTCATCTTTTTTAGAATCTGCAAAAAGTGTAGTAGAAAACATCATTAAAAATGCTAGTCCTACACTTACAAAACCAATTGTTATGAATTTTTTATTTTTCATTGGGAATCCATTTTAAATTTAGAGTGCTTATTATAGTAAAAAGATGTTTAAATAACAATTATTGATACGAGCACTATGATATAATTTTGATATGGATAAAAGCAAATCAAAAATAACTTCAATAATCTTTGTATGCCTTGGGAATATATGTCGATCCCCATTAGCAGATGGTATAGCAAAAAAATATTCGCAAGAAAATGGTCTCAAACTAAATATAGATTCAGCTGGAACAGGTGATTGGCATGTTGGAGAAAACCCATGTAGGAACTCTGTAGTTGTAGCCAAAAATAATGGTGTAGATATATCAAAACTGATATCAAGACAGGTAACAAAAGAAGATCTTGATAGTTTTGATTTAGTTGTAGCACTTGATGATAAAAACTTAAGCGATCTAAGTTCTCTTGGAGCAAAAAATTTAGTAAAACTTGGTGATTTTGGTTACGATGGAGCTGATGTTCCAGATCCATATTTTTTCAATGGTTTTGAAGGCTTTGATAAAGTTTATGATATGATACATACTTGTGTAATCAATCTGATTAAAGAAAATTCTTAATAAAATAGGAAAGTAATTATGGCAAAGATAGCAGATAACATAACTGAACTTATAGGAAATACACCTCTTGTAAAACTAAATGCACCTTCAAAACTAACAGGTGCAACCATACTTGGAAAATGCGAATTTATGAATCCAACTAGTTCTGTAAAAGATAGACTAGGATTCAATATGATTAGGCGTGCTCAAGAGAAGGGTTTAATAAATGAAAACACTACTATAATCGAGCCTACGAGCGGAAATACAGGTATAGCATTAGCATCAAACTGTGCTGCACAAAACCTAAAACTTGTTTTAACAATGCCAGAATCTATGAGTATTGAGAGACGAAACTTACTTAAAGCACTTGGCGCAGAATTAGTTTTAACTCCTGCAGCTAAAGGTATGAGTGGAGCGATAGAGAAAGCAAAAGAGCTTGAAGCTTTAACAAACAACTCTATAATCTTACAACAGTTTGAAAATGATGCAAATGCAGAGATACATTCTTTGACAACTGCACCTGAAATACTTTTTGACACAGATGGTAAAGTCGATGGCTTCATAGCAGCTGTTGGTACAGGTGGTACACTTACAGGGACTGCTAAAGTGCTAAAAAAAGAGATAAAAAATATTGCTATTTTCGCAGTTGAGCCAAAAGATTCTGCCGTTCTTTCAGGTGAGGCAGGTGGCCCTCACAAGATTCAAGGTATCGGAGCTGGGTTTATTCCTAAAGTTTTAGATACATCTGTTTATGCTGAAATTATTCAAGTTAGTAATGAAGATGCAATAAAAACTGCAAAAATGTTAGCTCGTGAAGAGGGTTTACTTGTAGGGATATCTGCTGGTGCAAATGTATGGGCAACAATGCAAGTAGCTAAGAGAAATGAGTTTCAAGGTAAAACTTTAGTAACTATACTTTGTGATACTGGGGAGAGATACCTGAGCACAGAACTATTTAATGAGTAGTGAATTTTTAGAAACAGTTAAAATCTTTCGTGGTAAAGCTTGTCATCTGGAGTATCATCAAAAAAGATATCAAAGTGTTCTAAAATATTTCGGTGTATATGAATATAAAAATTTATCTGATTATATTAAAGCTCCAAGTGATGAGTTGCTTCGGTGTCGCTTGATATATAGCCCAAAAAATATAGAAAAAATAGATGTGGAATATATAAAGTACAAAAAACGAGATATAAAAAGCTTGAGACTCGTTTATGATGATCATATAGATTATCCACTCAAGTCAACTCACAGAGAAGAATTAAATAAGTTATTTGAAAAACGTCAGAATGCAGATGATGTTCTCATTGTAAAAAATGGTTACATTACAGACACTTCAATTGCTAATATCGCTTTATTTGATGGTAATTGGAAGACCCCGAAAAAACCACTTTTAAAAGGTACTACTAGACAAAGACTTTTGGATAATGGCAAGATCATAGAAGCAGACATAAAGCCTGAAGAGTTAAACAACTACTCTAAGGTTGCGCTACTCAATGCAATGATAGATTTTGATATAATTACAGATGAAAATATAAAGGATGTTTTTTGTTAGAAGAATTAATAAATGATGCAGATTTTGCAAAAGTTATAAAGAGTAACATGCAAGATTTAATTGTGTATCTATTTGAAAAAAATATGCATTTTGGTATTTTATGTAATGTGGATGATGTTTCGTTTGCTCCAGAATTACCTGAAGAGATTAGGTCTCAACTCCATAATATGACTTTGTTTTATCTTGCAGCTTATACTTTTGAGAGTGCTAAGATAGAGGATAGCTGTTTAATGTTTGAAGCTGGGTTTGGAGCTGAAAACTTTGGTTCAGTAGTATCTGTTCCACTGCTTAGTATTGTTCAAATTATAGTTGATGAGCAACCAATTTTTATAAATCTTTCAAAATATAAAGAGAAACAAGAAGATAAAGAGCTTAAAAAAGAGATTGATGAAAAGGGAGTTGAAAACTCTATGAATATATTTTTATCAAATCCTGAAAATTCAAAATTTATTAAAAAATAAACTATTCTAAAGAAAAAACATGAAAGATATAAAGTTTCCGTTTTTAGAACACACTGGTGCAAAAGTTATTCAATATGAAAAAGGAAGTGCACAAGTGGAGCTCCATACACAACCATATCATTTACAACATTTAGGTTTTATACATGGTGGTGTGATCTCTACTCTTTTGGATAACACTGGATGGTACGCGGCAGTTTCAAATTTAGATGAAGGCTACACAGCAGTTACAATGGAGATTAAAATAAACTATCTTAAACCGGCTTCTGGCAAACACTTGCTTGCAGAAGCTGTTGTAAAGCGACAAGGACGTAGTACATCCTTTGTTTTAATTGAACTTCATGATGAAGGAAAGCTAGTAGCATTTGCAACAGGGACTTACGCTATCTTAGAAGAAAAAAAATAAAAAAATTATTCTAAGTTTTCTAGCTCAAAACTCTTTGATTTTATAAGCTAAGTAAAATGTTTTATATTTTACTTAGTGAAAGTAAGTAGCTAACAACATTATCTACAAAAGCATCATGTTTTCTGTCTTTTGAGTATGCTATATAAAATTTACGCTCTATTTTGTAGTTTTTTAGTCTTGCACAGTATAGTCTCTCTGCTTCAACATCTCCTCTTATAACATGTCTACTCATAATAGAAACAAGAGGTCTCTCAGCATTTTTATCAGAGTGTAAAATAGCTTCTTTTATAGCTGTAGGTGATTCCATAACACTTACAACATTAAAGTTGTTGCACTGAACACCCAATTCTTCAAAAACTTCTGAGGTTAGTCTTCTTGTATGTGAAGCTTCATCACGACAGATCCAGTCAAATTCAAATAATTCATCCCCAGAGAGTTGCTTTTTTAAAGGTTGGTTTGAAAATAAAACTAGTTCATCTTCTATCCATTCTCTATAGATGATGTCATCTTTAAATATAGGAGATTCTATTAGACCTAAATCAACTTTTTTATCTTCTATAGCTTCTATGATCGCTTGTGATCTGTCTACATTCATGTAAACTTCATTATCGATTCTTTTTTTGATCTCACCTAAGTAGTTTGGCAAAATATAGTTACCAATAGCATTTGATGAACCGATCACAAAAGTAAATTCTTTGTTTATAATACTTATAAGTTCTTTTTCACTGTTCTCTATTGACTTTTCAAGTCTCTTAGCAATTCTATAAAGGTCTTCACCCTCTTTAGTTAATAATATACCGTTTTTTTTTCTTTGAACTATCTTAGTGTCAAGGTAGTCTTCTATAAATTTTATTTGCTGAGTAACAGCAGGTTGAGAGATCCCAAGTTTGGCAGAAGCCTTTGAAAAACTCTTCTCTTTTGTAACCATTAAAAATGTTTGCAGTTTAGCAAAATCTTTTAACATAATAATTCCTATAAGTTAAAGTAATGATGAAAGTATAACTCAAAATTATAATAAAAGCAACATCTTTATTATAATTTATATTATTTTTGATATAATAAATAAAATTTAAAAGCTTTAGTGGATAATATGGAAAAAATTTTCGCAAAACTAAATGAAGAACAGAGTGATGCTGTAAAACAAACAGAAGGTCCTGTGCTTATTTTAGCAGGTGCAGGAAGTGGTAAAACCACCACAATAATCTCTAGACTCTCTTACTTGATTCAAGGTCTTGGCATACCTGCTTCAAGTACTTTAACGCTTACATTTACAAACAAGGCTGCTAAAGAGATGCGTGAGCGTTCATTAGAGATGATGGAAGGTGTGTCATACCCACCATTACTTTGTACATTTCATAAGTTTGGACTTTTATTTTTAAAGTTTAATATACATCTTATAGGAAGAAAAAACAATTTTGTTGTGATCGATACAGATGATAAAAAAAGAATATTAAAAAAGATAAATTCTGAGATCGCAACTCCACTTATAGCAAGTGAAATATCAAGATATAAAAACTCACTTATGACTCCAGATGATGCGTATAAACAAGCTGAATTTTATAACTATCAGCAGATCGCAAAAGTTTATGAAGAATATGAAGCCTACTTAAATGAAAATAACCTTGTGGACTTTGATGATCTTATAGCATTAACCTATAAACTTTTAGAAGATAATCCAGAATTAGCCCAAAAGACAAGTGAAAAATACCAATACATAATGGTAGATGAGTATCAAGATACAAATGAGCTTCAGCTAAAACTTTTACAAAAACTATGTAGTACACATAAAAATATTTGTGTAGTAGGTGATGATGATCAGAGTATTTATGGATGGCGTGGTGCTCACATAAGAAACATTATGGAGTTTGACAAAGATTTTGAAAATACTTCTGTTTTTAAACTTCAAAACAATTATCGTTCACGTGAACCTATTTTAAAAGTAGCAAATGCTCTAATTCAACATAACCGTTCCCGTCTTGGAAAAGAGTTAAAGCCTACTCGAGGTAGTGGTGATGATGTTGTTGTATTAAACTCTCACGATGAGAGTGAAGAAGCTCGTAAAATAGCAACTCATATTACAAAACTTATGGATTCTGGAGTTAGTGCAAAAGATATTGCGGTGCTATACCGTGTAAATGTACTCTCACGTTCAATAGAAGAGGGGCTTAACCGTGCTCGTATAAATTATAAGCTTGTTGGTGGACAAAGGTTCTACGACAGAGCCGAGGTAAAAGATCTGATCTCCTATATACGGGTTATAACAAATGTACATGATGATTTTTCTTTTAAACGCATTATAAATAAGCCTAAACGTGGACTCGGAAAAGCTAGTGTTGATAAACTTGAATTGGCAGCTCATGAGGTAAGTAAGTCTATATTTGCTTTTATAAAAGACTCAACTGTAGAGGAACTAGAAGCACTTGTTAGAAAGAAAAATGCTAAAACTCTAAAACAATTTATAAAAGATATACAGAGTGTAGCAAAAGTTGCAGAAGAGTCCACATATGAATTTATAGATAAACTAGAAGAGACTTTTTCACTAAAAGATATATATAAAGGTCAACCTGATGAACAAGATAGAATTCTAAATATGGATGAATTCTATGCACTTTTTCGAGACTTTATAAAAAACAACCCATCTTCTGGTTTAGATGAGTTTTTAAATGAACTTACACTCCAAAGTGAGCAAGATCAGGTAGAGGGTGAGAGTATATATATGATGAGTATACATGCATCTAAAGGGCTTGAGTTTGATCATATATTTATTATCGGCATGGAAGAGGGTTTTTTACCACTTGTTGGTGATGGAAGTGATCTAGAAGAGGAGAGACGTCTTGGTTATGTTTCTTTTACTCGGGCTAAAGAGAGACTTGTTTTATCTCATGTAGGAAGTCGTTTTTACAAAGGTCGCAGAAGTGACTTGGAAAAATCTAGATTTTTTAATGAAGCTGGACTTTGTCAAGGTAGCTTAAAAGTAGAGAAAAACACAGCTTTTAAAAAGGGTGATCTAGTTCGCCATAAGATCTTTGGAACCGGTCGTGTTTTAGGTGTTAGTAAAGCTGGAAAAGAGTTCAAGTTAAACATAAACTTTGCAGGTACTAAAAAAGATATACTTGCCTCGTTTATTGAGCGTTTATAGGTGTTTCATGAATAGACTGTTTGTTGCTTATAAACCATCAAACATCAGCTCGAATTTTTTTCTAACCAAGTTAAAAAGAAAATATAATCAAAAAAAAGCTGGTTTTAGTGGTACACTTGATCCTTTTGCAAAAGGTGTTTTAGTTATAGGTATGGGAAGTCATACTAAACTTTTCAGGTTTTTAAACAAAGCTCCAAAAACTTACCGTGCTACTCTATGGCTTGGTGCTAAGAGTGATTCTTTAGACACTGAGATGATTGAGAGTATTGATGAGGTCAATGAGTTTGAAGAGAGTAAAGTACAAGAGGTTTTGAAATCATTAGAGGGTGAACTTGAATATGAACCACCTATCTTCTCAGCAAAACGAATAAATGGTCAAAGAGCATATGACCTAGCACGTGCTGGTGTAGAGTTTGAGTTAAATAAGATAAACTCAACTATATATGAAACAAAACTGATCTCATACTGCCATCCGTTTCTTACTTTTGAAGCTACTGTTAGTGAAGGTACATATATAAGAAGTCTTGGATTACTAGTCTCAAAAAGATTGGGACTTGAGTATGGAAGTCTAAGTATGCTTGAGAGATTAAACGAAGGACAGTTTTTTTATGATGGCGAAAAAGCACTAGATATTAAGAAATCTTTGAACATTCTGCAAAATTTTTACCATGGAAATGAAGAAAATCTCAAATATGGAAGAGTTCTTGCTTTAGAGGATTTAGAGAATAAAAAAGATGGGTATTATTGGATAGATAATGGTGATAATATCTCGATCATAAATATAGAAAATAAACAAGTGAAATATGAACTTGGCAGGATAAATATATGTTAGTTTTAGCACGTAAAACAGATGAATCAATACAGTTAGGGGACGATATAATATTAAAGGTTATATCGATAGATAAGGGTGTTGTAAAAATTGGTATTGATGCACCAAAAGATGTAAATATTATAAGGAGTGAGCTTTTAGAAAATGTAAAAGACTCAAATGTAGCTTCGTCTAAAGAGGTTGACAGCTCACTAGTCACTAAGTTAAGTTCAATAATAAAAAAATAATATGAAAATATACAAAGCGTATGCAAAAGTAAATATTTTTCTAAAAATTACAGGTTTACGTGGGAATTATCATGAGATTATTTCTCGATTTATGAAAGTTGATGATCTTTACGATGAACTCTCATTTGATAAAAAAAATACAACAGATTTTAAAATAGTCGGGAACTTCTCCTGCAAGACAGAGCAAAATACAATATATAAAGCATACTTAGCGCTATTGAAATATACAAAGAGTGAATCCTTAGAGAAACTGATGCAGAGTTATGCAATAAAAGTAGATAAGAATATCCCTGCTTTTGCAGGTCTAGGTGGTGGAAGTAGCGATGCAGCAACTTATTTAAAGATGTGTAATGAGGTTTTACACCTAAATCTTAGCATAAAAGAACTGGCTGAAATTGGCCTTGAAGTAGGAGCAGATGTTCCTTTTTTCATATATGGGTACGATAGTGCTAATGTAAGCGGAATAGGTGAGGTTGTTGAAAAATTCGATGAACCACTTTTAAAATTTGACATATATACACCAAAAATAGAGATCTCTACACCAAAAGTCTACCAAACATACAGAGAAGATTTTTTTGCTCCAATAGATGAGTCTGAAGCTAGAAAATTAAAAAAGACCAAATCACTAGAAATATTAAGCACATATAATCCAAAAGAGGCAAATGATCTATTTAGACCTGCAGTTAAAGCATACCCATCACTTGAAAAATCACAAAATGATGGTTACTACTTTAGTGGGAGTGGAAGCAGTTTTTTTAAACTTATTAGTTAGCTTTTAAAATAAGGTATAATTATTTTAGATTTTAAATAAATCTATTAAGGGTTATAGTGAAATTTTTAATACTATTTTTAATACTTACAAGTTTATTGTTTTCTAGTGCTAATAAGCCAGACTTTACAAAAAAAGAGCAAGAATGGATAAAGCAAAACCCAGTTGTAAAAGCTGGTTCAGGTGATGACTGGGCTCCTTTTAACTTTGTAGACAGATATGGGATGTTTCAAGGTATAACAGAGGATTATCTTTCTTTAGTTGAGAAAAAAAGTGGCTTGAAGATTGATAGAAAAGTTGGAAAATGGTCTGATATATTTGATAGCTTTAAAAAAGGCAGTATAGATTTTTTACCAACAGCCCTATATAAAAAAGAGCGTAAAAAGTACGGTAATTATATAAAGCCTCATATTAAATTAAGAGATTTTATATACGTAAGATCAGACAATAATTCAATAAATAGTTTTAAAGACCTTAACGGAAAGACATTGGTGCGTAAACGTGGATATGCTGTTTTAGATCCATATTTAAAACATTTAAAAAATGTAAATGTGATAGAAGTGGACAGCACTTTGGATATGATAAATGCTGTTTATAACAAAGAAGCTGATGCTTTTTTAGAAGGTCAAGCCAATATAAATTATGTTTTAAAAGAGAATATGATAGGTGGTTTTAAGTCAATAGCTCAAGGTATTTCCTCCCCTACTACTGCACATTTTTTGGTTAAAAAAGACTCGCCTGAACTTTATTCAATACTTCAAAAAACACTTAATAGTATATCTAAAGAGGAAAAGCAACAGATATTTGATAAATGGATATCTTTTGAAAGTAATATAGAAACTGACAAAATAATATTGACTGAAGAAGAAAAAACGTGGCTACAAGATCACAAAGTTATAAGAGTTGGTGTTGAAAAAGATTGGGCTCCATATGATTTTATAGATGAAGATGGAAATTATCAGGGGATCGCAAAAGACTACCTGGAATATATTTCTAAAGAGCTAGGTATAAAATTTGAGTATTATCCTGATGAATGGTCAAATCTACTTCGAAAGATAGAAGATAAAAAAGTAGATCTTCTGCCTGCGCTATATTACGCAAAAAGCCGTTCGAAATATATTGAGTTTTCTCAGAGCTATATGAAGATACCAGAATATCTTTATACACATAAAGAGACATCTAAAGTAGATGGTTTAAATGCCCTAAATGGTAAAAAAATATCTGTAGTATCTGGATATACTATTGTAGAGTGGTTAAAGAAAAACCATCCAAAAATAAAACTGATTGAAAAGCCCAATATTTTAGAAGCACTGCAATCAGTTCAGACAAAAGAAGCTTTTGGTTTTATTGGTGATAATGGATCATCAAATCATATAATACAAAACTATATGTTACACTCTTTAAAGATAAACAATATAGTTAACGAAAGAACTCCTACAAACGTATATATGGGAGTACGTAAAGACTGGGGAATATTAGCTCAAATAATAACTAAAACAATAGATTCAATTTCATATAGTAAGCAAAGAAAGATTATAGCCAAGTGGATCGATAGTGATCTCTCAACTCAAAAATCATCCATAAATTTATCTTTAAGCAAAAAAGAGAAGCAATGGTTAAAAACGAAACCTGTAATCAGATATAGTGAAGTTAACTGGAAACCTTTGTCAATAATCGAACAAAATACAATGAATGGCATTATGGGTGAATACTTAGAGTACATAAGCATATTGACAGGTATAGAGTTTAAGTATGTACCATCCTCTTCGTGGAAAGACGTTATAGACAAGTTTGCTTCAGGAGAGATAGATGTGATTCCTGGTGTAGGAGGAAGCAATGAAGAATTGGCACTTGGTGATGTAAGTACACCTTATGCGAAGTATCCTATGGTGATAGTAACAAATGAAAATGTTTCCTATATAAAAAGTCTTAAAGATGTGATTCAAAAACGTTTTAGTGTTCCAAAATATTATACAAGTTACAATTTTTTGAAAAACAATTACCCAAGTGCTAAAATTATTGCAACAGATTCTATAGAAGAGTCTATGAAAATGGTAGCCAGTGGCGATGCAGATATTTTTATAGGTCATATAGCACCTGCAATTTATAATATTAGTAAACTAGGACTAAAAAACTTGAAAATTGCTGGTGAGGCTGATTTTGAATTTACACATCACTATTTAGTATCGGACAAGTATCCACACCTATTGCCTATATTGGACAAAGTGTTTTCAACTATAACTCAACAAAAAAGAGATGAAATATATTCAAACTGGGTTCATGTAGAGATTGGAAAGGACTTTGATTATTCTATATTGATTAAGGTAGGAATTGGTATATTAATACTTTTTATTATCCTTTCATTTTACAACAGAAAAATAAGTAATCAAAAAGAATTTGTTCAAACTTTACTAGATTCTCAAGAACAGATTATCATAACAAAAAATCAAGATCAGTTAGTTAGTGTAAATAAAGCTTTTTTAGATTTTTTTGAGTGTAATGATTTAGAAGAGTTTGAAAACAAATATAGAAATAAGTATATTTTGAAAACTTTTACTAATTTAGCTGAAGAACAATATATTGAATCCACTATGAGTAGTATAGGTTGGAGCGAACATATAGTTAATAACAATCACTTGACTAACAAGGCACAGATAAATAAAGGTGACAAGGTTCATACTTTCTCTGTAACTGCAACTATATTACCAGGAAAGCAGAGACTGATATCTGTTGTTTTTACAGATATTACGGATTTAGAAGAAACAAAGAAAGAAATAGCTCATATATATAAACAAACCCGTGATTCAATAGAATACGCATCTTTAATCCAACACTCTTTGATCCCTGAGAAAGAAAAACTTGAAAAGTATTTTAAAGATCATTTTGCTATATGGGAACCTAAAGATGTAGTAGGTGGAGATATATATCTGTTTGAAGAGCTCAGATATGAAGATGAATCTCTTTTAATGCTTATAGACTCTACCGGTCATGGTGTCCCAGGAGCTTTTGTTACTATGCTTGTTAAGGCTATAGAGAGACAGATAGTAGCTCGTATAAACTATAGTAGTGAGGTTGTAAGTCCTGCTAACTTGTTATCTGTTTTTAACAAGAGTATGAAGCATCTATTAAAACAAGAGAGTGTTGATAGTGTGTCAAATGCAGGTTTTGATGGTGCCATTATTTACTACAATAAAAAAGATAGTTATATACGTTTTGCTGGTGCAGAGATACCACTTTTTTACATAGATAAACATGGTGAATTTCAAACTATTAAAGGCTGCCGTCATTCTATAGGGTATAAAAAATCTGATTCTAATTTTGAGTTTAAAGATCATTATATAAAAGTAGAAAAAGGTATGGAGTTTATATTAACAACAGATGGATCTATTGACCAAAATGGTGGTAAAAAAAGTTTTCCTTTTGGTAAAAAAAGGTTTAAAAAAGTATTTTTAGATACTAAAAATGAGTCTTGTGAAATTCAAAAAGTTAGTTTGTTAGAAGCTATAAAAGATTATCAGGGAGATGAAGAAAGAAATGATGATATAACTGTTATAGGGTTTAAAGTCTAGAAAAGATTTTCAGTTAAAATATATTTTTACTTAGTTATTATTAGTTATAAAATTATAAAGGGAGTGATATGAATGTCAAAAAATTAGAGAACATTTTAAAAGAAGACGGCATAGTATTTTTAACGTATGGTGGTTTTTTAACTCAGTCTCTTATAGCAGGAATGACAGAAGCATTAGAAAAAGAAAGTGAAGATCAGAATCTAGGACTTAGTGAGGCAAACAATCTCTTTACGATCTTTATAGAGTTATCACAAAATATGATGAACTATTCAAAGTCAAAAAAAGAAATAAATGAAAGTTTTGATCCAAAAGGTTTGATAATGGTTGGTAAAACTGAAAATAATGAATATTATGTTTTTAGCCAAAATATTTTGGATAAGTCTGACCAATCAAAGATTGTTCCAAAACTAGAAGAGATTAAAGGTATGCAGATTGATGATATTAAAAAGCGATATCGTGAGCTTAGAAAGAGTGGAAAAGATAGTCATGGAAAAGGTGCAGGAATAGGTTTTTATGAGATTGCAAAAAGATGTAAAAATATAGAATATAGTTTTGAAGATATAAATGACACAAAAAGATATTTTCAATTCAGAGCAGTAATCAAGTAGGAGGAAACATGGAAAAATTATTTATAGAAGCTACACAATATACACCCGAGATCAGTTTAGACCTAAATGGAACAATTTCAATGGTAGGGAAGTCTTACCCTGAGAATACATTTGAATTTTATAAACCTATTATGAGTTGGCTTGAAGAATATTTTGAAAAAAATAAAAGCAATACTATAACTGTTAATCTGGAAATTATCTATTTTAATTCAAGCAGCTCAAAACTTTTTTTCGATCTATTTGATATGCTTGATGAGAACAGGACAGGACGTGAGATGAATGTAAACTGGATATATGATGAAGAAAATGAAAGTGCTGAGGAAGCCGGTGAAGATTTTATAGAAGACTTTGAAGATTTAAATATCAATCTTGTCAAAAAATAGGGAGATGAACTATGGCATCTGAAGAAAAGCTTGTTGAAGAAGTAGAAGCTCTTAAAAGTACATTTATAGATACTGCAGATAAAATAATAAAAGATATAAAACGTCATAACAAGATTATGGAGCGAAGTGACAAACGCCAGCGTCAAGAGTATGATGAACTGCAAAAAAAACTTCAAGAGGTAGAAGAACTTCAGCAAGAGATCACTGAGACTCAGCGTGAAGTTGTTTTTACTATGGGTGCGATAGGTGAGAGCCGTTCAAAAGAAACTGGAAACCATGTAAAAAGAGTTGCAGAGTACTCAAGGCTTTTAGCACTATATTATGGACTACCAGAAGAT
>Ga0193964_1000749_pt1 | contig 15165 bp, 14 predicted proteins | sample FB_7_MG_FD_140323 | JGI IMG/M metagenome (GOLD analysis project Ga0193964, IMG submission 140323) | Microbial mat bacterial communities from the Broadkill River, Lewes, Delaware, United States - FB_7_MG | ecosystem: Environmental > Aquatic > Freshwater > River > Microbial mats | place: USA... | reverse complement strand
ATGGTCTAAATTATTATTGGCTACAGTTATATCACTTAGCTGTAGAAGTCGCATATATTCATCTTCGCTTGGAAGCCTAAGAGTGATTCCTTTTTCAAGGCTTAGCCAACGACAAAAAGCCTCTGCTTCGTGGTAGTTTACCTCTGCTGGCCAATTGAGTGGTAGCTCTATCTCTTGGGTTAATGTACGAAACTTATAGCCATTTTCTGTAGGTATCCAAAAGGGAGGGTGTGTTGCTTTTTTGAATACTCTCCACTCTAACCCTTCTTCACTCCAGTAGTTATCGTTTGTGTAGCCTCCATTATTGACAAAAGAGAGATACTCTTGGTTGGATACAAGATATTTTGAGGCTCTAAAAGAGGGGAGTGTTGCAGAGTGTGTTCCATACTCATTATCCCAACCATACCAGCTATCATCTCTCCTCTTCCCCAAAGCTACACTTCCTGCCTCAACATCTATAAGAGTATTAGAGGGTGGGTGTGTAGAGTGCATATATCTCTGCCAATCCTTAGACTCTTTGACCCACTCTATAGAGAGTTGACGGATTAATACAGAAGAGGTCTCTAGGTGAATATTCTCATGCTCTATCCCCATCAATAGTACCCACCAAGGCGATGAGTCATCAATAGGTAAAACCATAGGAAGTCTATCTATGAGAGTATTTACTAGAGCATAAACACTATTGCGGTACTTTTGAGTCTCTTCGAGAGTAGGCCATTTATAGTGTGTCTCATCAAGGTCATCCCAACTCATCTCATCTACTCCAACAGCAAAAATAGATTCTAGTTGTGGATTAATTCGATTTTCTATTACCTTAGCAAGTTTGAGTTTATTGATAAAAAATGTAGCTGTATGCCCATAATAAAAGATAAGTGGGTGACGCAAAGAGTCTGGTTTTTGGTAGTAGCTTCTACTCTCTTTAAGGAGTCCAAAGAGTGATTCATACCGTGTAAAGACGAGATGAAAATACTCCTTTATCTCTTGTCGTTTCTCTGCAACATTAGTACCATGGAGTTTGGGTGGGAGTAACATGTATATACCTCTTGTGTAGACCTAGATAAAGTAACCTAAACTACTCTATCTTAGGTTATTTTAAAAGTCCTCTTTCTCTTTGGAACTCTCTATCATTGTAATCATTAGTGTATAGATATTTGCAATTACTGCACCTATCACTAAGCCTACTGCAAGTGTAGTATTTTCATAAAACTGCAAAGCAAGAAAAGCTGGGATAAGGTGCAGGTCTGCTACCAATGAACCTGCTAAAAGCTCTGCTGAGAGCATATTTCTAATACCCAACTTCAATATAGTCGAGACAACATTGATACTTCCTGCAATAAAAAGAGCTGTAGGTGAGTTATCATAAAGAAATGCTGCACTTGTTGTAAGACTCATCAGTGTAAAGAAGATATAAAATACTTTTCCCCAATGCATTAGATTGTTCCTTGTTCGTACATAGCACGCATTTTTTCTTTCTCTTTCTCTCTTTTGAGAACAAGAGCCTCTTTTTCTCTAAAGTCACTTACACTAAAGCCCAACCACATCAAAATAGGTGAAGCTACAAAAATAGAAGAGTATGTCCCCACAACAATACCTACTAAAAGTGTAAAACTAAATCCTCGAATAATCTCTCCACCAAATAGATAGAGTGTTAATACAACCAAAAATGTTGTAAGTGATGTAAGCGTGGTTCTTGAAAGTGTTCGTGTAACAGACTCATTAATAATGACTGCTAAATTAGGGTTTTTAATAGTCCGTACACCCTCACGAATACGGTCAAATACAATAATTGTATCATTGAGCGAATATCCAAGTATGGTCAAAAGAGCTGCTAAAATATCTAAGTTTACCTCTACACTAAAAAGTACAATAGCACCCATAGCAATAGTCACATCATGAACAAGTGCTATCACAGAGGCCAAAGCAAAACGCCACTCAAATCTAAAGGATATATAAATCAAAATACCAACAATTGCCAAGAACATAGCCATAAGACCTTTTTCTTTAAGCTCATCACCAATCTTTGGACCTACCATATCAACTCTTCGTACCTCAAAAGTACCAGTATCTTGAAGAAGCGTACGAATTTCATCGCCAACATCTTCACCAACTGCACCAGAACTACTTTTGGTACGAATTACAATCTCATCATCACTCCCAAAATAGGTTACACTTGCTCCATTATACTTTTGTGTCTGATTGAGCTTCTCTCTGACCTTATCAAGTGGGGCGTTTTGATTATACTTTATCTGAATAAGTGTACCACCAGCAAAATCAATACCATAATTCAACCCTTTGCCTATGAGTAGTCCTAATGAGAGAATAAGTATAACTATTGAGAGTACTCCAAATCGTTTACTTTTTGCCATAAACTCAATAGGTTCTGAATATTTAAATAGTTCCATATTGCCTCCTAAGCTTTGATTCCAAACCAAAACGAAATCTTTTTAGGATTAATTTTGGGGAGAATCCATTGATAGATTCCATGTGTTCCGAGTATTGCAGTGAGCATAGATGCCAAGATACCAATACTCATTGTCAACGCAAAGCCTTTAATAGGTCCTGTACCATATCCATAAAGAACCACAGCAGCAATAAGTGTCGTCACATTGGCATCCCAAATAGCAGTAAAGGCATTAGCATATCCTTTCTCGATAGCTTTTCCTATGGAGAGTCCCTGATGTAGTAGTTCTCGAATTCGTTCAGAGATAATTACATTAGCATCCACAGCCATACCAACGGTCAAGACAATACCTGCCATACCAGGAAGCGTAAGTGTAGCTCCAAACAAAGACATAACAGCCAAAATCAAGAAGAGGTTTCCTATAAGAGCTATATTAGCAATTATACCTGCCATACCATAATAAAATACCATAAAGATAACCACCAAGACAAATCCTAGCATAAGAGCTAAAGAGCTAGATTTGATACTATCTGCACCCAAACTAGGTCCAACACTTCTCTTTTCCATTACATAAACAGGAGCTAACAATGCCCCACTTCTAAGAGCAATAGCCAAGTCATGTGCTTCAGGAACAGTAAAGTTTCCAGATATTTGTCCACGACCACCACCAATTCTCTCACGAATTACAGGAGCTGAGTAGACCTTGTTATCAAGCACTACCGCCATTCTTTTGCCAACACTCTTGCCAGAGAAATCACCAAATATTTTTCCACCTTGCCCATTTAAGACAAAATTAATAACAGGTTGATTATTTTGGTCAAATCCAACACTCGCATCTGTAAGCATAGAGCCATCTAATATAGGAATTTCACGAACGAGATGTTTTTCATTTGTAGCAACATCTGGCAAAATTACATCACCAAAACTCTTTGCTTCATTAGGAGACATAGTCATAACTCTTATAGCTCTATCTTCATCAACAGCCATCATCTGAAGATGTGCAGCCCTTGCAATAAGTTCACGGATTCTCTGTTCGTCTTGAGGTGTTTTAATCCCTGGGACTTCTACAAGAATCTTATCTTCACCCTGCTTTGCCACAGTAGGCTCTGCTAGACCAAATTGATCTAAACGGTTACGGATAGTATCGACTGCTTGACTAATTGCATTTTGTTTGGTTCGCAACTTCTCTTCTGGTGTAATATTGATAACAAAGTTAAGTTGTGTATGTGTAAGAGCAATACCTTTTAACTCTTTTTGGACAAGTTCTATAACTTTGGCTACATCCTCTTCATCCAAAAGCTCAAACTTTACACTCTCTTCATCAACTTTGAGTCCATCAAAAATAATCTCTTCATCATCCAAAATATATTTAAGTGAGGCTGCGAGAGATTTGATATGAGATTTAATAGCTTCATCAGTTTTGACTCCAAGTAACATATGGAGTCCGCCTTGAAGGTCAAGACCGAGAGTAATTTTTTTGCCCTCATCACTTTGTGTTAATGAGGGGATAGAAAAAACAACACCAAAAATAAGAGCAAACGCAAAGAGTACAACTCTATAATTAAGCGTCTTCATTTCCAAATTCAACTTTTTTAGTAACAAAATTTCTATCAAGCTTAACAATAGTGCTATCATTTAGTTTGATTTTGATAAACTCTTCTTCAACTTTAATAATATCTGCAATAAGACCACCAGAAGTGATAACTTTATCTCCTTTTTGGAGTCCTTCAATCATCTCACGATGATCTTTTTGTTGCTTTTGTTGCGGTCTAATAATTAAAAAGTAAAAAATACCAAATAACATAATAAGTGGGAGGAATTGTGCGATTGCACTACCTTGTCCTGCTTCCATAGGGATCCTTTTGGATAAAAATTTAATTGACGGATATGGTACCACTTTATCACTAACAAGAGGCTTTTTGATAGCTCTTTTGGCATCTTCATTTTTATATTTGGCATGGCTTGATTTGAACTATCCACTCCTAGAGACGCTATTTGGTATAGTAGCTCTCTATCTTCTTCTCAAATCAGACCAACGCGTATGGTTTATAAGTGGATTCTTTATTGCTATTTTTTGGTTTTGGTGGATTAGTATGAGTTTTCGCTACTATGGTTTTGCATGGGCTATCCCTTTGGGGGTTATTGTTGTAGCTATGGTCTATGGTCTCTTATTTTGGACTACAGCTCTTTTTGCTTCTAAAATGGAGCAAAAAACTCCTATAGATGCTCTTTGGATAAAAGCTCTTTTTCTACTAGGTGCGAGTTATATTCACCCTTTTGGTTTTGACTGGTTTAAACCTGAATTGATGTTTGTACAAAGCTTTATAGGAATACAAAAGTGGCACTTTGCCATAATACTCCTTGCTCTCTTACTCTTTATTCACAAGGGGAAACCTCTCTTTTTGCTTTTAATCTTTGTAGCATACCAGCCCTCAAATAGTACTCTTACAAAAGAATCTCCAAAGACTACTACACTTGTCACCACATATATAAATATAAATGACAAATGGAACCCTACCCTACTCTTAGCTCAGGTAGCATTAGTCAAAAAAGAGCTTGAAGACTCTATCAAAGAGCAAAAAGAGCTGATTATATTCCCCGAATCTGTACTCCCTTTGTATCTCAATCAAAACCAAGAACTTATAGAGTTTTTTACCCAAAAGTCACACCATATCTCTATAGTAATAGGGGCATTATATAGTGACCACGGTACCCCTAGAAACTCTACATATATATTTGATAAAGGCAAACTCACAATAGCCAACAAAGTAGTACTTGTACCTTTTGGAGAGAACAATCCTCTTCCTGATTGGCTAGGGGAGATAGTGAATACTATCTTTTATGATGGAGCTATAGATTATCAAGCAAGTAGTGTAATTAGTGATTATAGTATCAAAAATGTATTCTATAGAAATGCAATCTGTTATGAAGCATGTAGTGAAAAACTCTATAAAGATAGTCCAAAAAATATGATAGTTTTAAGCAATAATGGATGGTTTACACCCTCTATTCAACCTACACAACAAAGACTACTTTTACAATATTATAACCGCAAATATAAAACTACAATTTATCATAGTATCAATATGTCTAAGAGCTATATTATATATTCGAGCGAATAAAATACTCTCTCTTTTCTATCTTCAAAGCGTAAGCCATAGGGATATGACTCTTCCAAACACCCTCTACTATCTTGGAACTGTAGGCACATATTAATACCCCTTGCTTATCATAAATTCCCCACCGTATCTGCTCTTTGTTAACTCTTTTAGCAGGTTTGACCCTAATCTCTACAGCACCTTCATTTTTGCCTACATGATGGGCTTTGGGTTGTGGAGGATGTGGAGGAAATGGCTTGGTACTACCATAACGAAAATGGCTATCATGGATAAGACAATCGCTCTTTATTGTCTCCCATACATACTCTCTTAAAAAGAGTTGGTCTTGGTGTGAACGGTTGCGTTGTTTGGTGCGGTTAAAGTGGCGAATCATCTCTTTTATATTTGGGAAAATATCTGTAGTCCCACCAAACATACCTGCTAATATTAAATCTGTATGTGTATAGAAGTCTCGCATAATATGAAATCTCTTTCCTGATGCAATCCACTCCTCTACAGCTCTACTCTCTTTGGTATTAATAACCGCGTCACAATCTCTTACAATATATCTCTCTACTTTTTGGTCGCCCATCACCAAAAAACGCCACAAAAACATCTCACTTCTATCTTTGGGAGTGGCTTTGAGTATAATCTCCACATTATATTTTTGAAGTCTTTTTATAACATCTTTTGGTACTTTTGTATCACAATAAAAACGGCACTTCCAAGAGGGATAGAGAGTAGGTGCTAGAGTTGCATTTATAATCGCATTTTCACAATATTTTGGATTATCCCCAAAGAGAGAAAAAGAGATAATATTTTGACTCTTATTTTTTCTATTAAAGGGTTTGATTGGTGTAGATGGGTATGGATATTTGTGATACTTACTGTTTTGCATCTCTTTGAGTTGTAAGGCATAAACTCCTGCTATTTTGGCATTTGTTTCGTCACCTATCAACATATAAGATTCAGCTAGAATATCATATATATAACTATTATTACTCTTTATCTTCAAAGACCTCTGAGCAAACTCTATTGCTTTTTGAGGCTCTTTGGCAAAGAAATATTTTTGAGCTAGAAGAACAAGATTTCTATATTTTGGCATTAAGTTATAGTTGTCTCTCCCACTCTAAAGCAGTTTTACAGATAGTCTCTAAATCATCATACTCAAAGAGCTTAGGGTGTCTCTCTTTGAGAAAAGATTCCTCTAAGCTCTCCCATGCTTTTATAATTTTTTGATTATCAGAGATTAAAATAGCAGGGTCTCCAGCTCTTTTGGCTTGAATATCTACTCTAAAATCTACACCACTCACCTTTTTCATAGTAGAGATAACCTCTTTGACACTATACCCTTTGCCATACCCTACATTAAAGGTATTACTTCCATTCTCTTGAAGATACTCTAGTGCCATAATATGAGCAAATGAGAGGTCATCAATATGAATATAATCACGAATACCTGTGCCATCAGGAGTCTCAAAATCTTCACCATAGATTGCTATTGTGTCTCGTTTGCCTAGAGCTGTTTGGGCTGCTACTTTGATAAGGTGTGTAGCATTAGGAAAGCTCTGACCAATACGGTTGTCTATATCTGCTCCTGCCACATTGAAATAACGGAATATAACAAATGAGAGATTAGGATTTGCCAATGCTGTATCTTGGATTACCTGCTCACTCATTCGCTTACTCCAACCATAAGGATTAATAGGAGCTAATTCATCTGCTTCAGAGACTTTCATAGAGAGTATATCAAGGTCTCCAAAATCTGGTTCTCCATAGACTGCTGCTGTTGATGAGAAAATTATCTTCCCTACACTATATTTATCACACATCTTAACAAGGTTTGTAGTATTGACTGTATTATTCATATAATACTTTAGAGGCTCTTCTACAGACTCAGGCACAACAATACTCGCAGCAAAATGAATCAATGCGTCAAAAGAGTTTTGAGCAAAAAGAGTCTCTACTACTTCAAAATGAGCTAAATCTTCTTTAATAAATGAAAGCTTTTGCTCTCTGTTTCCCTTTTTGAGAGAGAGTATCTCTTGGAGTTTTTCAATTGTAGAGGCATGTCCTGTAGAGAGATTATCTATAATAGTAATATCATAATCTGTATATTCTATAAGTTGTTTTACAACATGTGAACCAATATATCCTGCTCCACCTGTAACAAGTATATGAAATTTTTTTGGATTTTGCATAAAAATATCCTTTTTTGGTACTTTTCTAGTCCTCATAGTATAGCTAAATGCTACTTCAAGTAGTTAGATATATAAAATATATCACAATTGGGTCATTTATTAAGAGTAATTCATAAAAAAATGATATAATGACACTGATGAAAGATGAGGTTAGAGTTCATCTTTGGGTATATAATATGAAGTTAGATTCTGCTTAGACCGAAAGACTCCCCCCGATTTTGATTCCGCTTCCAAAAAGAAGTGAAAATTTTCCTATTAAAAGGTACTACAATGGCAGAAGTTATTAACGGAACAGTAAAATGGTTCAACGATGAAAAAGGTTACGGATTTATTCAACAAGAAAATGGTGGGGCTGATGTATTTGTACATTTTCGTCAAGTAAACAGCACAGAGCCAGGTCGTGTTTCTCTCAATGAAGGTCAAAGAGTTTCATTCGAGATTGGTGAAGGTCAAAAAGGTCCACAAGCTGAGAATGTAACAGCTCTCTAAGTTTTTATATGTAGGCTTTTTGCCTACATCCTCCTCTTTTCTTACTTTATTTTCTTTTTTACTATCTTTATTTTGTTTAATTCGCTATAATGCGACAAATTTTCTGCATAAATATTAGCTTTTATTATAAATATACTAACTTTACCTAATTGTGTTATCTATTCTTGAGGCTTGACTATTTTTAGAAAAAAAATTAATATAAAGATAAATCAAACATGAATTTTAGTGATTTTAACCTCAAAGAGACAATACAACAAGCTATAACAGACGCAGGATTTACAGAGCCTAGTCCTGTCCAAAAAGATGCAATCCCTCTTGTATTAGAAGGAAATGATATTATTGCACAGGCACAAACAGGTACAGGAAAAACTGCTGCATTTGGTCTACCAATTATGAGTATGATGAAAGCTAATGGTAGCGTAGAGGGACTTGTGATTGTTCCTACTAGAGAACTTGCTATGCAGGTAAGTGATGAACTTTTCCGTTTTGGTAAATTATCAAACCTAAAAACAGCTACTGTTTATGGTGGTACAGCCTATGCAAGACAGATAGATAGAGTCAAACAAGCATCTATAGTAGTCGCCACACCAGGAAGACTCCAAGACCTTCTTATGAGTGGAAAAATCAAAATCAACCCACAATTTGTTGTATTAGATGAAGCTGATGAGATGCTTGATATGGGCTTTTTGGATGAGATAAAAAATATCTTTACTTTCTTACCAAAAGAGCGTCAAACTCTTATGTTCTCTGCAACTATGCCTAATGCCATTAGAAAACTAGCCGAACAGATTCTACACAATCCAAAAACAATAGCGATTACAAAATCAGAGAGTACCAATGTAAATATTACACAAAACTATTATGTGGTACAAGAGCGAGAGAGAGATGATGCTCTTGTCCGTTTGATTGATTATAAAAATCCAGATAAGTGTATTATCTTTTGTCGTATGAAAAAAGAGGTTGATAGACTTGTATCACACCTCACTTCACAAGGATTCAAAGTTAGTGGTCTGCATGGTGATATGGAACAGAGACAAAGAGAGGTAACAATTCGTGCCTTTAAACAGGGTGGTGTTGATATATTTATTGCTACAGATGTTGCTGCTCGTGGGCTTGATGTCAATGATGTAACACATGTTTTTAACTACCATATCCCTTTTGATTCAGAGAGCTATGTTCACCGTATTGGACGAACAGGGAGAGCTGGTAAGACGGGTGAAGCAATTACTTTGGTGACACCAAGTGAGCTTCGTACTATCAAAAGAATAGAAAAAGATGTGGGTACCAAAATGGTAACACAAGTTATTCCTACTCGTCAAGAGGTTCAAAATAGTAAATCTGATGAACTTATTGCACAAATTGCAAATACACAAGTAACTCAACAGGCTATCGAACTTGTCAAAACACTCCAACATGATATAGATATTGTAACTATTGCTCATCTTCTTGCCTCTATGATTCAAGAAAATCATAATATCAAAGGAAAAGATAGTATTGGTTTAGGACTTGAAGAGATAGAGCATCTTATCCAAAGAGCTATGCAGTCAAGAGGCAATGATAGAAATAGAGGTGGTCAAAGAAGACGCAGAAGTAGTGGTGGTGGAAACCGAAATGGTCGTGATGGACGCAATCGAGACCGTGGAAGTAGAAACAGTAGTCACAATCGTAAGAGAGATTAATCTCTCTACACCCCCAATATAATGAAAATAAAATCCATACTTACCAATAGTTTTGGTATTCTTATCTCTCGTGTTACAGGACTTATACGAGATATTTTGATGGCATCTGCTCTAGGTGCCTCTTTTTGGAGCGATATGTTTCTTGTTGCTTTCAAACTCCCCAATCTTTTTCGTCGTATATTTGCAGAGGGTGCATTTACTCAAGCTTTTATGCCCTCTTTTATTGCTTCTAAGCATAAAGGGGTCTTTTCTATAAGTATCTTTTTACGGTTTTTACTCTTTTTGACAATTGCCTCTACTTTGATTACGCTTTTCCCAGAACCCATTACAAAACTTTTGGCATGGGGTTGGAGTAGTGAGCTTATTGCACAAACTGCAACAATGACGGCTATTAACTTTTGGTATTTAGATCTTATCTTTATTGTCACTTTTTTGGCAACACTCCTTCAGTACAAAGAGCATTTTACTACTACTGCTATCTCAACTGTTTTACTCAATCTCTCTATGATTACTGCTTTGTATATCTATATGGAAGATGACCCAAAAACTGTTGCCTATGCTCTTAGTTTTGCTGTACTTATAGGGGGAACACTCCAAATAGTAGCACACCTTATAGCTATCAAAAAGTTTGACCTTCATAAACTTCTCTTAGGTGGGTGGTACTATAGAGAAAAAAAAGATGTCAAAGAGGAAGAGAAACACTTTAAATCTCTCTTTTTACCTAGTATTTTGGGAAACTCTACACCTCAAATATCTGCATTTGTAGACACTATGCTTGCTACTTTTTTGATGACAGGGTCGGTTACTTACCTCTTTTATGCAAATAGAATTTTTCAATTACCTCTTGCAATTATAGCTATTGCTACAGCTACTGTACTCTTCCCCTCTGTCTCTAAATCACTCAAAAATGGAGATGAAGTATCTGCTTACAAAAATTTGGATAAAGCTTTTTGGTTACTTCTATCACTTCTTGGGACTGCTATGGTTGGTGGGATTATACTTGCTGAACCAATTGTTTGGTTGCTCTTTGAGAGTGGAAACTTCACACAAGAGAAGACCTTAGAGACTGTTAAAGTACTTCAAATGTATATGATAGGACTTCTACCTTTTGGACTTGCCAAGCTCTTTTCTCTCTTTTTGTACGCCTCTCACAGACATCTCAAAGCAGCCAAAATCTCTTTGTACTCTTTGATTGTAAGTATTACATTTTCACTTATACTTATGCATCCATTAGGTGCTAGTGGATTGGCTCTTGCTGGAAGTATTGGAGGGTGGGTACTCTTTGTATTTACAGTCAAAGAGGTTGGTGTAGAGAGATTTATAACTATTATCAAATCCAAAAAACTGCTCTATATTATTATACTCATAACGCTCTTTTCGGGTTTACTCTATGAACTCAATACTCTTTTGTTAGAGTGGATTAGAGCCATAGAGTAATAGTGTTTGGTTAATATATTCCTGAATCTATATATTGCCCTTGGTCAAAGTAGTTTGGGACAAATCCACTGCTATCATAGACTCCCTCTTCATAAAAATAATTTTTTGTTATAGTTTCTCTCCACTCCAAGCTTTGGGGATCTTTTGCAAAACTCTGTGCAGAGACAATACGATGATTTTCATCATAACTATAGAGCGTCTTATACATCTCTTCACTCTCTAGGGCTAATTTTCCAAATTCATTATAACTATAACTCCTTGCACCTTTGAGGATAAGTCTCTCCTGCGTATCATAACTATACTCTATCACTCTCTCTTCATCTGGAACCATACCTGCTCCTATAGTATTACGATAGAGTATTGTAGACTCCAAGCTAGTTGCACTATTTTGTTCATTGAGGGTATAACTATACTCTACATAAGTATCTGTAAGTGTTCCAAAAACTGAGGAGTTAGCATCATGTGAAACAACCACAGGTAATGCTGTTTGAGCAGAGAGCAGAGTACCATACTTATAATCAATAGACGAGTAAGTAAATAGAATATGCCCCTGTTTGGATTGCTTGATAAGTTGGTTATTACTATTATAGATAAACTCCTCTGTATCTTGCTGATTTCCATCTACTAAAAAAGTTCTTTTTTGAGATAAAAGATTTTTCTCATTATAGTCATAATAGGTCTCTCTATAATTATTCTCTACAACTTTCAAAATACGAAACTCTGTAGGAGTACTCTCTATATTTTTACTTCCATTACTCCCACAAGAGAGTAGAAAGAGTGCTAGAGTAAGTATATATACTATTTTTTTCATCGCTTTATTCCTTTATAAAAATAGTTTCCAATAGTTTAACGCAATAATAAAGGTTACAATAATACCTATAATATTAAGATAAAACCCTCTTGCTATCATCTGTGTAATTTTGACATCTCCTGTAGACATCGCTATGGCATTGGGTGCGGTGGCTATGGGGAGCATAAATGCATAACTCGCAGAGATAGCTACTATAAGCATAAAGAGCGTTGGGTCAAGCCCACTCTGTGTAGCAAAAGGATAGATAATAGGTATCATAATAGAGGTAAGAGCCGTGTTGCTCGTAAGCTCTGTAGCAAAGACCACACCCACACCCACTATCAACATCAATACCATAGGTGAGAGGTAGTTAAAACTCATCATAATATTGGCTATCTCTGTAGCCAAACCTGTCTTTTGGAATGCCATAGCAATAGAGAATCCTGCTCCAAACAAAAAGACAATAGCAAAAGGAATCTTTGCAAAATCCTCCTGCCACTCCAACAAATCTAACTTTGGCAAAAAGAGCAAAAGACCAAATGCCAAGAGCGTAAGCTTCTCATTGATAAAAATATCAAAAAAGTGTTTGAGTATAGGATTGAGTGCAAGTATAAGTGTAAGAGCTATCAAGATAGTTATCAATTTTTTTTGAGCCAAAGAGAGCGGTGCGTTCTCATTTTTCATACAGACAAGTTCAAAGTTCTCTTTTTTAAACCCATAGAGCAGTACCTCTGCGGTGATAAAAATCATAATTATCGAAAGAGGCAACATCATAGTTGTCCAAGTAGCAAAGCTAATCATCTCTAGGGAGTTACTCTCTAAAAAATCTTGCAATATGAGGTTGGGGGGTGTCCCTACAGGAGTAAGTATCCCCCCCATAGCAGAAGAGTAGGCAACCCCTAGCAGAAGACGAAACCTAAAATCACTATTAGGTGTCAAAAAGACAGCCATAGGCACAAGCAAGAGTACAGTTGTAGTGTTAGAGAGAATAGAACTAAGCACTGCTGTAGCCACCATCAAAGAGAGCAATACCCCCCTAGGTGTTTTGGGAAAGATAGCAATAAGTTTTGTAGCTATAAGCTTGTGGAGTCCTGACTTCTCTGTAGCAATAGCTATCAAAAAACCACCAATAAAGAGAAATATAGTGGTCTTAGAGTAGTTCGTCACCACCTCTTTGGACTCCAATAACCCAAACAGTGGAAAGAGCAAAATAGGCAAAAGTGACACGAGTCCCATATTAAGCCCATTATTTGTCCAAAGTGCCACCAAAAAAGCTATCACCCCTATAAGCCGTGCTTGTGGCTCTACAAACGAGTTCAAAGCCACACCATAGAAGAGTCCTCCTATAACAGTAGCAATAATAATAAGTTTATAACTCTCCAAAAACGATCTAATCTCTTGCATACTACTCCTAAATTATCTAAAATTTTCTCACTACTACCCTCTATAGAGAAACATTAACACGCTCTTCCATAGATTTTGGTTATACTCTAAACAATATAACTTATTATAAGGTAAAAACATGCTTAAAAAAACTCTTTTTCATTGTGCTTTCTTGGTAGGTGTCTCCTTCTCTACACTCTATGGGGCTGATTTTTCTGTAACAGGGACAGTGGTCTCTGACAACCAAAAGATGATAGGAGCCCGTTTTATGGGGTATGTCAAGAAGATAAATTTTACTATAGGTGATAGCGTCCGCAGAGAAGATACACTCTTTGAGCTTGAATCCGCAGAGTTTGATATACTCAAAAACCAAGCAGACCTAGCACTAGAACAGGCAGAGATTATGGTAGATATGTACCGTACACGACTCGATAGCATCCGCCGTGAAAAAGCCGTGATGCGTATACGAAACCAAGAAAATAGCATAGATTGGCAAAATATGGATATAAGTGCAGAGAATGTCCAAGCGGGTATAGCCGCAGCAAGAGGCTTGGTCAAAAACGCCTCTGTAAAGGTCAAACAGATAGCAACCATAGCTAACTACCTAGAGGTCAAAGCACCCAATAATGGTATTATTGTTCAAAAAAATATCCGTGTAGGTGACCTTATTGTCCCTGGTATGCTTGCTATGCTTTTGGTAGATTTGGACCACCTAGAGATAGAGGCACAAATATCCGAAGCCGACCTACTCAAAGTCAACAAAGGAGATATGGTCTCTGTGCGTATCCCCTCTATCAAATTCAACACCAGAGGACGCATCAAATCAGTAGTCCCAAGTGCCAACCCTATGACCCATACCTTTACTATCAGAGTAAGCTTTAATAAAAGCGGTCACAAAGTATACCCAGGAATGTACGCCAAAGTAGACTTTAACTACAAACCTGCCTCGTTGATGGATAGGTAGAGCTTAAGGTGGGTATCCCTTGTGGGTACCCTAGAGATAGAAACTTGGGGTTAGTTGCCACATTATAGATATTTATATTATTTTCTAAGATATATTCAGATAACATATTTACACTATTCTAAAGTTCAGATTTCAGGGGTCTGATGATGCGTAATGTGTAGCGAAGTATGAGCTATGCATTATGCATTATGCATCGTCTGAACATTCCTCCTGAAAGTTTGAGTTTGGGGAATTTGAAAAATGACGACTACTGAAGTAAATTCTATTGTAAATGCAGGGTTATCGCCATCATTTGGCTTACCACTTCTAATGTATTTAGCATCCAGAAACCCATCTCCTGTAGGTGCTTTCTCATTCTCTCCATATAGGTACCACTCTGTTATATTTCTTGCTGTCATATCTTTCCAACTCATTAATATCCCCTCTTTTTCATATAATATTTTTTACTCTCTTCACTATTAAGTTCTCTAATCGTCTTATACTCAATACCACCATCAATACGATAATCTCTATATTCAGGATATGGATAGTCAAGATTATTGTATTTAAGGGAGCCAATACCAACTGTCTGAAATAGTAATCTTTTACCATTATAGAATTCCTCTGTTACAAATCTTTGATTAAAAAACTTCAAGCTCTCTCTATCCATTTTATAGTTAAAAACCACAAAAGCATTTGGATCTATCTGCTTACTAAGCTTACTATGAATATGACATCTATCAT
>Ga0193964_1000748_pt1 | contig 15175 bp, 21 predicted proteins | sample FB_7_MG_FD_140323 | JGI IMG/M metagenome (GOLD analysis project Ga0193964, IMG submission 140323) | Microbial mat bacterial communities from the Broadkill River, Lewes, Delaware, United States - FB_7_MG | ecosystem: Environmental > Aquatic > Freshwater > River > Microbial mats | place: USA... | reverse complement strand
AAAGGATACTAATGACAAGACAACAAAAGAAAAATAGAAAGAATGAGGGTAAATATGAGATTAGAAGTGTAAGTGATATATTTGGTACTACTAGTGATTTAAGTGGTGGTAGTTATGAGAGTATAGCTACACTATATAGTTGTGTTAGACTAATTACCAATTCAGTATCTAGTACTAGACTTATGCACTTAACTAAAGATGGTGATGAAATACCTAACTCTCCTTTAAGTAAGACTATTAAATCACCATTTGAGAACACTACTTACTTTAGTTGGATGAACAGTATGGTCAGAGACTTAGTTCTTAATGGTAATGGGTACTCTCTTATACTAGATAATGAGCTATTGTATGTACCTAGTAATCAAGTACAAGTATATATCACACAAGAACAGAAAGCACCTTATTACTATCAAGTAACTAGTTATGGTAAGTCATTCATAGTTTATCCTGAAGATATGATACATTTTAAGAATGTAACTAAAGATGGTATTGTAGGTATTAGCCCTATGTTAGAGCATAGATTGACATTTGATGCTAATGCTAGTATGCAAGACTATAGTAAGAACTTTGTGAACAACTCAACTAATATTAGTGGTACTATTACAACTGATAAGAAGTTAGATAAAACAAATGTAGATGAACTTAGAGAACAATTTGGTAAGAACTTTGGTGGTACAGCTAATGCAGGTAAAGTACCAGTGTTACCTATGGGTATGCAGTTTAATCCAGTATCTACTATTAGCCCTACTGATATGGACTTTATTAATAACTTCAATCTTAATAAGGCATTAGTAGCTGAGATATTCCAAGTACCTCTTAGTATGTTAGGTACAGCAGACTTAGCTTATGCAAATGCTGAGGCAAATGCTTTGGTATTCCAAACATATACACTATTACCCATACTTAGTAATATTGAACAAGAGATGAGTTTAAAACTAATAGCTAGTGGTGGTACAGATAAACTTAAGTTCTTAGTAGATACTCTTAAAATGACTACAACTAAAGAGAAGTCAGATAGTTTAAGTCTATTAGTTAATACAGGTATCTTTACACCCAATGAAGCTAGAAAGTCATTTGGACTTACTTCTATTAGTGGTGGAGATGAACTTAAATCTGAACCTACTGAGGTATCTGCACCAAAAGATACTAGAGATACTAACACAGATGGTGGTCAATTAGACCCTCAATCAAAAAGATAAGGAGATATATATGATAGGTAAAGAAAAGGTGGAGTTAGTTGAGTTACGATATAGTAATGTAGGTAGTGTTGATAATGAGGGTGATAGTAAGATTGGTGGTTATGCTATGACATTTAACCAACCTAGTGTAAATTTAGGTGGTTTTGTAGAGAAGATACTACCAACAGCACTTGATGGTGTAGATTTAACAGACATACCATTACTTAGCCAACATAATACAGCAGACTTACTAGCTAGAACATCAAGTGATACTATGGCAGTAACAAGAACAGAAGTTGGCTTATATTTTTCTGCTATACTTCCTAATACAAACTTAGGTAGAGATACCTATGAACTAATCAAAAGAGGTGATCTAAAGTATATGAGCTTTGGATTTACAGTTATAAAAGACAAGTGGGATATAACTACTACACCACATACAAGGATTATTGAACAAATAGGTTCTCTTAAAGAGTTATCTGTTGTTACATCTCCTGCGTATAAAACAAGTAGTGTAGCTAAAAGAATGGCTACTCAGTGTGATAATTTACAAGAATGTTTAGGGATGGAAGTTAAACCAAACCCTTTGTTAGAGGAAGCGAAGGCAATACTAGCTAGTATATAGTTAGTATTATGTGTAGGTTGAAAAATTTACCAACAGATGATAAACAGAAAAGGAATATATAGATGAATATTAAACAACTACAAGATTTGAGAGCAGAGAAAGAAGCAGCAATGGCTAACATAGTAGAGACTCGTGGAGAAAATATGGATGCAGGAGCACTAGCAACAATTAAGTCTTTCAAAGATGAGATAGCACAAATTGATATGAATATTGAGGGTATTACTGAACTTAGAAGTGTAGCACTTAAAGCATCAGCACCAGTTGAAGTAAGAAAAGAAGATGCACAAGTAGAACTTAGAGGTGCTTTTGTAAAGTACGCTAAAGCAGGTGGATTTAATGAGTACGAAACAAGAGCAGCAACACTAGTTGGCGATGGTGCTAACATAGTTCCAGATGTATTTGTAAGAGATTTACAAGAGAAAATACTTGAATTTGGTTCACTTTATGGTGCAACTAAGAAAATGGTAACAGCAGACAATGGTTCAGTACAAATACCTACTATTGATGATACAGCTAATGCAGGTGCATGGACAGATGAGGGTGGAGCATACAATGTTAGTGACTTCTCAACAGGTTCTATTACTATGGATGCTTGGAAATTGACAACTGGTATGCAAGTATCTGAAGAGTTGCTTAAAGATAGTTACTTTGATATTGAGTCTTACTTATCTACAGCTTTTGCACAAAGATTGGCTAGAACTATTGAGACAGCTATCCTTAATGGTGATGGTGTTAAGAAACCAGAGGGTATTATAGGTGATGCAGGTACTAAACTATATACATCAGCAGCAAGTGGTAGTGTTACTTCTACAGACATCTTGACAGCAGTATATGAGCTACAACCAACAGCTAGACAAAATGCAGTTATCTATGTATCTGATGATTTGATGAAAGACTTGGCACTTGAAGTAGATGGTAATGGTCGTCCTCTTTTACAAACAGCTAATGGAGCAACAGCAGCAGACAGAGTTAAGACAACTATCGGTGGTTATCCAGTTGAAGTAAATAACTCTCTAGCAGCAGTAGCAGCAAGTTCTGTTTCTTGTATTATAGGAGACCCTAAGCGTTATATGGTAAGAACTGTAAGTAATGTTCAAGTTAAGCGTGATGAGTACTCTGATATGGGAACTGGTATGGTTAATTTCTACTGTCACTCTCGTCTTGATGGTAAAGTAGTTAATGCTAACGACTCTTTCGTTAAAATTGTAACAGCAGTATAGGTAGGAGGCTAGATGAAGATGATACTCGAAACTAAGGGACTAGATACATTGAGTCTAGCCCTTACTAAACAACACATAGTAGTTCAGCATAACCTTGATGATGATATTATCCAACACTATATGGATATGAGTTTTGATACAGCTGAGAAGTACATAAACGATACATTAACAGATGAGGTATATACCTCTGATGTAGATGAGTTCAACACTTATCAAGTCAAATACAAGCCTAATACGGTAGAATTGTATAACTTAGGTGTTCTAGTCAAGGAAGTGGATTTTAACTATACTGGTATGAACCTATGCTTAGTACTAGATGGTACAGAGATTTATGATGAAGTTAAAGCTTACATTGTAGGTAAAGACTCTACATCTATCAAACAAGGTAGATTACTAATGATAGGAACTAGCTACAAGACTAGAGAGAATGAAGACTTTAGTAATATGAAAGCTACATCTATGGCTACTGAGTTCTTATTTACTATGAATGAGAGTAGTGTATTATGAGAGCTGGAACATTAAATAGTGTAGTGGTTATTGAGAGATATATTGAAGCTGATGATGAGTACGGTGAACCAATTAAGAGTTGGATACCACTATATGAAATGAGAGCTGATGTAAAACAGCTTAGTGGTAATGAAAAGTACATATCAGCAGAGAAAATAGCTTTAAGTACTCATTCTGTTACATTAAGATATATTGATGATATAACTACTAAAGACAAACTAGTTTTTAAAGGTAATAACTATGATATAATTAGTGTAATCAATAAGAATGAAGAGAGTAGAGACTTAATCATACTATGTAAGGAACTTATTAATGGCTAGTATGACAGCAGAATTTGCCGAGATTAAACGGAAGTTGAGATTACTACCTGATAGAATTCAAAAGAATGTAGTTACTGGAGCAACTAGAGCTGCAGCAGTTGCTATACAAAAAGAAGCTAGACAAAATGTTCCAGTTGATAGTGGTACTCTTAAGAAAGCTATATCAGTTAAAAAAGCTAGTAGAAGAAATACAGAGGTAGGTCATATAAAGTTTAGTGTTTATGTTAAACCTAAAGCTTACTATGGTTCTATGGTAGAATTTGGTACATCTAAGATGGCTGCTCAACCTTATATGAGACCTGCATTTGCTAATTCAGCTACTAAAGCAGTACAAGCATTTCAAGACTATGCTAGACTACGAGTAAATAGAGAAATAGAGAGGTTAGCAAGATGATTACAGATTTAGTAGCACACATAAGAGCAAACACATCAGCAACAATCTATCCAATGATTATGCCCACAGATTGTGTTAAACCTGCTATGACCTATAATATAGTGAATGATAGGGATAATCAAGGTATAAGTGGTTGTGTAAGCTCCAAGGAGGTACTTATACAGATAGATGTATATGGTAAAACCTACAAAGAGGTTACAGAGCTTCTCACAGAGGTAAAAGGTGCTTTGTATAGCTTTACAAGTTATCCTATGAGGTTAAACTCTAGGGATTTATTTGAAGCTGATACAGAACTCTTTAGAAAACTAATATCTTTCTCAATGAGAGATTTAGGGAATTAAACTATAATAGTTTAAAGAGGGTATAATTACCCCATAAATTAACACAAGGAATTTAATATGGCAATTAATGTAACAGATACACAAGGGATAACAGTAAAAGTAGATGGTGACTTAGTAGGTTGTCTTCAAACAATAGGTTCTTTAGAAGAAACTAGAAGTGTAAAAGAATATACTTGTATGTCAAGTAATGAGAGTGCTAAGTCACTTGGTAGTATTTCAAGAGGTTCATTAGATATTGGACTACTTTTGGATGAGTCTGATATTCTAGGTCAAAAAGCACTTAAAGATGCCTTTAATACAAATACAGCAGTTACAATGGCAATAGAGCTATCTGACTCTCTAGGAGTAAATGGTACTATCTATACTTTCACTGGTAAAGTGTCTAAGGTAGGTAGAAGCTTTCCTACAGACGAGGGTGTTATGATTGACTTTACAGTTGAAGTAGCAAGTGAGACAGTTATTACACCAGCAGCATAGGTGTTAGGGAGTTCTAGTCCTCTCCCTAGATAAAAGGACAACAAATAGACAAACATAAGCAAACATAATTGGAATACAAAATGAGAAAATAGGGTTTTCTATATATAGAGAGCTAAAAATACAAAAAAGTATTCCACTTTCAAGATACACATTAATTTCATTAAAAGGACAAACAATGACAAAAGCAGAACTATTAGGTAAATTCGGTAAACAAGACACAGTAATTAGAGTAGAAGCATGGGATACAGATGTAACTATCAATCAACTAAGTATTTCACAAGGTATTCAGGTACAAGCAGAACTATTTAAAGGGCAATCTATCGCTGATATGGGTAATGGTAAGGTAAATGTAAGTATTGATGCTGTAAGTAAGAGTACTATACTAGCTGTATCATTGGCATTAGTAGAACCAAAGCTTAGTGTTAAAGAGTTATCTGATATGGGTCAAGATGGTCTAGCAGGTATTAATGAAATTAAAGAAAAACTTGATAATTGGGATAAGCCAAAAAAGTAGAAGGTCGAGAGTTTCTTTTTAAGTTAGCTCTCAACCTAGGAAAAACTGTAGGACAACTAGAGGCAGAAATGCCTTATAGTGAGTACCTAGAGTGGCAAGAGTTCTACTCGAATGAGCCTTTTATCGCTGATAGGTTAGAAGTCCAACTAGCAACTACCAATTTAATACTTAGTAGTACAGCAGGAGGGAAATCTAAGTTTGAAGACTTTATTATTAGTAACAAGAGACCATCTAAACCTAAGTCTAAAGAGGTACAACTAGAGACTCTAACCAAACAGGTTAAAGGTTTATTCGGTTAATAAATTAATAAATAAAGAGGAGATAATATGGCAACAATAGGAAGCGTAGATATATCGTTAGATGCCAACATCGCAAGATTGGTATCTAGTCTCAACAGAGCAGAGTCTCACTTGAACTCTGTACAACAAACAACAAACAATCTAACAAATACATTAATGAGAATGGCATCAGGTGCAGTAGGTATCTATGCAGTTGGTTCAGCTTTTAAAGGATTACTCACATCAGGTATGGAAGCTAATAGAATGATGGAGAACTCTGAGGGTAAGTTATTCGCTATGATAAACTCTTCTAAAGCTTATACTGATGTACTAGGCAATCAGCTTACAGCTACTGAAAGACTAGGTGCAGTTAATAGAGAAACAGCTATGACTATGGACTTACTTACTAAAGCAAATGCAGAAACTAGTATGGGTATGACTGAATTGATTGATGTATATGCCCTTATGAAACCTGGTATGGACAGAAATAAGGTAGCTATACAAGACCAAATACAAATCTTAAAAATGGTTACTAACACTGCTGCAAACTTTGGTGTAGGAGCAGATGAATTAGCTAATGGTATAGATGATTTAGCTGATGGAACTTGGAAGTCTAATAGTGGATTTGGAAAGATGATGAAGTCTTTGCAATTAACACAAGATGAAGTAAAGAATACAGATAACTTATTGGGACTATTGACAGCTAGAATGGCTGAGACAGGTGCAGCAAGTGATAATATGGATACAGCATTGTCTAACTTAGATGTTGCTTGGGGGAACATAACTGGAACATTATCTAAAGACATATTTGGAGCTACTAAAGAGTCTATAAAAGTTCTAACAAATATGATGGGTACTGATGGAGTATTGGCAAGTCAAGCTTATGCTCAATCTTTTAAGAGCTTGGCAGACTTTGCTGTAAAAGCTATAGGATTTATCATTAAAGCTATTAACCAAATGATTACACTAATGCAAGTAGCTTATAAAGGTTATCAACAATTAGGGAACTATGTAGCCACACAAGGTGATAAAGTAGGTGTAGCTTGGAATAAAGCTGCAGTAGCAGTAGGAGAGTTTGTAGGTTTAGATGTAACAGAAGACAAAAAAGACCTAGCTGATTACAATAAAGCTTTAACTGAGAGAGTAGGTATCACAAAGAAGCTTACAGAAGAGTCTAACAGAATTATAAATGCTAATGATAATATCAATGCCAGTGTAAACACTATGGTAGCTTCATTTACTACTTATAAAGCTACTGTTAAGGAAACTAATGATATACAAGTTAATAACAAGCCTGTAGTTAAAGCTATAGATGAGGTAGAGAAAAAGGTAGCTAAAGGTACTAAAGCTCGTAAAAAGGGTATTAGTGACATAGCCAAAGCTAGTAAGAAAGCTAATGATGATGCAGTTAGAGAAGTAAAAAGAGCTGAACAAGAGAAAAAAAGAGCTTATGAAGCTACCATGAAGTTCTATGAAGATACTCTAAGCTCTATGACATCTACATTCGCAACAAGTGGTGGAGATATAGGAGCAAGTATTAAAGGAGCATTAGAGGGTGGTATAGATATGTTAAAGTCTAGTGCAGACCCAATATCTAAAGCTATAGGTTACTCAGCAGACCTATTAAGAGGACTATTAAGTTCTGAGGAAGTAGCACCTGATTTAGGTTCAGATGGTTCTAAAGGTTCAGAGTCTTTAAGTAAGGCACTTGATAATATGAATAAAGTTATGTATGAGAACTTAAAATACACTAAGAGAATGACAGCTAGTCTTAGCTCTATAGATAAGTCTTTTGGTGGATTAGGTAATCAGTTGTCAGGTATGGACTTATCAGCTAGTGGATATAAAGGTTCTTCATCAAGTGGCATATTTAGTAGTAAATCAACAGAGCTAGAGGGTACAAGTTTAAGAATAGAACCTGCTAGTATAGATAAGATTGTTGATGGACAAATAAAAGCTATGTCTGATGTAGAAATTAAAGTATCTAAATCTAGTTTATTTGGTCTAATATCTAGTGTCAGTTACGATACTACAAGTACAGATGTTAGCGAGAGTATGAGCAAGTATTTTTCAGAGGCTACCAAAGGATTAATAAACACTTTTGAAATCGCAGCAGATATAATCGGTAATGTAGATTTAAGTGGACTAGGTAGTCAAGTTATCACACTTGGTGATGAAGGTGGTAAGTACAATACATCTGGTAAAAGTGGTGAAGAGATAGCTAAACTAGTAGAGGGTGGATTTAGTGCAGAAGCTGATAGATTAGCACAGAACTACTTCCCAATGGTTGAGCAGTTTGTACAAGCAGGTGAGGCTTATGTAGAAGCATTGGTTAGAACATCTATTAACTTTGAGCAAATAGGGTATCAAATAGGTCAAATGGGTAAAGAAGTGACCTATGAGTCATCACAAGCAATAGTAGGTGTATTTGGTACTTTAGAGGATGCACAAGCAGGTATAGCTTCGTATGTAGATTTATTCTATTCAGAACAAGAGAAAGCTGATATGCAAGTTAAAGATATGCAAAATACTTTCAAAGGTCTTGGTATTACAATGCCTAAGACTAAGGATGAGTTTAGGAAATTAGTTGAGAGTATAGATACTACTACAGAAGCAGGTGCTGCTCAATATGCAAAACTAATCAAATTAGCTCCTGAATATGATACAATGACACAAGCACAAAAAGACTTAGCACAAGCTGAACAAGATAGAATAGATGCTGCTACAGAAGCTGAGAAAGCTATAGCTGATGAGGAACAAGCTATATTAAAAGCAACAGCAGATAAAATATTGGCTGAGAGACAAAGTTTAGAAGATAAGCTTTTTGCTATGACAGCCACAGAGATAGCTATAAGAGAAAAGTATATAAGTACATTGGATGTCTCTAACCAAAGTATTCAAGAGGCTATATATGCAGAAGAAGATAGAGTAAAGGCAGTAGAGAAATCTAATAAAGCTATGCTAGATACTAAAGCAAGGATAGAAAAAGGTAGAGAGGATGAGATAGCTTTCTTAAATGAGAAATTGGATTTAGAAAAGACTAATATGAAGTCTCTAATAGACTTTAACTCTGATATTTTAGGTAGAATAAAGAATGCTTTTACAGGTGATTTATCTTACCTATCAAGCAAAGAGAAATCTGAATATTTAGGAGGTTTGACACCAACATCAACAGATGATTATTTAGATAACTTAGCTCAAAAACTAGAGTTAGACAAAGGGTTGAGTACGAGTAGAGAGGACTATGCAGTTAAATTTGACTCATATATAAATGAGTTACAAACTGCTAAACAAGAAGATATGACTAATGCAGATATAGTTGAATCAATAAACTCATTGAAGTTACAAAATGAGAAAATTGAAGATGCTATAGCTCGTGGTTCGTATCAAAAATAAGGAGGAATTATGGAAATATCAATCCCAGTAGAGACAGTTTTTGTCTCCTCTAATGTAACAGACACTACTACAGCATACAATAAAAATGCGTATGTTACCTACAATAAAGGTGAACTATACCAAGATGAGGATAAGATTTATGAGAGGTCAGGTGAGACCTTTCTAGCACCTTTATATAATATAGATGATGTATCTACATATAGTGTAGGAGATATAGTATTTAAAGATGGTGAGTTAAAGTATATAACAGATTTGGGTATAGTACAAACCAAAAAAGAACCAAAGGACTATACTCAAAAAACATTTGCTACAAATGACCCAACTTTTGCATTTAGGTATATATATTTAGGTACAGGTGCAACCAATAATATTACTTTTAAAAGTGTAGATGGGCTTTGGGAACATACTATAGCAGAGAATAGTGCATTCCTACCACCAAAAAGTAGTCCAACTGGATGGGTACATATCGTTACAGAATTAGCTAATCCATCTAATAATTTCGAGAGTGAGCCTGTTGTAACAGTAGGAGTCGCTACCAATGAACCTGATAGTGATTGTAGATTGTTAGGGGATTGTCAAAATGTATGGACATCTAATAGTGTAGTAAGGGATGGTAATAACTATTATGTACGAACCTTAGCAAATACCAATAATGAACCAGAGTATAACTATAGCTATAATCCAACATTTATATCTTTAGATAATTTAGATACTATTAGTTGGGGTTGGACATATAAAGAACCTATAAACCCTAAAAAACCTTTTGATGGCAAGAACTACACTAAGTTACAAAGTACAGTAGATGTTGTAACAGAATTTAGCTCTACTTCTACATTTAACACTATAGCTATTACAGGTCTTATAGCAACTAGTATAAAGATTGAGAGTACAGCAAGTGAAATAAACTACTCTATAGATAATAGAAAAGATATTAGTAATAGACTAGGAGCAAGTCCAATAACAACTATATTATATTTAGATAGGGACATTACAGGTACTGTTAAACTAACTGTAACCACAAATAATGGAGTAGTTGAGATAGGTGAGACACTACTAGGATTAAGTGTTAATGGAGGATTTACTAACTTAGAGTTTGCTAATGAATATAAGGACTATAGCCCAACAGAGATAGACCAATGGGGTAATGTGGAATATATATCAGGTACAAAGGTAAATATTCACAGTGGAAGTGTGGATATGAAGACAACTAACTATGATATGATTAATAGATTAATTACATCTATTGGAGGTAGTAAAGTTATACTTAATGGTAGTGGTAATAAAGACAATTTAGAGGTAGCTACAGAGGGTGTATTTAGTTCAACAATGATTGTAGGTAGAATTACATCATTTAGTCAGAGAACTAAAATAAAAGATGGTGATTTAGATAAAATGTCTAATTACACATTCAAGATTGAGGAGTTAGTATGATATATCCAGTTTATGACATAGAGTTACTACCTTGTATTAAATCCGAGGCACAATACTTACAAGAGAGAACTAGAAAGTTCCTTGGAGGCGAAACATTAGTAGGAGATAAATATATAACTATAAATATTACATCAGATGAGCTAGATAAAGTACAAGCATTATATTACTTATGGGAAACTTCTTGTAATTTTGGAGTAGAACCATTTGTAATAACAGTAAATTTATTTGGAGAGCCTACTAATTGTGTGGTTAAATTTGTAGAAGATTTAGTTATGAATGTTAGTGATTTGGAATATAATTCTACAATAAAATTAGAGTTTATAGATGAGATATTCTATTTGGTTGATGATGCAGGTGCTTATATAGTAGATGATAGTCAAATTTATTTATATACAGAAGGAGTTTAAAATGGCAGTTACAAGAAATTTAACAAGTGCGTTAGTAGGAGAAGATAGAGGTACAATAGAAGGAATTGTTAGTGGGTTGGCTACTACACCCATAACTACGAGTAATAAGATAATTACTGAGCTAGATTTACCAAACCAAGCAACAGGGAACTACATAAGAAACGGTGGGTTTGATGAGTGGAGTAGAGGAACACCTATTACAGTTACAGGGTACTCCGTTGATGGTTGGATTTGTTCTGGATTTACAGCAACACGAATTACAGGAATTGAGAGATATTGGGAAGACAATCCATTTTATGTAGTTAGACTGGTACCAAAGACATTAGGTGTTTATTCAGGCATGTCACAAATTATGTTAGGTAGTAAAGCTAAATTAGCAGGTAAAACTGTAACAATCTCTTTTAGTGCTATGGGAACTATAACAGACCCTATAATAGTATTTGGTTTGGAAAAAGGAGATACAGGAACAAAGATACCTTTTGTCAATAATCTGTATCTAACCAGAAATCCAATAAGATACTCATTTACAGCAATTATCCCAGATGAGGCTTATACAAATGAGTCTTTGTATGTTAGATTTGCTATAGAAAATCCAACAACAACAATAGATTATTTAGAGATTTCAAATGTACAGTTTGAGGTAGGTTCGGTCGCTACAAGTTTTATACAAGAAGACCCAGCAACTATAAGAAATGTAAACAGATTTTACTTAAGAAAATATGCAACTCAGCAAAATGTAAATGATTTAGCGTATGAGATGAGAACTACACCAACGGAAATTGCTACTACTCCGTATTATTTATACTCAGCAGAGCTGTAAGGAGATTATATGAATGAAACACTAATAACAACAGTTAAAGAACAAGGAGGTAGATACTTAGTAGATAATACTAAGTTAGTACCTAAAACAGAAGATAACAAAGATTATAAAGAAATCCTTAAATGGATAGAAGATGGTGGTATAGTACAAGATGAGTTTACAGAAGCTGAATTGGTTGAACAAGAGCTAATTAAGTGTAAAGAAGAAGCCTTGAAACTATTAAATGATACTGATTGGTATTATATTAGACAAATAGATATAGGTGAGGTAGTACCTGCAGAGATTGTTGAAGCTAGAACTAAAGCAAGAGGAGTATTAAATGCTTAAATTAGAATTAACAACAACTTGGCAGAATATAGGTAACACAGAGTTAGAGGTGCAAATATCTTCTAACTCTAAATGTAGATTATTTTATGGTTTAACAGCACCTATAGAGGATAAAGATGGATTTGTAATACAACTTATAAGTTCAGAATTTAAGACTCTTAAAGCACCATCAGAAGGATTTATTTGGATTAAAAAGATGGAGGATGAGGATACTGCTTATATTAAATATAGAGAATGTAGTAGTTCAGTAGAAGTACCAAGCTCTGTTAAAAATATCTTAACAGATAATCTAGGTAATGAGGTAGAAGTAGGAGCATTTGGAGGACTAAAAGTAACAAATGCTAGTCCTCAAATTAGTGTAACATTTGACCACCCTTTGACAGTTAGAGACTTTAAACTGACAGGAACACCACAAGCACAAGTTAATAGAAGCTTACTAGAGGTATCTAACGGTGATGTAGTAGAGACTGTAGATACTCTAAGATATAAGACAGCTCAAACTATCGAGACATACTTCACTGCAGAATTCGATGGTACTTACACAGTAGGAACTAGTTATATAGGGTTATTTGACATCTCTGATGGTGTATTTGTGGGGTACAAAGATAGTGATTTTGTAGTAGGATATAGAAATATCTATGCAGATGGTGGAGTAGGGAATGAACCTGATGTTCTACAAGTAGTTACAGAACCTACAAATGTAGATACTTTGACTAGATATAGAATTAAATTTGGATATTTAGGGTCAGGTAATCCATCTTTTGAGTATTTCGATGGTGTAGATTGGATACTATTACATCAGTTTAAAACAGATAATGAGCTAAATAGGAGAACTCATATAGGAAGCCCTATACTACCAATGAGAAGTGAATGTAATCACTCAGGGTGTTCTATACTAAGTGGTAGTTGGAATGCTAGTACATTAGGGGCTATTAGTGGATTACAAGATGTGGCATTTTTTGAAGATGGAGAAAGGGAAGTAGCAGGTAATACAATACCTCAGCCAGTAGTAGCTTTTAGGTCTAAAAGTACTTTTGGAGGATTTCCATCTAAAGTTAAGAGTCAGCTACTAGAAGCAGAGTTTGCAACTGGTTCAGAGGGTCTTTATAAATTTGAGATGTATAAATTCCCACAAGGTACTTTAAATACTGGTACTTGGACAGATATAGATGTAGATAGTGTAATGGAGAAGAACCAAACATTTACTAACACTATAGCAGGTGGAGAGAAGATGTTTACGAAGACTATAGCAGTAGCTAGTCAAGGTACAGGTGTTGGTGTTGCTACAACAGACTTCAAAGTGTTAGGTGTAAAAGCTAGTGCAGGAGATGAGTTTGCAGTATTTAAGAGAGAACTAATTGGTGGTGGTGGAGATGATATTACATCTTGGGCATTTGCCTTTGTAGATTTACTTTAAAGGGAGGGTAATATGGATAAGATTGTGGTAGGAGACCATAATGGTTTAGGAGATGTCACAGCTTCTCCTGATACTGGTGGTACTACTTTAGGAACACTAAATAACTTAAAAGATTTAGGAGTGGATGTAGCTCAATTACCATCTGATACACTTAACACCTTAATACTTTTAGGGCTTGTAGGTGGTTTAGGATATACACTCTACCGTGTAGGTAGATGGTATAAAGATATGGTAGATGAAAGACATCTAAGCAACGCTACTAGGATAGCTAAATTAGAAGAGACTGCTAAAATATCAGAAGTAGAGAAGAGTACTTGTCTAGCTGAGTTAAGATTAATTACTGATAAGTTTAATGAGTGTATGGATAGACTAATGGGGATTAAAGATGCCTAAATACATACTATATGCACTATATGTATTGGTATTGATAGTAGGTACTTTTATTTATTCTCACTTCAATGCCTATAATGAACTACAAACTAAAGTAGATAAGATAGAGACTAAAGCTATTGTAGTAGTAGATAAGGTAAATTCAGCTAATACTAAGCTTGAAGAGGTAGCTAAGAAGTTTTATAGAGGAGGTAATAATGTTAGACAAGAAGAGATTAATACTAGTATTGGTAGTCATAGTATTAGGTTTTACTAGTTGTACTAAAGAGGTATATATGCCTACACCACTACCTAAACTAAACTACTTCAAGGTAGATAAGATAGAATTTAAACCACTGGAGGTGGATTATGTCATCAAAAATAGTAGAGATTAGCTTAGAAGACTTTGAGAAGCTTGTTAAGTTAAACAAAGATAAAAGTGCTTACATAGCTAAGCTAGAACGAGCCAACAAGGCTTATACACAACAAATTAAAATATATAAGGAGTTAGAAGATGAACTACAATCTAGGATATAACAGTAAAAAGAATATAGAGGGTATCCATCCAGATATTAAGTTAGCAGTAGAAGAAGCTATTAAGATTACTAAGCAAGACTTTATGATACTATCCACTGGAGGAGTGAGAACTGATGAACAACAAGCTAACCTATATGCTAGGGGTAGAACTGTAAGAGGTACTAAGGTTACTTGGACTAAGAATAGTATGCACCAATATGGATTAGCAGTGGATTTAGTAGCTTATGTCAATGGAAGACCTAATTGGGAAGATAAGTACTATGCTGAGATAGCTAAGGCTATGAAAACAGTTATTAGGAAGCGTAAGTTACCTATAGACTGGGGATATGACTTATGGAAGAAAGATAAAGCTCATTGGCAAATCACCAAATTAGAGGATAAAGATGCTAGGGAAGTGTTTGATGTAAGGAAGTAGAGTAAAGTGGAATACTTTTTGAGAAAATAGGGATTACCTATAAGGAGAGGGTAAAAAAAATATTAAATTGTATTCCAGTTACTCTCATAACTACCACCACTTAAATCACTAGTAGTACCAAATATATCACTTACACTTCTAATCTCATATTTACCCTCATTCTTTCTATTTTTCTTTTGTTGTCTTGTCATTAGTATCCTTT
>Ga0193964_1000746_pt1 | contig 15200 bp, 14 predicted proteins | sample FB_7_MG_FD_140323 | JGI IMG/M metagenome (GOLD analysis project Ga0193964, IMG submission 140323) | Microbial mat bacterial communities from the Broadkill River, Lewes, Delaware, United States - FB_7_MG | ecosystem: Environmental > Aquatic > Freshwater > River > Microbial mats | place: USA... | reverse complement strand
TGTTTTCCCCGACATATTTGAGCCGGTCAGCAGGATTGATTTGTCTGTTACAGTGATACTGTTTCTTACACAATCTGTAATGAGAGGATGGTAAATATCTGTTGCCTCTATTTCACATTTATCTTCATTAATATCTGGTAAACAGTAGTTTTCTAGTCCTTTTCTTAATGATGCAATTGAAATCAGTGAGTCTGTTTTCCCCACGAAAATGAATATCTTTTCTATCTCTTTTCTTTTATTTTCAAGCTTATCTAGTACAGAGAATAACAATATCGGTTCCAATAGAAATAGTATCTTAAACAGTTCTAATATTGCCCAGAATACAACTTCAAAGTCACCCTGTATTCCTGCTTCAATCTTAAAGAAAGACATTCGTCTGCGTACCTTATCAATAACATCTATAGACTCCTGAAGATCAGGGTTGATTTTCTTAAGTTTCCGGTCTTTAAATAGTGCTTTTGCAACAGCATTTAATTTTAGAAGCTGTGGCATAGAACTCAAATACATCCCAAGATTATTTTTATTCCAGTAATGTATCCCCAGATTAATAATGAATACACTCACAAATACGAACACAAACTTCGGATTAAAGAGCATCATTATCAATGACATCAGACTGGTAAAAGATAATAGTCGTACTACAAAGAACCATTTGGGCGGTTTTAGATGTCCTTCCTGAAACAATGAACTAACATAGTATGCTTCTGTATCATTAAGCTGATCAAGCTTTTGTTGGATATTTACACGAAAGGCTTCATCATTTGAGAATCTCTCAATCAATTCCTCATCTTCAGATATCTTATCAGAGTCAGAAGGTATCACTCTTAGTTTATTATAAAGATATTGCTGTCCAACTTTAGAATTGGTCCTATCAACAAACATGAATAATTCCTGAAAATCTAAATCATTACATGTCTTATCAGAAAGCACCTGAAAAGAATCTGAATTATCCTTATTTATGGAGTATTTCTCTATCAATTCAAAATTACACGAATCGACTTTAAACTCACCAAATGAATCTAATAGTCTCTCAATATTCTTTTTCTTTCTATTTAATATCATTACTGTGGGGAGGATTAGTAATTGATTATATTATTCAACTATCATTTTAACAATCAACGGCAAAGAGCCCGCCACATTTCCCATTATATGAATATAGATTGCAGGAATAATACTATCTGATTTTTCTCTGTAGTATGCGGCAAGTATTCCTATAGTCGAAGTAAAAACCAATACAAAACAAACAAACCACTGTCCCATTCCTGCGGATATAAGAGATAAATGCATTGCTCCAAATGCAAGACCGGAGAATATTACAGGAAAGCTCAGTCTAAGGAATTTCTTTGAAGAGAACTTCTGAATAAAGCCTTGTATCAATCCTCTAAAAAGAACTTCTTCACAAATACTAGACCATATCCATACGGTTAATACTCTTTCCATGAAAGTATTACTCTCAGGGAATCCTGCTGAATTACCCGTAGGAAAAATATTGTTTAATATTCCCATAAATACTATTCCACCAACAATCATTGAAAGTAGAGTAATACCAATAGTAATACCTCCAAGCTTAAAGTAATTTATATTTTTGGTTAACTTAAAACCGTAGTTTGCTAATTTACCTTTATTAAGCAATAGAATCATTACCACCGAAAGAATCAGCATATAGGTTTTAAATATTACATTACTTCTATAAAAGTTTAGATCTGCTAGACTGTCAAATATATTGATGGTTAGATCTTGTAAGTATTTAGCCGAAAAGAATACAAATATTCCGACTAATAGTATTGCGACTGTTGCTAGTATTGGATTGCTTTGAATTTTACTTATTACTTTATTCATAATTATTTGGGTTGTATTATTTATTAGGGAATAGTTTATTAAATCCTGGTACTCTACTATTGAAAAAGAACTTCTGTTCGCTCATAATTTGCTTAACGTCCGCTTCAAAGTTTTCACTATCCATCTTAGACATTATCTTGATTACAGTGTTTTCGCATATCCTTCCTGCATGCATCAAACATGAACTATATACATTATTGCTCCAACTAGCTTGTTTAACCTCGCTCAATTCATTGTTCATGAGAGCAATCAGATGTTCTTCTCCATCAATAACCAGATTAAGTTGCTGACCATCCCAATGATCTGCAGCTTTCTCAGAAATATTGGAACATGCTATATTTGCCCCCTCAATTTCAATTGGTACATATGCTTCAATATGAACATCAACACCTCTTTCTATAGCTTTCTTAATTGGTTCAAGAACATGATTAAGGGCAACAGGGAAAGCATCTATAACTGCAATCTCTTTACACTTTTCAAGCATGGAACTGAACTTCTCGAAAACCAGAGCCACTGATTCAATAGAATATGTATTCTCATCAGGAGAGGTATTATTTAAATCCTTTAGTAGAGTCCTTGCATTTTCTGTACTCTTCAAAAGACTTTTCTCAAAGTGATTAATAAACTCATCAGGAGAAATTGCCTTACATAGTTTATTTTTGTTGTCCTCAACAACTACTGCACCTTTCAATGATAGCGACTCAATAGCTTTATAAACATTGGCTGTAGGCTTACCTATCCCCTTTCCAACCTTATAAGCTGTCATGGGTTCGCTTGTAAGTAAATGTAGATACACTTCAGATTCTAAGTTATTCAGATTCAGTTGTCTTAACTGTTCTATTGCTTTTTCAGTAGAATTCATAAAAGTATTAAATAATTGATATAATATAAAACTACTACTAATTATTATACTTTCAAAATATAATAAAGCAATGCAATAATATATATCTAATCTTAAATAACATATAAAGTACTTAAACGACAAACGATTGTCTGTAACAGACAATCGTTCATTAAATATTATAGCTTTAGTCTATATATCTTAATCCACACTAGTCACTTTTGCGGCTCTTGTAAAAAATTCTCTTTCTTCTCCATATGTAGTACCAAATTCATTTGTTGCATATGCACGAACATAGTAGGTCACTTCTGTCTTTAAGCCAGTCAGATTACACACAAATCCCCCAGCAGATGTATTTTCCTCAGCTACTATTATATTATCATCTAAACTAACATCTGCATGTGTACTCCAGACAATTCCTTTTGATGTACAAGCAATTCCTCCATCACTCTTAACGGCACCTCCACATATAGCTGAATTCTTTGTGATTTTTCTTACATCAGATGTTGCAACAACAGGTTTTGTATAGTTTGTTGTTTTAAATTCTTTTACTTTGCCATAAATTGTTTCAAGCTCATTTGTTATATAAGCTCTTACATAATAGGTTGTACCTTCTTTTAAATTAGTTAGCTTACTTGAGAATGTTTTATCTCCCTTAACTTCTGTTGTTCTTCCTGAATTAACTTCCAAAGTAACGTTAGATGACGTATTCCAGACGATACCTCTATCTGTAATTGTTTTATCCCCATCACATATTAACTCCCCTCCACATATTGCTGTAGTATTAGATATTTCGTATACAAATGATGTTTTAACTATGGGTTCTGTGTAAATTGTTGAATTATCATCTTTTGAACAACTCACGATCATTAGTTGCACAAGCAGCAACAATGCTAAACTCTTAATTTTCATTACTTTAATGTTGTTAATTTTTATATTGTTTATCTATATTTATAGTAAATCTCTATACCATTTAATCTGATGTTATTTCTTCACGAATTTCCATTTTTTCTCACAATCGAAACATTTGTAAGATGACTTAAAGATTGGGAACATTGCACCAAGAACAAAGAATACGAAAACAGTTAATAAATTAGGTTCCTTATTCTTTCCTATATTATTAGAATTACAGAAAGGGCACGCTTTCTTATTTGTAGTAGAATCTATTTTAACGAGCTCCAATTCATGCTGCTTATCAGAATCATCATCAATTATGTATCCTCCTTCTTTGAGAAGATTCAAACCAGATTCACAATCGCTTTCTCTCACCAGAATCTTAACACCACCTATTGCATTGGAATAAAAGTTATACACCTGCGTTGTTAACTCATCCTTAATTATTGTATCAATACCTTTTGATTCAAGATATGCTTGCGCCATATGTGCTTCGTGAGGATATGTAAATGTAATAATTGTGATCCAATTCATAGTATGTTGTTAGCATCGTTATATTGTTATAACAACATTAACAAACATAGAAAAAGCATTTTACTTAACAAAGTAAATGATAACTAAAATACCTGTTTTACATACACACTTTCTGAATATTTGTGCATACTCTTCCCGCCATTATCAACTCCTTCAAAAAATATATAGAAATGTATTCTTTTATCATCCTCAGGCACAAGCATAAAGCATTTACAATCTTTTCTCCTTACTTTTTCATCAGGAAGATGATATACATTCTCGAACTCCTCATCAAAAGCAATAATTTTCACAATATCGTTATCATAACCCGATGATGTTGTTTGATTCTTCCAACTTATACAATAACGCTCTCCATCTATAGCCACATTAGCTGATGCATTTTTTGGAACAGAACCCACACTAATTATTAGCGATTCATAATCTGTTGTATCAGTAGTAATAAATTGCTTATTAATACTAATGAACATAGTATATCCAGAGAATTTCTTTAGTGAATGTTTTAATGATTTTGCATATAGATCCCAAATAGGATGTACAACTAATTTGAGTAATTTACTTGCTAATATTTGCGTTCGTCTGAATCCTCTTCTATTAGCTTGTTGAATTACTGTTTTTGGATTCTTTACATCTGCAGAAATTTTACGTGCACAAATCTTATCATTCCTACCATAAAATAGTATTCTATCTTTTTTTGCTATTTTTTTAATTGCTTTAAAAGCTGGAGTACTGACTTTGATTTTAGAATTTTTTAATATTGCCATAACGATTAAGTTTTAACACTACAAAAATAGCCATTATAGTACTTATAACAATAGATTTTGGGGGCAACAAAAATAAAAATAATATCTGTTAACTAGCTAACCGCGACCACTTCTCTTCCTCTCCTCTTCTACTCAACTCCCATTTTTTACACAAAAATGGGAGTTAATACAGAGTTGACAGGAAGCAGTTACCTAGTTGGTACCTACATGAGTATTATGTTTGCAGTGTTCTTTTTAACAAAACTTTAATACTAAACACTATTATTCTAATATCTATATTATATACATTTGGCACAAACACTATAATCAGGCACAATGAATAAAAGGATACTATTATTTTTAATAATGCTAGTAAGCATTAGCTCTTTAGCACAGGAATCAAAAAGACCTATTCAAATAAGTTTTGCTTATCCTCTTAGTACTAACGGCATTAATGCTAAAAACACAAGTAACACTCTATCTTACAATATCATATATGGTAAGAATGGTGGAGTTAGAGGCTTTGAGCTTGGTGGTGTTCTTAATGAAAACCACGGTAATGTATCAGGTGCACAATATGCAGGAGTATCAAACATGACTTATGGATCATCCAATGGCCTGGTTCTTTCTGGTGTTTATAATATGATTACTGGTAATGCATCTGGAATGCATTTCACTGGGGTATATAATCAATTTAATAAGAAAGCTAGCGGTATACAGATATCAGGAGTACTGAATATGACTGGAGGAAACTCTTCAGGACTGGCATTCTCGGGAGTTGCAAATCTTTATAGATCGGACTATAAAGGCTTACAGTTTTCTGTTGTAAATATTAATAATGGAACTATTAATGGTATGCAAATGGGAGTTGTAAACAAGACCAAAAAGCTAAAAGGTCTACAAATAGGTATCGTTAATATTGCTGATAACGCTGATGATGGAGCTTGCTTAGGACTTATCAATCTTGTAAAAAAGAATAGGTATTCTGCCTTTGAAGTATCTTTTAATGAATCAGCCTTCCTTGATGTTACATATAAATTAGGTACTCATAAATTGTACACCTTATATAGACTGGGATCTACATTCTACGATAATTCTTTTGTCATTGCTAAAGGTCTTGGTTTAGGTTCGCGTGTATATAACAAGGACAAATATTCTATTTATGTAGAAGCTTCATCAAGTGATATAGATACTGACTTTAAAGCAAATGAGACAATAAATCTTCATTCTAAACTTTGTGCAAACGTACAATATAAAATTAGTGAGAAGTATAGCCTTCAGGCAGGAGTATCTTTCAATGCATATTACACTGAAGAAATGAATGATAATAAATTCAAGTCATTTAATATGCCTTATACACTTTCAGAAAACATAAGTTCTAATTCTGCCACATACACGTGGATTGGAGCAAACATCGGTATAGTATTCTAACTGTTTATTCTATATAATTATTCTAACAAGAACAATAATCCTTGTGAGAATGTTTTCCTTGAGTTCGACCAGTCATGCCAACCGTTGAATTCAAGGAATTTATATTTATAAGCTTTCTGACGTAAAACATTCATCATTCTTCTATTAGAACCAACAACCCAATTTTCCTGTAGTCCCCAATCAAAGAATAGTCTCAAATCTTTCTTATCCATCGTCTGATACTTCTCAATTAACCAATCATGCCTAAGCCAGTTACCTTGTTTATCGGTGTGTTTCAGCCCTCTCCATAAAGAGCCTGATTGAGATAATACTTTTCCTAAAACGTCCGGGTGATACAATGCTATAAAGCTAGCTGCAAGTCCACCATAACTCATACCACCTATTATATTGTCATTAGCAATATGACTTACATTATAGTTTTTACGGATTATCGGTAAGAAGTCGTTTATAAATTCATCCTTGAACTTAAAGTTTAATGGTAGTATTACATGTCTTGTTTTACGATAGGTTCCAAACATCACAGCTATCATCGGTTCTATTTTCCCCTCAGATATAAGATTATCTAATATGTTTGGTACTTCAACTCTATTCAGATAAATAGATGCATCAAAAAGATATATTACAGGATATGCTTTCTTACGTGTAGCATCGTATTTAGGAGGAAGATATACATAAATATTTCTCTTTTCATGCACAACTTTATCAGTGTATTGCATTGTATCAATCCTACTATACAGAGGCTTTTCTGATTTACGATTCAGATTCTTCAGAGCAGTTTCATTTTCACGTAAGTCTATTACAGAATAACTGTACGAATGAGCTTCTCCAAGAGGTATTCTATTTGAATTAAACTTATCAAGACTGTACTTTGTCTTTCCTGTTCTTATATCTTTAATTTTAAATATATACGAAAAACAAATATCGTTAGGCACTTTATAAGAACGGTAATATAAATTAGTATTTTTCAATCTACGCAATTTCCTATTACCCATGCTAGTATCATCATAGATACCAAAGATATCTATACTAACATTCTTATTCTTTCTACTCTCCTGATAAACAAATGTAATAAATGTATAATCCTTATCTAACGAATCAATTTCAATAAGCGGCAATCTATTTTGCTTTGCAGTATTCCAGAACCTCTTTACTTCCTTCTTTAATTGCTTACCCTCAAGCTTTAAAAGACTTGCTATATACGGACTAATAGTTTTATATGGTCGTTTTATCTCTGTAAAATGATTCTCATTAATTCCACTCTGAGCAAACAAGTGTGCATGTATTATTAGGATAATAACTACGAATAAGTATTTCTTCATATTAATGATTAGTTATATAAAAGGGATAATAATAAAATATCTTAGCCAATGGTTGACTAAGATATATATAAATTTTATTATTTCTTAATAATCTTTAAGGGGGCCGGATATGAGAAACAGATTTGTTTGAATTTCAATTTACCTTCCTCCTTTTCCATAGAGCCTACAATTCTAATTTCATAGGTATTACCATTTCTCCACGGACCGCTGGCAGCTACAACAGCAAACCATGCAGTGTTTCTGTTCGTTCTGATAACAACCTTATCAACTGGTATTCTTAAATCAAACCATCTTTTCCAATCCATGTAGGTTAATCCTCTGACACTTTTTTTACCTCTAAAGAATTCATGAGAAGCGACTCCAATATATACTATATCATCAGTAAACATTTCTACAAAATTATCTAACTGAGTAGAATCCCTCTTAATGTATCCATCACGAAACTTTTCCATTAATTTAAGAGCCTCTTCTTTAGTTACTTCGTCTTTTACGCTTGTTTGTGCATCTGATAATTGTATCATTCCAAGCATAAATAATACAACGCAGAACATTCTTGTTACTTTCATAATTTTAAATAATGGTTAACAATATGCATTATACGAAAAATATCAAACATAACAATAACATCTACAGATATTTAACACATCTATACTAATGTCATAACAAATAATAAAATTTTACAGTAATCTTAATTCAAGTACCTCACGGGTATTATTATCGAGCTTATAACGCTCGTCGGTGCGGTGTGAAACAATCCAGATTATCTCACCATTAGATTCAAGAATCCAACAATCTTCCTTGTCCTTAATACTAAACTTATTGTCAGAAAAATAGTCGCTAACTTTCTTCTTTTTACCTTTCATACCAAAAGGATGGAAAGTATCACCTTGCTTCCACTTACGAAGAACTAATGGCATTCTAATTTTATCAGCATCAAAACAGGCAATCGTTTTATCACGTTGAATCTTATATGATGAGGCATCAAAAAAATCTAATTTGATATTTAAAGGCTCATTTATGCTTCCTCCAAAAGTATACGAGTCCTTCTCCTCACCAGTAGATGGATAGATTATTAATTGGTTTCTGTCTTTTATTAATTTATGAGTTGGAGAGAAAAACTGCTTACCAGATAAACCATCAAGAGAATCCATTACATCATCAATAATCTTATTACTAAAATGATAATGCTTTAGTGTTTCAAAAAGCATGGTCTTTGGTGCTATACAGTCTTTTAATTCCTGAATATCAATAAAGAGTTCATTGCCCTCTACTCGTACCAATTGAGCACGAAGTTCCTCAACTTTAGAGAAATACAACAATTCAGCCTCTGCCATACGTTGAGAATTCTCCAGCATTGTCTTTAAGAAAGACGGATTAATATCCTGGAAATGAGGTATAATATTATGACGGATCTTATTTCGTGTATAATCGGTAGTATCGTTTGTTGAATCATTACAATAGTCAATATTCTTTGATTTCAGATAGTATAAAATATCATCCCTACCCCATGATAAGAAAGGACGAATTACTAATCCTGCTTTCTCAGAAATACCTGATAAACCACGCAATCCTGTACCTCTTAGCATGTTGATTAACATCGTTTCAGCAACATCTCCCATATGATGAGCTACAACTATATAATCGCACGACTGCTCCTTGCGAAGAGAATGGAACCACGAATATCGTAAGTCACGCGCAGCCATCTCAATAGACAATGAATGATGCTTAGCATACTTTTGTGTATCGAATGAGTTTACAAAGACTGGCGCATTATATTTAGTAGCCATCTCACGCACATAAGCCTCATCCCTATCAGATTCTTCGCCACGAAGATTGAAATTACAATGAGCGATAACGAAATCGTAACCCAAAGAAGCAAAAACATCAAGCATAGCAATTGAATCTGCTCCACCACTAACTGTTAGAAGAAACTTATGATTTTCATCACCTACTAATTTCTTAATCTTTTTATCAACCTCTTGTATTTTCATAATTACAAATCTAAGGATAAATATTATTAATCGTAAATTACAGATTATTAATTGAGACAAACGACCTTAAATATTAGTATTTGTGATGACAAACTAGTGGGCTATATTTTGAATTACTACTTATAATGAGTAATTTGGGGCGACTAATAAAAATAACCTATAACAAACTGATCTATGGATAACATTTATGTATTGATACCTCTTGCCTCTATCCTGGCATTGGTATTTGCCTGGATTTTCTTCAAATCCTTAATGAAAAATTCAGAGGGTACCCCTCGAATGATTGAAATTGCCCAATATGTAAGAGAAGGCGCGATGGCTTATCTTAAAAGGCAATACAAAGTTGTGGCAATCGTCTTTGCCGTATTATTTATTTTACTTGCCATAATGGCTTATATGGGAGTTCAAAACCCATTTGTACCAATTGCATTCTTAACAGGAGGTTTCTTCTCAGGACTTTGTGGTTTCTTAGGAATGAAAACTGCTACTTTTGCATCTGCAAGAACTGCTCACGGTGCATCAAAATCACTTAATAAAGGCTTACAAGTTGCATTCCGTTCTGGTGCTGTTATGGGATTAGTTGTTGTTGGATTTGCACTACTAGATATTATTGCTTGGTACTGGTTTCTTTCAGAAGTAGTATTTACTCCTGAGCATATGACAAACGGACTGCATTTTGCAGGACTAAATTTTGTACACGCCGGAACAAGTGAATCACAAAAACTTATAGAGATTACTACTACAATGCTAACATTCGGAATGGGTGCTTCTACTCAGGCATTATTTGCTCGTGTGGGTGGAGGTATTTATACAAAAGCTGCCGATGTGGGTGCTGACCTTGTTGGTAAAGTAGAAGCTGGTATACCTGAGGATGATCCTCGTAACCCTGCTACTATCGCTGATAATGTTGGTGATAATGTTGGTGATGTTGCCGGAATGGGTGCCGATTTATATGAATCATATGCAGGTTCAATTCTTGCTACTGCGGCTCTTGGTGCTGCACTTCCAGCTATAACCGTTCAAGACTTTGGTATTTCAGTTGAAAAAGCTGTTGTAGCTCCTATGGTAGTTGCAGCACTTGGCATCATCCTTTCTATCATTGGTATCTTCATGGTAAGAACAAAAGAACATGCAACTCAAAAGAACCTATTAAATGCATTATTTATTGGAACATTCGGTAGTTCTGTACTTATATTAATAGCACTTGTTGGACTAGCTTATTTAGGTTGGATAACATGGGGTGTATTCTGGGCTGTAGTAATTGGATTAGCTGCTGGTGTAATCATCGGACAAGCAACTGAGTTCTTTACATCTGACGAATACAAACCTACTAAAGGTATAGCTGAACAAACAAAACAAGGGCATGCTACTACTATAATTGAAGGATTAGCAGTTGGAATGTATTCTACATGGATTCCAGTAGTAACTATCGTTCTTGCAATTATTGGTGCTTTCTGGGCAGCAGGTGGTGGACAACACTTCGGAATGGGTGTTTACGGTATTGGATTCGCAGCCGTTGGAATGCTATCAACACTTGGAATCACACTAGCAACCGATGCCTTCGGTCCTATTGCAGACAACGCAGGAGGAAACGCTGAGATGTCAGAACTTGACGCTGTCGTTCGTGAACGTACTGATGCTTTAGATATGCTAGGTAACACAACAGCAGCAACTGGTAAAGGTTTTGCAATTGGTTCTGCAGCTCTAACAGCAATGGCACTTATCTCTGCATATATGGAAGAAGTCAGACTATGGTTTGGCAAGATTGCAGGTCCTGAAGGATTTATCTCTAAAGGAGAATATGTCTTCTATCAGGACATAATGCCACAAGTTGAAGAAGGAATAAAAGCCGTAAAGATCTCTACAGCATCTGTTAAAGATATCGCTGCATCATACGACCTTTCACTATTTAATCCATTATTCTTAGGAGGACTATTCTTAGGATCAATGATGGCATTCTTATTCTCTGCAATGACAATGAAAGCAGTAGGTAGAGCAGCTGCCGCAATGGTAGAAGAAGTTCGACGTCAGTTCCGCGAAATAAAAGGAATCCTTGAAGGAAAAGCAACTCCAGAGTATGCTAAATGTGTTGAAATTTCAACAAAAGGTGCTCAAAGAGAAATGTTATTACCTTCTCTTGTTGCAATCATCGTACCAGTATTAGTAGGTGTATTGATGGGAGTAGCTGGTGTAATCGGTCTGTTAGCAGGTGGATTAACAACAGGATTTACTCTTGCAGTATTCATGAACAACGCAGGTGGTGCATGGGATAACGCTAAGAAATATATTGAAAAAGGAAACTTCGGTGGAAAAGGAAGTGACTCACACGCTGCAGCCGTAACAGGTGACACAGTTGGTGACCCTTTCAAAGACACATCAGGACCTTCATTAAATATACTTATTAAACTTATGACTATGGTTTCTGTTGTAATGGCAGGATTAACTGTAACAATTAGTTTGATGTAAGAGAAGATTTACAAATGAGAAAAGGGTGTTGAGAAAAATCTCAACACCCTTCTTTATATCTATTCTTTATTTACTTCTTCTTCACCAACTGCTTAAAATACTTAGGTATTTCAGCCATAAACGTCATCTCTTTTTTAGTGTGAGGATGAATAAAGGTTAAAGCACCACAATGTAGAGCCAATCGTGCAATTTCCTTGTCCTCTGATCCGTACATTCTATCACCGGCAACTGGATTTCCCTTATCGGCAAATTGCACACGAATCTGATTCTTTCTACCAGTAAATAAATCTATTTTAACCAGACTAAATAATGGTGATTCTTTAAACACCTTATATCCTGTTTTAGCAAGCTTACCTTCTTCAGGATCTTTTACTGAATACATTCTGTGCATACTATTCTCAGCCAGATACGAAGTAATAATATCTTCCTTTGGCTTAAGCTTACCATGAACTACAGCAAAATACTGCTTACGGAACTTCTGCCACTCATCCTGAAGAAAACGCTTAGCTTTCTCAGTCTTAGCAAAAACAAGAACACCAGATGTATCTCTATCTAAACGATGAACAATAAATATTCTATTCTTAGACTTAACATTACCTCTTCTAACATAATCAGTAAGTATAAAATAAGCAGTCTTTTGCTTCTCTTTCTCACTACCCATCGTTAGCAGACCACTCTCCTTATCTATAACAATAATATCCTGATCCTCGTGTAAAATAGTAATCCCTTTTAGTCTTAGTCTATTTATTGCCTGTTGCTCTTTCTTATTCTTTTGTTCCATGATTCTATATTAAGGATATTATACACCGCAAAGCTAACTAAATCCTATGCATTCTCAAGAATCATAACAAGTATTTATGATTTACCTACAAGGCTTACTCACTGAACTTATTATTGCATCATATTCTTCCTGTGATAAATACTGAGGAGTATATATCTCTCCTAATAATGATAAACCTAAAACAAAAGTTCTAAGATGATTCTCTGAACCACATTCCAATCTACTAAAAACACTAATCACAAATGTATTTAAAGAAGCATCCATACGTTCCCTCAAATCAACAATATCTAAATCCTCAATTGTAGCCCCTATGGTAAATGCATTTATTTTACTAATTACTCCATCAACAATAAACTGATTGTATAAATCCTGCAGTTCAACATTTGAAAATTCGCCCTCAGGTTTTACTGTATATGGAATTTTGTACATATCCAACAGATGCATTATAGCATTCATATGACTTTGTTCACTACTCTCGATATTTGGGAACTGCTGTACACCCCAGAAATCAGCTAAATAAGAATATGTATCTCTTGCTAACTTCTCTTCTTCAAGCATAAATAATAATGCTTCTTTATCTGCTGCAGTGAGTTTAGCATTATTATCTTTCTCGTATATAATATACGTAGTGTCATCATTATCACAAGAACATATAAATACAGAAATTGTACTTAGTACAATTCCCAATGCTAAAATTAAAACTGATTTTTTCATGATTCAAACTTTTAAATTATTACTAGTAACTATGTTTTACGCATACACATACATAAAAGATATAGCTAAACAAAAAAAGCCATCTCTATGGCGAAGAGATGGCTTGCTTAAGCTAATGTCTAATTACTTCAACAAATGAAATATGGCTTACTTCATTAGTAACAACAATACTTATTCATAATCTAATAAAATCCAAGTCAAAAGTAGAGCAATATATATAGTGAATCAATAACTTATTTATATGATATTTATCATCATAAATAGCATATACAAACCATATCACACCTATATATATGACTTATATATATGAATATTCTATAAAAACTCATATTAATATGGTATTTTGCAGAACACATACTTATGTAACTTTGAACTATAATAATTCAAGTGATGGATATAATGATTTTGAATATTGACTTTGATACTAAGATGGCTGATTTGATGATTAACAATCAGCAGATTTTATATATGCTAGACAGGTTTGAGATTCCTCTTGGATTTAAAAACTGTACTATTAAGGAGCTAGCTAAACTTCACAATATAGATAAGAATGCGCTATTAGCAGTAACTCAGATAATTATTAATGGAGAACCTCATGCAGAAATCTGCACTAAAGAATCACTAATAGATATTATTAGTTTTCTTGAGAAATCACATGAATCTTTCAGAGATAAAATGCGATCAATAAAGAAGCAAATACACAAATTCTCTGAAGATATATCTGGTAAGTATGAGATTATTCTAAACTCTTTCTATAACGAATATATTGAGGATATTGAGGAACATTTCTCGTTTGAAGAAACTAATGTATTCCCATATGTAAAAGGATTAGCAGACAAGTCGGTAATACCTGATGCTACAACAATCAGCAATATTACTGATTTTGAAACAAATCACTCTGATACAGAACTTAAGCTTAAAGATTTAAAGAATATCCTAATTAAGTATATACCATCAACTATTGTTTCAAAATACAGAAATAAGATTCTTTACAGACTTTATGATCTTGAACCTGACTTGTTTTTACACTCAGAAGTAGAAAATAAGATTCTTATTCCTCTTGTTAAAAATATCGAAAAATAGGTGTTATGGTAGATTGTATAGTTATTATAGAACGCTCTGATATTATAAGACAAGGCTTATATAGCATCTTTTCAAAGCATAAAATTGCTCATAAAGTATGTTCATATGAATCATTCGATGCTATAAATGGTAATTCATGCGCTTGTGAACACATTATAATCATCACGAACCCATCATGTCTTAACGACAATATTGATAAAACTCGTAAACATTACAATATTCCTCAGAATGCAAACTTTATAGCATTAGTATATTCATACTTTAAGAAGGATATTTTAAATTCTTTTGATGATGTTATTTATATTGATGATAAACCGTCTACTATAGCAAACAAGATTGAAGCTTGTAAAAAAGACAATAATTCTGCGAATAAACATCCACTTAGCAAGCGTGAAATTGAGATTCTTAAAGAACTAGTCAAGGGATTGACAAACAAAGAAGTTGCCGAAGAATTATGCCTTTCTGTTCATACCGTAGTCACACACAGAAAAAACATAATGGAAAAAACAGGAATAAAATCACTATCAGGACTTGCCGTTTATGCTATTGTTAATGGTATAATTGATA
>Ga0193964_1000745_pt1 | contig 15215 bp, 13 predicted proteins | sample FB_7_MG_FD_140323 | JGI IMG/M metagenome (GOLD analysis project Ga0193964, IMG submission 140323) | Microbial mat bacterial communities from the Broadkill River, Lewes, Delaware, United States - FB_7_MG | ecosystem: Environmental > Aquatic > Freshwater > River > Microbial mats | place: USA... | reverse complement strand
CCAACAGGTCACTACTACTAAGTATTTGTCGAATCATTCTCTCATGTGCACGATTAAAAGGGTTTGCTGCTAACATCATAGCAGATACCTTGATAGCCCCTGTAGTTTTAATAATATCTTTAATCCGTTTTATATTATCTTCAATAAGAGGGTACTCTACAAAATAGTCACCACAAACAGCTATATCACCCAACCGTGCGATAGTATTTTTGACTCCGGGATGGTCTGTATCACTCGTGCCATAGATATGCTTTAACCGCTCTTTTGGGTCAATAGCAAAAGTCTCATCTACTACAAGCTCTCCCACTTTTTTCCCTCGAATCATAAGATCCAAAGTCTCACCTTTTTCAATAGAAGTAAGCACAATACGATTTTTTTCACCTTTAGGTGCTAAAATAAATGCAAAAGGATAAGGGTATCCTTTGTACATTTTAACCCTATCGACCTCATCGGCTACCTTCTTATTCATCAACTTTGTTACAGGAGATATAAGCCCTGCTTGTACAAGTGCGAGTGTAGAGAGTGCTTCTGTGTCTATATATAAAGGTTTATTTTTTCTTAAAGATGCCATATTTTTTCCTTTTTTCCCAAAGACTTTTTCTCGAAATTCCTAACTTCTTAGATAACTCTGTATCTGGAAATTTATATTGAAAACTATTTACAATAAATTTTACATAGTCATCGATAGTCAAAATCTCATTTTGATCATAGAGCTTACTCTCTGTTCGTAACTCTATTGTCTCATAAGGCGTTTCAATATTTGAGGTTGTAGCTATAATAAACTCACACCCATCAATAAGCCCAAAGAGTTGATCTCTTTCAGATTTTTTCAAAACTTGCAAATCAGAAATATATAAAAGTGAACATGATTGCCTACTCTTAATCTTCTCTTTCCAATTATTATCTGTTAGCGGTATATAGTCTAGCACTCTATTGTTAATATTCATATAAGAGAAGACAATTTTATCAACTAATTTTGAGTAGTTGGTAAGAATCACTATAGGTAGAGTCATTTTCTCTACTTTAAAATCTATTGTAATATCTTTAAGAAGATTTTTTGTATAGTCACGGAAAAGTCTATTTTGCTGTTTTAGCTCTTGATACTCCTTGTAGTGTTCTATCTTTCTAATCAACTCTTCTATCATAAATGGCTTTACAATATAATCTTTTGCACCTTGTTTGAGTGGTTGGCTTACTGTATCATTATTGATATAACTCACCATCAAAATAATGATTTTATCTTTAAATTGTGAAATAAGTGGTGTACAGTTTTGTCCAGGAAAATTAGTAGAGAGTAAATAGACATCCCCTCGACTCTCTAGTGCCTCTTTAATCGAACTATATGTCTCTGTGTCAAATCCAATTTCATTTAATTTTGCAGATATACTTTGTGCTAAATAGAGTTCATTCTCTACGATAATTATTTTCATTTTTTTGTCCAGTCAAAATAGGTTAAGTTTGCAATTGCTTCTACCGCGACACCCTCTTTTCTACCAAGGAAGCCTAGTCGTTCTGCGGTGGTAGCTTTAATATTAACGAAGTTAGCCTTAATACCCAATAGAGTAGCAATACTACGACGCATTAAATCTTTGTAAGGAAGAAGTCTAGGAGCCTGTGCGATGATAGATATATCTACATTTCCAATAACAAAACCGTAAGAGGTAATCTTCTCAACCACCTCTCTAAGAAGCTCTATAGAGTTGGCTCCTGTATATTGAGCATCTGTATCAGGGAAAAACTCTCCAATATCACCAAGTCCACTCGCACCAAGAAGTGCATCTATGAGTGCATGGATAGCTACATCTCCATCACTATGAGCTTTAAACCCATAAGAGACATCAATCTCTACACCACATAGTACCATCTGCTTCCCCTCTTGAAAAGGGTGTATATCAATACCAAAACCTGTGAGTACTCTAAAAGAGGGTGGCTGAAGGCATGGAAGGAGTGTTAAATCTTCTACTGTAGTTAATTTGTGAGCATGTGTAGAACCCTCCACAAAAACTACCTTACCCCCATTTGCAACAATAGCACTACTCTCATCTGTATACTCAGTGCCTAATGCAAATGCCTCTTTGAGAAGTTTAGTTTTACTAAGTTGTGGTGTTTGAATCCTTCTAGCTTGTGATCTCTGTGTAGGTTTATTGGCTATATAGAGTGTATCTACTAATGCTAATGAGGGGACAATGCAATCTCCATTCCCTTTTTGAAGCAATACTCTCTCTATCATCTCAACATCAAGGCAACACCGTGCAATATCACTCACAAGAACAAAAGGAGTAGTCACAACCTCTAAAGCATTAGAGAGAGAAGCTTGGCGACTCTTGCCACCCTCAACAAATTTATAATCACCAAAAAATTGCATCACACCTATCTCTTCTTTGGACGATACAACAATAATCTCTGAAAATCTATTTAGTTGAGAAAAATTTTCGGTAACTTGAAGCCAAAGTGGTCTCTCTCCACTATAGAGCCACTGCTTTTTGGGTTCCATTTTAAAGCGTGTTGCAGAACCTGCACCTAAAAGTATAAGAGTTATATCAGACAAATAAATTCCTAGTTAGATTAAATAATCACTCTCAAAAGTGTCACGAAAGTATACACTCTAAAGCTTATAGACTCTTTTTAGCAAACTTAGAACTCTACACAAGTAGTATTTAATCATACTTCCTCTATATAATTAAGATACTTTTTGTCCTATTTAAGAGAGGACTTAATAATAGTTTAAGATTTAGTTGGTATAACTCCACTATAAGGATGTAAAATATGAGAACTCAATGGGTAAAAAAACGCGAAAATGATAAAGTAAGAACGCAGATGTATTATGCTAAACAAGGCATTATTACTGAGGAGATGGAGTATGTTGCCAAGGTTGAAAAAATTGACCCTGAACTATTACGATCAGAGATTGCAAGAGGGAGATGTATTATTCCTGCAAATATCAACCATCCACACCAAATACCTATGGCAATAGGAATGGTCTCTAGCTGTAAGATTAATGCAAATATTGGTTCATCTGCACTCTCTAGCGATATTAACGGTGAGATAGAAAAAGTTGATGCTTGTTTGAAATATGGTGCAGATACAATTATGGATTTAAGTACTGGTGGAGACCTAGATAAGATTCGTGAGGCAGTTGTGGCACACTCTAGTGTTCCTATTGGAACTGTTCCTATGTATCAAATCCTCCATGACTGCAACGATAAAATAGAAGATTTGACCATTGAGTCTATGCTCCAAGTTTTGCAAAAACAGGCAGAACAAGGGGTGAGTTACTTTACGATACATGCTGGTTTCCTTTTGAGATTTATGCCACATGTAGCAAAAAGAAAAATGGGAATTGTAAGCCGTGGTGGCTCTTTGATGGCTGCGTGGATGATGCATTACCACAAAGAGAATCCATTCTTTGATGCCTACGACCAAATTTTAGATATTTGTCGTAAGTATGATGTGGCTCTCTCTTTGGGTGATAGTCTTCGCCCTGGCTGTCTCTTTGATGCGAGTGATAATGCACAACTTAGCGAACTCAAAATTTTAGGTGACCTTACACTTAGAGCATGGGAGAAAGATGTACAAGTAATGATTGAGGGTCCAGGACATGTGCCTTTGAATCAAATTGAGAGAAACATGAAATTAGAAAGAGAGTATTGCCATGAAGCTCCATTCTATATCTTGGGTCCACTTGTGACTGATATAGCTGCTGGGTATGACCATATCTCTTCTGCTATTGGTGCAGCTGTGGGTGGATGGCATGGGGCTAGTATGCTCTGTTATGTAACACCAAAAGAGCATTTAGGTCTCCCAAATGCTGCTGATGTGCGTGAGGGTATCATAGCCTACAAAATAGCAGCCCATGCAGCTGATATTGCCAGAGGTCGTCCTGATGCTCAAAAGGTAGATGATGAGATGAGTGATGCACGGTATGGATTTGACTGGAACCGTCAATTTGAACTCTGTCTCGACCCAGAGAGAGCCAAAGAGTACCATGACGAGACACTCCCACAAGATGTCTTTAAAGAGGCAGAGTTTTGCTCTATGTGTGGACCAAAGTTCTGTTCATACAAGATTACACAGAGCATTGTAGAAGAGCATGGTGAAGCTATGGCAAATGAGCCAACACACTAAAGAGTAAAATAGTAGTAAATTAAATAAATATGGAGAATATAAATGAATAATGAAAAAGTATTAGAAGCATTAAAAAATGTAACCTACCCAGGTTTCTCAAAAGATATTGTTACTTTTGGTTTCGTAAAAGATATTGTGATAGATGATTTAAAGGTATCTATGAGTGTTGATATTACATCAAGTGCTGAGGAAGTGAAACTTCAACTTATCAAAGATATAGAAGTGGAGTTACAAAAACTAGGTTTTGCAGATATAACAGCAAATATTATCCAGCCAAAAGCTCCTAGAGAGATGAGTAACTCAGTAAGTGGCAAAAATATTGCTCCACATGTTAAAAACTTTGTAATGGTAAGTTCTGGTAAAGGTGGTGTTGGAAAATCAACTACCTCTGTCAACTTAGCAATTGCTATGGCGATGCAAGGCAAAAAAGTAGGATTACTTGATGCTGATATTTATGGTCCAAATATCCCTCGGATGATGGGTGTATCTGACCAAAAACCAGAAATCACAGGCAACAAAGTACTTCCTCTAAAAGCCTATGGTGTAGAGATTATGTCTATGGGTTCATTGATGGAGCCAGGGCAATCGCTTATCTGGAGAGGTTCTATGATTATGAAAGCTATTGAGCAGTTCTTGCGAGATATTCTTTGGTCTGAACTCGATGTACTTGTAATAGATATGCCTCCAGGAACTGGTGATGCACAGCTTACACTTGCTCAATCTGTACCAGTTACCGCAGGTATCACAGTTACTACGCCACAAGAGGTATCACTTGATGATAGTAGAAGAAGCCTTGATATGTTCCAGAAGCTTCATATCCCAACAGCGGGTGTAATCGAAAACATGAGTGGATTTATCTGCCCTGAGTGTGACGCAGAGTCTGATATTTTTGGAATGGGTACAACTGCACCTGTTGCATTAGAGTTTGATACAGAGCTTATTGCACGAATACCTATAGAACCTGCTATCCGTATTGGTGGAGATACAGGAATGCCTGTAACTTATCATCAACCAGATAGTGAGACGAGCAAAAGATACCAAGAAGCTGCAAGTAAGCTATTGGCATTTATAGACAAAGTAAACGCAGAAGGTGGTGCTGATAATCAAGCAATCCAACCAACAACACCTCCAGGAGTAAGTGCATGTAGCACAGGTGGAGCAGCCGCTGCACCAAAAGAACACGACCATAGTGGTGGTGGCTGTGGCTGTAACTAAGCCCCCCTACTCTCTCCTAAAATAGTTTTATTTTGGGAGATTTGGCTTGAATATATTCTAAAAAGATGGTGCAACCTTATCTTTTTCTATTGCTTATAGTATTGACTTTTTTAATTTTTTGAGTCCAAGACTTAGCCAAAGTCCTAGAGATAGCAGGAGAATAGTCAAAATATAAATTACACTATAACTTCCTATTTTTGAGAGCAATACTCCACCCAAGATAGGGAAAAATAGCCCAAGAGAGGTAATATTGGTCTGTATAGCAGTATATGTAGGTCTTTGTGCTTCTGGGGCTATCTCTATAACTAGGTTCATTCCAGAGATATTCAATCCATCAAGAGCCATACCAAAAAGTAAAAAAACTATACTATAACTATAGATACTTTCAGCAAAGAGAGCAATAATAAAAGCAATAATCATAAAGATAAAACTAAGCGAGAGCATCCACTCATAGTTATCTATTCTTCTCCAGAGTAACGCACTGCCTATAATACTTCCTAGCATCTGAATAGTAATAAACCCACCAAGCATCCACCCTGTGAGAGTAAAAGAGTTATTGGCGTTGAGAATAACAAAAGGCATAGACAAAAAATAGCTAAAAGATAAAAATATCACAACTATCTGTTGTTGCAATCTTTTGTCTGATTGCAAGAGAGCTTTAGCATTTTTGATAAAGAGTCCAAAGTTTTTTTCTTTGACTGAGATATTCTCTTTGCTTGGCTCTTCTATGGTTAAAAAGGTAAAAAAACCGATAAGCATAAAAAGACTACTTACCAAAAAGAGATAGGCATAATTATCAGGAGCTTCAAAATGGGTTAATACATATCCTGCTATTCCTCCACTGATTATAGAAGCGATTGAACCTGCTATGTTACGATTTGCCATAGTTTTTCCACGGTATTTTTTGCTAAAGAGTTTGGCTTGAAGCTCTTTAAAATATATTGCCCCAAATCCAGCAGGAAGAGAGAAGAAAAAGAGTCCTAATCCAATAAAAAAGAGTGTAAGAGGTTTGTTACTATCTCCGATAAAAAAGATACTCGCACCTATCATAAACCAAGCAAAAAAGCGAAAAAAGAAGACTTTGCCGATATAGGGGAGTACTCGTTTGTAGGCTTGTGCATGAAATGCTGCATAGAGCTGTACTACAATAGCACCACCCCTTAAAAGAGAGACAAATATACCCACTATGATTACACTATCACTAAAATGATGCACCATAAGAGGTAAAATAGTAGAGGGTTCAGCAATAGTAATAGCCAAAGAGAGAAAAAATGCATGGGTAACATTTTTATAATTATTTTTGGGGTCATCGAGTTTAAACATAAATATTATCTTTCATCAAATATTTTATAATTTTTACTTATTATATAATTTATTATATCATACTATTTATAATTATTTTAAGAAAGAGGTTTATAGTAGAGTGATAAATTGCACCACTCTACTGTGTAAGATTATTTTGTTAAAGCATTTACCGCTTTGATGATACTATCATAATTTGGTTCGCTATCAATTTTTGGTACGATTTCTTTGTAAGTTATTTTGCCATTTGTATCAACTACATAGACAACTCTCCCAAAAAATCCTTCAAGAAAAGAGGGTGCAGAGATAGTAGCACCATATCGGAGTGCATGGTTGGCATCTTTGTAGTCTGAGACTGTAGATACATTGGTGATGCTATTATCATGACAAAATCTCTCTATTGCAAATGGTAAATCTTTTGAGACTACTGTTACAACAACATTCTTCATCTTAGATATTTTTTCATTAAAAGCGATAGTCTCCAATCTACAAATACCTGTATCAAATGATGGTACAAAAGCAACTATCTGTATCTTATCCTTTTTCCCACCTATTGTGACCTCTTGGAAACCTTTATCTACTGCTTGAAAGCTTGGTGCTTCATCTCCAACTTGCAATCCTTTGCTATTGAGTGTTACCTCTTCACCTTTAAAAGTAACTGTTGTCGACCAGAGTGACGATGTTACTAATAGTAATATCAAAAACTTTTTCATATCTATCCTTTAAATTTATATAGGATTTATTCTATCATTATAATCACATTTTTTTCTAATTTAAAAGATTAAATTATCTATAATTATAGTAAATGTAGATATATAACACTATTAAGAGAGGTCACCTCTAATTTTAAATAACTATTGTTAATAAATATTATATATTCCAAAAAAGAATGCACTTAAGTAGATAGTGTATAATTATAGCAAAAAGAGTATTATGATAGATGTTACAATAAATCGTCAAAACAGTAATGCTGTCAAGATTGAATCTGCTATGAGTAAGTTTGGAACAACTCATCTCTTGCCTTTGTGGGTGGCAGATATGGATATAGCCTCTGCTCCTTGTGTTCAAGAGGCAATACGCAAAAGAGCATTACATCCAATTTATGGCTATACTATCTACTCTAAAGAGTATTATCAAAGTATAGAAGATTGGATGCTAAAGAGATTTGGGTTAGGAGTAGATAAAGAATCCATAATCCCTGCCTATGGTGTTGTCCCTTCTCTTAATTTTTCTATTGAAGCTTTTACACAAATGGGTGATGGTGTGATTGTTCAGACTCCTTTGTATCCCCCTTTTGTGGCATCTGTGCAAAAACATAGACGAAAACTATTAGAGAATAGACTTCTCTATAAAAATGGCTCTTATAGTATAGATTTTGAAGATTTTGAAGCCAAAGCCAAAGAGGCAAAACTCTTTTTGTTCTGTTCTCCACATAACCCCACAGGACGAGTTTGGGATAAAGAGGAGCTAGAGAGATTAATTGCAATATGTGAAAAAGAGGAAGTACTTATAGTCTCTGATGAGATACACTCTGATATTGTATATCAAAAATCTCATCATAGTATGGCGTTACTTGCACCACAAAGAACTATTCTTCTAAATGCACCATCAAAAAGCTTTAATATAGCAGGTCTAAACACATCTTATGCTATTATCTTCAATCAAAAAATTCGTAAAGCGTATAATAACCAACAGAGAAAAGGTGGCTTTAGTGATGGAAATATATTTGGTATAGAAGCATTAATCGCCTCATATAGACAAGGAGAGTCTTGGCTTGAAGAGCTAAAATGCTATCTCAAAGAAAATATTGATTTTGTAAATACTTTTTTATCTACACATCATATTCCTATTGTCTCTACAGATACCCAAGCTACTTATCTAATGTGGCTTGATTGTAGTGCTTTGGGACTAGATGATAGAGAGTTAGAGAAGTTTTTTGTCTATAAAGCTCAACTAGGACTCAATAGTGGTGTAAGTTTTGGGCGTACTGGGAGTGGCTTTATGCGTTTGAATATTGCTACATCCAAAGAGGTACTCAAAGAGGCTATGCAAAGACTACACAAAGCCTACAAAAAACTCAAAAATAGTAAAGGAGAACAAAATGGAACAACTTAAAACCTATGCTCTGATGATAGGATTAACACTTGTTTTTATCTGGTTTGGTGGTATGGTTGGTGGACAGATGGGTATGATAGTTGCCTTTTTATTTGCAATGGGAACCAACTTTTATGCCTACTACTATAGTGACCAACAAGTTTTAAAACACTATAATGCAATTTTAGTCACAAGAAGCTCTGCAAGAGAACTCTATGATATGGTTGATAGACTTACCAAGAGAGCCTCTCTACCTATGCCACAACTCTATATTATACCAGACCCTATACCCAATGCTTTTGCTACAGGTAGAGATTACGACCACGCTGCGGTGGCTGTGACACAAGGGCTTTTAGACCTTCTTGATGAAGAAGAGGTAGAGGGGGTAATTGCCCATGAACTTAGCCATATAAAGCACTATGATATGCTTATAGGCACAATAGCTGCTTCACTTGCTGGGGCTATTGCTATGCTTGCAAATTTTGGTATGTTTTTTGGAGGCAATGAGAGAGAGCGACCAAACCCTATTGTGATGATTGCTATGATGATTATTATGCCTATGGCTGCAACACTTATACAGATGACGGTGAGTCGCAGTAGAGAGTTTTTGGCAGATGAGGGAGCAGCTAGAATGACAGGACACCCTGAATGGCTACAAAGAGCTTTGGTAAAACTAGATAACTATGCACACCAAGGTGTACTCCACGAGGCAGACCCACAGACTGCTCATATGTTTATAATCAACCCCTTCTCAGGTGTCAAGCAGAATTTTCAAAATCTCTTTAGCACACACCCAACAACTCAAGACCGCATAGATAGACTTGAATTGTTAAAATAATATTACCACTAGGAAAATAACTTAATGATAAAAAAAATACATCTACTCTTACTTATCTCTCTAATGATAACAGCACTTAGTGCAGAGAGGCTTCCTCCTGCTCTCTCAAATATGATTGCAAAAAGTGGTCTTAAAAGTAGCGAACTTGGTATCTATATCAAAGAGACAAAACGAGACAAAACTATAGCTGCTCTTAATATAGATGATCCATTTCTTCCTGCATCTGTGATTAAGGTCTATAGTGCCTATGCTATCTTACTTGAACTAGGATATGAGTACCGTTGGGCTACAAATTTTTACTATACAGGTGGCTATAATAATGGGGCTATTGGAGACCTTATTATCCAAGCTCAGGGCGACCCTACATTAAGAAACTCGCATATTCCATCTATTGTCAAGGCTCTCAAAAAAAGAGGCATAAAAAATATTAAAAGAAATATAGTTATTGATAGAGAGTACTTTAAAGTACCCAAAAGAGATAGCTCACATTTTGATAAAAATATCTATAGTGCCTACAATGCAATGCCTGATGCTTTGATGTTCAATGAGCATGTAAGTAGATTTTCACTCTATCCTAAAGGCGGTAAGTATCAAGTTATTAAACAGATTCCAGGAAGTAGTTATAAGGTCTCTAATAATATTAAGGTAGTCAATGGCTCTTGCAAAGGGAGTAGAGCCACACCTATTATTACAGTCAACCATACAAACGCAACACCTATCTTACAACTCTCTGGTAAACTCTCAAAACAGTGTAAAAAACGCTCTTATCGCTACATTATTACCAAACCCTACAAAGAGTTCTATGAAGCACTCAAAAATGAACTTAGACGACAAGGTATCTCATATAAAGGAAGAATGAAGTTAGGTAAAGTCATGCGAGGAGCCAAAAAAGTCCATACCCACTACTCAGATACACTAGAAAATATTATCTCCAAAACTTCCAAAAAGAGTAATAATGTTTTTGCTCGACACCTTCTTTTGACACTTGGTGCAAAAATTTATGGAGCCCCTGCAAACCTAAACAAAGGGCGTAGAGCTGTAGAGAAGATACTCAATAGATACCATCTTCTCTACTCTTCTGAAACTTGTATAGATAATGGATGTGGTCTCTCTAGGGAGTCTCGAATTACTGCTCGTAGTATGGCCAAAGTATTAGACCATGCATACAAAAGTTATGGTAATCGCTGGATGCAGACACTCTCAATAGCAGGAAAAGATGGCACAATTAGACGAAGATTTGCACATACAAAAGTCAAAGATAGAGCTTGGATGAAGACAGGAACACTCAATAGTGTCAAAAACATATCAGGCTACCTTTTGAGTAACTCTAATAGACTCTATACTGTAGTGATACTCGTCAATAGCAAAAAAGCCAAATGGATGGGTGCAAAACTACAAAATGATATTATGAAATGGTTAGTAACCTACAAAGATGAGACTCCTTATGATACACAAGATATGCTACCAATAGAATCAAAACCAAAAAAGTCTCTTTGGGATTTTGGAAAAATAGGATTGCCAACATCAACTCTTTTAATAGATGCTAGAGATAAAAAAGAGTATTTTGTACAGGTAGGGTCATTTACAACCACTCCAAGTAAAGACTTCTTAGAGCGACTTACTACATCAGGGTTTAGTTATAAAATAATCAAACAACAAGGATATAATAAAGTGATGGTTGGCCCCTATAAAGACTCTATAGAGGCAACAAAAGCTCTCAAAGTACTCAAACTCCTCTCGGCAGGAGCCTATATTTCAGAGCTTTAAGACTTTAACCTTTGAGTGAATCACTTACCATAAATGCTAACTCTAAGGCTTGATTTGCATTGAGTCTTGGGTCACATTGTGTATGGTATCTACTCGCTAAATCTTCTGCTGTAATTGCACATGATTGGCTTCCTGTACACTCTGTTACATTCTCACCCGTCATCTCCAAGTGGATTCCCCCTGCAACAGTCCCTTCACTCTCGTGAATAGCAAAAAACTGTTTTACTTCTGAAAGAATATTATCAAAATCTCTTGTCTTATATCCAGAAGAACTCTTCTCTACATTTCCATGCATAGGGTCACAACTCCAAACAACATGTTTTCCCTCTGCTTTTACTTTGCGTAAGAGAGCTGGAAAATGCTCTTGGACTTTATTTGCACCCATACGGACAATAAGATTCAATCTTCCCTCTTCGTTATTTGGGTTGAGTGCATCAATAAGCTCAATAAGCTCATCTTCTTGCATACTTGGTCCCACTTTACAACCAATAGGATTATGGATACCACGGAAAAACTCTACATGTGCCTCATCTAATTTACGCGTTCTATCACCAATCCAAAGCATATGAGCAGAACAATCATACCAATTATTAGTAATGCTATCTTTGCGAGTTAATGCCTCTTCATAGTTGAGCAAGAGTGCTTCATGTGAAGTATAGAGTGTTGTTTGATGTAATTGAGGCGTATTATTGGTATTGATACCACACGATTCAATAAACTTCATAGCTCTTCCTATTTTGTCACCAAGCTCCTCATATTTGATTCCTATAGGATTTTGTTTGATAAAATCAAGGTTCCATCTATGGACTTCATTTAAATCAGCTAAACCACCACGAGAAAATGCACGAACAAGATTAAGAGTAGATGCTGATTGATTATAAGCTTGAATAAGTTTCATAGGGTCTGGAACACGACTAGACTCATCAAATGCTACATCATTTACAATATCACCTCTATAACTAGGAAGGTCAACACCATTGAGACTTTCAAAATCACTTGAACGAGGTTTTGCAAACTGTCCTGCAAGTCGTCCTACTTTTACTACAGGCTTTTCACCAGAGAATGTCATAACAACGGCCATCTGAAGCATAAGTTTAAAGAGACTTTGAATATTTTGTGCATTAAAAGCATTAAAACTCTCAGCACAATCTCCACCTTGAAGTAAAAAGGCTTCACCTCGTCCTACTCGTACTAAATCTGCTTTAAGATTTCTAGCTTCACCTGCAAAAATTAGAGGTGGGTAGCTTGCTAATTGTGCCTCAACCTTTTTTAATAGTTGTTGGTCTTGATATGTGGGTTGTTGCTTAATTGGAAAATCTCTCCAGCTACTTGGACTCCAGCTCATTGTCTATCCTTAAAATAAATTTGATGATTATACCTAAAAAAAAGAAATTTTCAGTAACTATTAAATTTTTTTCTATTTTTTTGCGACAAATGTTACAAAATTTGCCCATTGAAAGAGTGTATTGACCTCTTTAAACCCTGCATTTTTACACATTTGTATATTCTCTTCAATTGTAAAAGGAATTAAAACATTCTCTAAAGCTTCTCTTTTTTGAGCTATCTCATACTCGCTATACCCTTGCTCTTTTTTGTAATTATAGTAAATATCAATACAATTTTTATCAAGTTTTTTATCTTGAAAGACAACTTTTTCAGAAAAGATAAAGAGTCCATCATCTCCCATACCTTGGGCAATATTTTCTACTAATTGAGTGCGTTGTATGGGGCGAATAAATTGCAAAGTATAGTTAGCTACTACTATCTCTTCATTAGAGTAGTTATATTCTAACATATCTGCATAAGAGAGTTCTATATTGGCTCCAAAAGCATGGCACTTTTGTTCTGCTCTTTTAAGCATTGCATAAGAGTTATCAATCCCTTTGAGAGCCATTTTGGTATCCATTTTACTATGGAGTTCTAGTAAAAATTTTGCCGTAGAGGAACCCAAATCAAGTACTTTTTTATTCTCTACTTGTTGGGTTAGTATGAGTGATATAATAAGTTTTTGTACCTCATTATAAAATGGTACAGATCGAGATAACATATCATCAAACACAGAAGCAACAGACTCATCAAACTCAAACTGTTTTGAAATAGGTTGAGTAAAGAGTTTATCTTCCATTATTTTTTATCTACAAACCCTATTTATCAAGTATACTTGTAGCTATAAAACTAAACTCATAATGGTTATTAGGATATTTTTCTAATCCTGCATTTACAAATGCCTCTTTTGTAATATTTCCTTCCCAAAGATTATAAGTTGATTTTTTGAACCACTCTCTATTATCATTTGGTACTTTTAAATCCATTCTATTATATTTTGGATTACTCTTTACATCTGCCCCTACCTGTTTCATTACAAGACTATAGGCTTTTGATTTCTCTTCACCACTCATAGTTGCTTTTGCATTTTTTCTTATTTGTGTAGGGGTAAGTTTGGGAGGAGTAGGTGCTACCTCCACATTTTGAGACTTATTTACACAGCCTGTTGTACTCAATCCTATAACAACCAATAGTGCTGTTATAAATGTTTTTTGTCTTATTATATGCATAAAGTTCCCTTTAAATTGTGTTAAATTGCTACAAGTATAGCATAGGAGAGTATAAAACTTCTTGATATAGTTACTTTATAAAAGCTGTTATTAGTTAAAATAGAGTCTCATATACATTAAAGGATTAAAATGAAAATGTTTAAAAGTACACTTCTATTTATAATGGTTTTAAGCGTAAGTACACTACTTCAAGCAAAAACAGCCGAGGTTATTGATGTCCAAGCAGATACTGCACTTATTAACTTTAGCAAAGAGGTACAAGGTTCACAAAGCTTTTTAGATAAAAATGCCAAAGGGTATCTTATCTTCCCCGAAGTTCTCAAAGCAGGTGTTGGTATTGGAGGAGAATATGGAGAAGGTGTTTTGCGTGTTAATGGAAAAAGTGTGCAGTACTATAGCACGGCTTCAGCCTCTATAGGACTTCAATTTGGAGTACAGAGTAAATCTATTCTTGTTGCTTTCCTAACAGAAAAAGCACTCCTAGACTTTCAAAAAGGAGATGGCTGGAAAGTTGGTGTTGATGGTTCGGTAGCATTAGTTGAGTGGGGTGCAGGAAAAGATATTAGTAATACAACATTTTCACAACCTGTTATAGGATTTATCTATGGAAATAAAGGACTTATGTATAACTTAACTATTGAAGGTAGTAAATTTACAAAAATTGTTCGATAACTTAATTGAACCTACTTTTGTAACTACAGTGTTGGCATAGCTCTTCTGTAGCTATGCCATCTTTAAATCCCTCTATTATAGTTTGTGTATGTGACTTTTGAAGTATATTTTGCAATGACTCCTCTTTTAAATTTCCTAATGCTATAATGCCCTTACTATCTAAACAACACGGTACAACACTCCCATCAACCAAAATAGCAATATGTGAACTTAACCCTTGACATGTCCCATGACCATAGAGAGGATTATCCAAAGAGGGCCACTCAAAATAGGTATCAAAGTGCAAAAGTACTTTAGATGCAAGACGAATAGTTTTAGGAGGGTTTTGGTATAACTTTTCTATATTTATATCTACCAAAAAATACTCTCCTATAAAATCAAAAACTTTTTTATTAAAACCCTTTTCACTCCTTTGCTCATCTAAATTCCAAAGTCTAAGATTGATAAAGAGATTTGCATCTGCTTTTGCTTTACATAGAGTCATTATAGGAGTCAAATATTGTTCTAGTGTAAGAGAGGTATCATTTTTGTTATAACTATTAAGTGAAATATTAATCTGTTTAATTGCGGGATGAAAGAGTGTTTGCAAAGAGTGTTTTTTAAAATAATAGCCACTTGTGGTAAGGAGTGCTTTCATCTTATACTTT
>Ga0193964_1000744_pt1 | contig 15220 bp, 16 predicted proteins | sample FB_7_MG_FD_140323 | JGI IMG/M metagenome (GOLD analysis project Ga0193964, IMG submission 140323) | Microbial mat bacterial communities from the Broadkill River, Lewes, Delaware, United States - FB_7_MG | ecosystem: Environmental > Aquatic > Freshwater > River > Microbial mats | place: USA... | reverse complement strand
TGTGAAAAATATAAAAACCATGCAGTAAATCTAGGAACTAATTCTTTTTTAGGTAATTTCCAGTAATACCAACTAGCACCTCTATCCTCTAATAAAATTATTTCATCTAATAAATAACCAAAAACCGCGGTTAATATAACTATTACTCCTGCAATAATTATACTACCTATAAATACTTTTTTTGTTTTCATATTATCCCCCATTATTATCATTAATTTTTATTATATTTCTAAATAATATATCAACAAAATCTCCATTTATTTCATTATTATGAACCATTTCACCCATTATTTTTTCTATTTCATTAATTTTTAAACTTCTTCTATATGGTCTTGATTCTCTTAATGCAACGAAAACATCCGCTACTGAAAGAATTTGTGACTCTATATCTATTTCTTTATTTTTCAATCCTTTAGGATACCCTTGTCCATTAAGTTTTTCATGATGTTGTCCCACCCATCTAGCGATATTTTCAAAAAATAAAATTTTCTTTAGCATATTTTCACCATCTAGTGGATGGTTTTTTATATAAAAAAATTCTTTATATGTTAACTCACCTGGCTTTTCTAAAATTCTTTTTGAAACCATTATTTTTCCAATATCATGTAAATTAGCTGCAATATGAATTTTTTTTCTATGTTCTTCTTCATACCCTAGTTCTTTAGTTATTTTATCAACCACACATGTAACTTTTTCTGAATGACAAAATGTAAAATGACTTTTATAATCTATAATATTCATAGCCATTTCAGTTACTGAAATTATTTTATCCCAATTATATTCAATTTCACCACATGGCAATTTATCACATCTTTTAAAAAAATAATTATTTTTTTTATTTCTTATTACTTTAATTGCTGCATTTGAAACATTGCAATCAAATTTGATATTAATATTTTTAGAAATATATTCTTCTATTATTGTTCTTTTATTAGAAATATCATCTAAATTAAATAATAAATCTATCGAATCTGAAAGAGCTATTATTCTTGAAAAAATCGGAATATTTTCTTCCCTAATTCCAAAATATCCTGAGCCATTCCAATTTTCATGATGAAACATTATTACATTTATTGTATTAGAATTAAAATCTATCTTTCTTATTAGCTTTTCACCAATTAAACAATGTTCTATTAATCTTTCGTTATTAATAAAATAATTGTTATTCTCTTTAAATGGCATCATTTCCGCTGCAATAAATCCAATATCATGTAACATTCCTAAAATAAATAAATCTTCTAACTCTCCCTTATCTAATTTTAATTCACTTCCAATTAGAACTGAAAAATGAGCTACTTTAAACTGATGATATTGCGGATAATAAGTCTTAATATTATCTAAGTTAAATCTATAATAATTTAATGAAATAAATTCATCTATAGATCTTGAAAAAACTTCTATAAATTTGGTTAACTCAAATTTCACAGTATCACTCCCTCATTATAATAACTATTACCCTAAAAATAATATTTAACCCATTATATTACATCTATTATATGATAAAAAACTTATTAATTATCTGAAACGCTTTTTATCATATAATTAATAAGTTTTTTATTTATTGAACTTTCTATTTAATTTTCAATTATTAAAATATACATAAGTTTATCTATTTTTACACTTGAATACTTTAATTTGTATTTATCTAAAATTTTAGCGAATTCTTCAATTATTAAATAATATTCATCTTCTATTTCTTTTATTTGACTTAACGAAAGAGTTTTAAATAAATCATTCTTTTTTCCTTTACTTTCAAACATCATATCTCCAATTATTATTTTACCATTTTCTTTTAAAACTCTAAGCATTTCAATTAATGCCATTTCCTTTTCATAAAATTTTAAGTGATGAAATGCATATGTTGTAACAATCCTATCAAAAGAATTACTATCAAATGGTAATTTTAAAAATTCTCCAATAAATAAATTTAAATCTAAATATTTTTGCTTAGCTCTTTTAAGCATATTAATTGACTGGTCAACTCCTATAAATTTAATTGAGTTTTTTAAGTATTTAGATGCTAATTCTCCCGTACCAACTCCAATTTCAAGTACATATCCATCTATAGGTAATTGATTAATACTATTTTTATATACTTCATTAAGGACAATATTATAATTATTAAAAATATCAATACTTCCTGTATTATTTAAAACCGAAATATCATAATTTTCTGCCCAATCATCAAAATTCCATTTATCATTCCAATTATCAGTAATTTTTAATATTGACCCTACTTTTTCTCCGGTATCAATTAGTAATTTATTCATTTCATCGCTCTTAAAATCCTTAAATGATAAATCTATTACTTCTTTTAAACTATTTTGTATTAATCTATATTTATGAATTTTATTATTAACTAATATCCACTGTTTATATATATTATTAATATTATTTTTTTCAAATTTATCCTTATTTAATAGTTCTCTAATCTCTTCGATAGATATTTATAATATTCTATAAGTTAAAATTGTTTGAATATCTACTAAATCTTTTTCTGTATATTCCCTATATCCATTTTTATTATTTCTCTTAGGCTTAATTAGTCCCTTTTTTTCATAAAATCTTAACTTATTTTCACTTATATTAAATTTCTTAGCAACTTCATTTATATTCATTAAATTCTCCATTTTATAAATCTGCAATTCTCATTTTATTTAAGTCTTCATTTTTTTTCTTCTTTGTTCTGCAATAAAAATAAATAATCAAAAACAATAATGTTGAAATATTCCCCAATAAAAATGTTGGAATTGCAGTAGATAAAATTATATTAAAATCTTTATCATCTCCATTTTCATTAATTATTTGTTCCTCTACGATAATTCCATTTTCTAAAACAACTTTACTTGTTTTAATTTCAGAATAAGCTGCCAAATTTAAAATAATTATTATAGACATAAGAAAACTAAATATGGGTAAAATAAGTCCTAATAATTTATTTTTACTTTTTGATAACATTACCTGTAAAAATAGAATTCCCCCAAAAAAAATTAATGCTATTATAATACTAATCATAATATTTTTCATTTTTTCACTCCCTAATTTTCTTGTATTCATTAATTAATATTTTTGCAGTATTAAAATCAATCTTATCTTTAATAGCCAATCTCTTAATTAATGAAATATATGGATCATTAGATGCATCCTCATTTATTTCAATTTTTTGGATTAATCTATCTAACCTTAATCTTACAGTAGGATATGTAACTCCATATTGTTTTGCTATTTCTTTTAATGAACCCGAAACTAAAAGAAATTTTTTAATAAAAGATATATCTTCTTCATCTAAATTTTGCATCCATTCTGGTATTACATCCATAAATCAATTGCCTCCTTTAATAAAGTTAATTATATTCTTTAATATTGTTAAAGTCAATAATCAACTATTCTATACTATTATTAAACTTAAAGCACTTTCCCACTTAATATTGAATTGGCAAAATCGCTTCTACCTCTATTTTTAGCTTCTTTAGCTGCTCTTTGATAATTATATTTAACTTTGATTTGATTGGTTATCCAACTTTCATTATTTTTTTCTATAATTGTATAGCGGGCGCAATTGGATTTTGATTCCATCTTATGTTCAAATGGAACATTATCCCTATATGCTGGCAAACCAACACTTCCAACATCAATAATCTGTTTATTCCCTGCTATTTTTCTAATTTTAGGTATATGAGTATGTCCACAAATAAAAACATTATATTGATTGTAATATTCTCCTAATCTATTAATTATTTCATCATCAGTGGCATCTCTAACTCCATTTTTTGTTACTGTATATATTAAATATTTATTATCAATATATGGCGTACCATGAAAACACAATATTTCTCCATCTGAAAAATATGATTTCCAACTATCTAATCCTTTAAGTTGATCTTTTGTTAATAATTTATATGAGTATTGATCAGTTTTCCCCATATTCTTAAATTCACCTAATAATTGTCTTTCATGATTTCCCTTAACACATATGATTTCTTTGTTTTGTAATAATGAAATTACATTTTGAGGATTAAATGGCCCCGATACACTATCTCCTAAATTAATTATTTTTTGTATATTTCTACTTTCAATATCTTCAAGTACTTTTTTTAATGCATAGTCATTCCCATGAATATCAGATATTATTGCATATTTCATATCTACACCTCCATAAATAATTTTATTATTTTAATAATACCATACCAAGATATTTCATCAATAATAGTTATTCAATCTATACTTCTTTATATAAACATTAAAAATTATATTGACTTTTAGGTTTAATAACGTTAGACTGTATCTAAGTCTAATACCATTAAACTAAGGAGGCATTATGAAAAAATACGTTTTAGGAGAAATGGAACAAAAATTTGCAAATATTATTTGGCGTGAATCGCCGATTTCATCTGGCGATTTAGTTAAAATTTGTAAAGTAGAATTAACTTGGAAAAAATCAACTACATATACTATGTTAAAAAGATTGTGTCAACGTAATATTTTTGAAAACACAAATGGAACGGTAAAAACACTTATATCAAAAGATCAATTTTTAGCTGAAAAAGGAGAAGAATTTATTAACTCCAACTTTAGTGGTTCTTTACCAAAATTTATTACTGCTTTTACTAAGAATAAAAAACTTAGTTCTGATGAAATCAATGATATTAAATTACTTATTGAAAGCTATCAGGAGGATTAATATGATAAAATCAACTTTTCTATTAATACTAAATATGAGTTATGTGGCAAGTTTTGCAATATTGGCTATAATAATTATTAGATTATTTTTAAAAAAGGCTCCAAGGATTTATTCTTATATCCTATGGGGTATTATACTTTTTCGTCTATTATGTCCTTATAGCTTTGAAAGTTTTTTAGGATTATTGCCAAGTGATTCTACTGTAATTTCTTTAAATGCTAACAATTATTCTCAAAATGAACAGATTTCAAGTAGTCAATTTAAAATTCAAGAATCTGATTTATCAAATTTTTCGAATAGACAAAATGTAAACACTTTTTCCTTTTATTATTTATTAGGAATCCTATGGATATTAGTATCAATTTTATTGTTTAGTTACAACATAGTTTCAATGCTTAAATTAAAACACAAATTAAAAAAATCCGTTTTATACAAAGAAAACATTTATATCACTGATTCAATTGAAACTCCATTTGTTTTAGGAATTCTTAAACCTAAAATATATTTACCTAATTTTTTATCAGAAAGAGAAAAAAATTATATAATACTGCATGAACAAAAACATATAAATAGATTTGATCATATTTTTAGATTTTTATCTTTTATAGCACTTTGTTTGCATTGGTATAATCCATTAGTTTGGTTGGCTTTTGCTCTGTCTGAAATTGATATGGAAATGTCTTGTGATGAAGCAGTTCTTAAAAATATGGGAAATAACATAAAGAAAGAATATTCTTATACACTTTTATCCTTTGCAAATAAAAAATCACGTATTAGTCAAAATTCTTTTAAACTTGCTTTTGGTAAAAATACTACAAAAACAAGAATTAAAAATATATTAAATTATAAACATAGTTCTAAAAAAATAGTAATAAGTTGTATTATTTTAATAGTCTTGTTATCTTTAATATTACTATCGAATCCAATTAATAATGATGGAGATTTTTTAAATTCAAAATTTAATGTAACCGATATAATTTATTCTGGGCCTCAATATTCATATATAATTCCACTTGAACAAACACCAGAATACTGTATAACTGATGATTTAATGTTATTTATTAAAGAAAAAAATATTTCGTATTGGACATTGTCTGGTGAATTAATTAAACAAAATATTAATTCATCTAATATAATTGATATGATTTTCTATGAAAATATCTTATCTAATAATGATCTTAAAAAAATTAGAGACACAAAAAATATTTATAAACTTGAAACAAATGATTCTAATAATACCTTCTTTCTATTATTAGAATCTAAAGATGGAACTATCTTATTAGCACAGGGCTATGATTTTAATAACGTTCCTAATTTAAGATATTTATTTGATATGAAAAGAACTAAAAAATTTGAAAATAAATTATCTACAACAAAAATACTAGAACACCGTACTAAATATGTTGGTAATAATTCAAAAGTATCTAATATTATTTATTCTTTAGATTTTCCTCAAACAATTAAATATGACCATTTATCTTTAAAAACGGATAAAAAACCCTATGAAGTTACTATTAATTTTACAACTGATATAACCAATAAAAAAACTTTTGAAAAAAAATATAATTATATCCTAATGAATAATTCATGTATAATGTTTTCCTTAATCCAAAATGTTGAAATTATAACATTCAATATAAACGATTCATTTTCAATTTCGTTTTCCAGAGATTGGGCAAATAGTTTGTTTGAAAAATCAATTTGGGAATACAGTAATTCAAAGGAATCATACAAAAACTTTTTAATAACATTATCTAAAATTTTGAAAAACTAGTTTTTATAGTTAAAATAAACCTAACTAACAAATTAAAATTGAGTGTTAGTTAGGTTTATTTAATTACAGTTAAAGAATTGCTTATATGATTTTGAAAAAAATAATAACGAAGCTATTAGAGCACAAATTAAATACGTTCCAAAAATTGTTTCTTCAATCCCCAAGACTTTACCTAAATATCCTCCGATTATTGCTCCTAATGGTAATAATACTGTGTTCATTGTTCTTCTAAGACCATAAACCTTACCTCTCATATTTTGAGGAATTTTAATTTGCAATACGGTACTATTAACAATATTGGTCATAGAGATAAAAGCTCCACTTATAAAAAAATTAACTGAAATAAGAAAAACATTTTCACAATATGGAATAGTCATTTTAATTAAGCCTACTATTATCATACTTAAAATATAAAATGTCGATTTTTTTATCTTTTCAAATGGAATAAATGAAATAATAACCGAACCTAACATAAATCCAATTGTTCCTATCATCATAACAAAGCCATAATAAGCGGCTGCATTTTTATATCTATTTGCAAATAAAGGAATAAATAAAATAGTTCCAATTTTAGATAAAAAGTTTAAAAACATAATAAATAAATATTGTACTCTTAATCCTTTTAATTTATATACATATCTAAGCCCTTCTTTTAATTCTTTTAAAAAACTTTTTTCTTCCTTAGATTTTTCTTTTAAAGGTATTTTTAAAAATATTTCTGAAATTCCAGAAAATAAAAAACTTAATCCATTAATAGTAAAGATTATTGGAAATCCTAATATTTGAACCAATATTCCTGCAACAGCTCTACCTATTGTCCATATCCCTGTAGATGAAAATTCAAAAAGTGCATTATATTTTATTAAATATTTCTTTTTAACAATATCCGGTTTTACAGATTGAATTGCAGGGTCAAAAAACGGTCCACAACTTCCTAATATAATCGAAACAAATATTAATATCCACAATTTAACATATCCGCTAATTGTTAAAATTCCTAATATAATTAAAAAAACAGCTCTAATTAAATCCATTAAAACGATTATTTTCTTTCTATTATGTCTATCTGCAAATGTTCCCGCAATTAAAGACAAAAAAACTCTAGGAACTAAAGAGCACCCATCAATAATTCCTAGAACTTGTGTTGATCCAGTTAATTCTAAAATATAAAAACCTATTGCTGTATTATATAAACTATCTCCAAATTGTGAAACTGATTGTCCTAGCCACAAAATAAATCCATCTTTTTGTTTAAATATACTATCTTCCTTAAATCTATTACTTAATTTTTTCATAGATTACCTCTATTTCATTTAAATGAGGATATGATGGAATTGCGCCATATTTAGAAACGCTTAATCCACTTGCAATTATTCCTATTTTAGCTGCTTTTATAACTACCTCTAAATTAATATCATTTGATTTTATAATACTTCCAATACATGCGCCAAAAAATGCATCTCCTGCTCCTGTAACATCCTTAACATTTTTAACTTCCATTGCCTCTAAGTATTTTTTTACTCCTTTATAATATATATCTACTCCACTTTCTCCTTTAGTTATAAATACAATTTTATTTTTATATTTCTTTATTTCATCTGCTGCATCTATTAAATTATCTTTTTTTGTAATAAATAATAATTCTTCTTCAGATAATTTAATAATATCTGATAAATCAAATCCCATTTTTATATAATTTAATGCTTCTTTTTCTGATTTCCATAAATTAGCCCTGTAATTGGGATCAAAAAAAATAGTTTTCCCATCCTTTTTTGCCCTTTCAATATAATATATTGTTGTTTCTCTCAAGGGATTTTTAGTTAATGCAACTGACCCAAAATAAATATTATTATATTCTTTATTTAAAAAAATATCTTTTTTATCAAATTCTATATCTGCTGCACCTTCTCTATAAAAAACAAATGATCTTTCTCCAAATTTATCAAGTTGAACAAATGCTAAAGAAGTTGGTTTATTTACATCAAAAATTGAATAGTCATATTTTACATTTTCGTCCTCTAGTAATTTAACCAATCTTTCTCCAAAAACATCCTTACCAACTTTACCTAAAAACATAGTATTAATTCCCATTCTTGAAGCCATAACAGTAGCATTAAGTGGAGCTCCGCCTTCATTTGCTTTATAATAAATTTCATTTTCAATTTTTATAGGCGTCATATCCATTAATATTTCACCTATTGATAATAAATCAATCATTCAAATCCTCCTAAAACATTTTTTAACTATATCAAATCATAATTGTAAATTCAACACCCTCTTTTTGATTTTCAGCCCTATATTCTCCACCATGCAATAAAACAATTTGTTTAACAATTGCAAGCCCTAAACCTGATCCGCTTTTTTTGCCATTCTTTTTATAAAAGCTCTCAAAAACATTTGGCAAGTCATCCTCTAAAATATTATCTCCATCATTGAAAATCCTTAAACAAATTTTATTCTCATATTGAAAAATAGTAACTTTTACAAGAGAAACGCCATGTTCAACTGCGTTGCTAATTAAATTTTTATATATTTGCTCAAATCTATCTTTATCTATTTTTTTTATCAAATTAGTATCTACTTTATTAATGTATATAAACTCCAGATTATTTTTATTAATAAAATCTTTATATCTATTAGCTAAATTATCAATAAATGGTTTAAATAAAATATTTTCTAGTTTAATTTTATAATTGCCCGTTTCCATTTTAGTATATTCTAATACATCTACTATAAGTTTTGAAACAGAGGCAGTTTCATCAAATATATTTTTTAAATATCTATCTCTTTCTTCCTCATTTTTATACATACCATCGTATAGTATTTCTGCATACCCTCTAATTACTGCAATAGGCGTTTTAAGTTCATGTGTTGCCTGTGCCAAAAATCGTTTTTTCAATAATTCAGCTTTCTTTTCTTTATTTAATTCAATATTTAATTGATATATATTACCTAGTAACTCTTCATATAGTTCATTTAAAGTATTATTTAATTGACTAATTTCATCTTTATTCTTAGTAACTAGATAAGGTTTAACTTTTTTAGTTTTCATACTTTCTGCTAATTTATTTAATTCCTTAATTGGTTTTGAAATATTATTTGATAAAATTAATGAAATTATAGCTGCTATTACAAATACTACTACTAACATTAAAATAATAAAATTTAAAATAGTATCAGTAGCTCTATTCAATGATTCTATACTAACTTCGTAAACTAAATAGTAATCTTCTATTAAAATTCCCATTACATATATCTCTATTCCTATTTTATTTTGATAAGTATAAATACTTATTTCTCCACTAGGAACAAATTTTTCTATTTGATTATTATTTAAATGATTTTTACCCCTTAACATTCTTAATCCTCTTAAAGAGCCTTCCGCACTTATTTCATATAAATCTCCACCTAAATCATTTTGCATAGTTTCAGTTATTTTAAATATGCTTTCAAAATCGTTATTTACATATACTTCTCTTATTTTTTCTTCAGATTTACCTAAATAATCCATTTGTTTTTTTAAATAATATGTTGGTAAAACAAATTTAGTACATAACCCAATTACACCAACAATAATAATTGAAAAAATAAGCATATAAATAAATATTCTTTTACCAATAGTTTTAATCATCTTTAATCACCATTCGATATCCTACACCTCTTATTGTTTTTATAATATCGCCTTTATCATTTATCTTGTTTCTAAGTCTTTTAACATGTGTATCAACCGTTCTTTCATCCCCAAAATAATCATATCCCCATACTCCATTTAATATCTGTTCTCTACTAAGAGCAATATTTATATTATCAATAAAATACATTAATAAATTATATTCTAGTGGAGTTAATTCTAAATCTTTACCTTCAATTTGAACTTGATGAAATAAAGTATTTATATTAATATTGTCAATTGAAATTATCTCTCCAATAGTTACTGTATGATTTCTTTTTAAAATTGACTTTATTCTAGCCATTAGTTCTTTTGCGCTAAATGGTTTTGTTATATAGTCATCTGCACCTAAATCAAACCCTAATAACTTGTCATCTTCTTCGCCTCTTGCAGTCAACATTATTACAGGTGTATTGTCTTTATTTCTTACTTTTCTTAAAATTGTCCATCCATCCGTATCTGGTAACATTACATCTAAAATAATAATATGATAATCTCTATTTTCTAATAACTCATATGCACTTTCTCCAGAATCTGCCTCATATACATTATATTGCTCTTTTTCTGCATATGTTTTTATTATTTCTCTTATTTTCATATCATCTTCCACAATTAACAAATTAATTTTTTTCATAATAATCACCTTCTTTATAATTACATTTTATGATTAATAACAATATTTGTCACTAAAAAACTTCTTTAGATCTTTACCTAAAGAAGTTTTTATTATTATAATATATTTTCCCATTTTCATTTTAAATATTCTTTTAATTTAAAAACCATTTCTTCTATTTTTAGAATTCCCATTTTTTAAACCATTATTTCCGCGATTACCTTCGTCTGCTCTTTTAAATGCCTCTAAATGATTTATTGATCCATCTCTTAAGGCTTCAAAAACTGCTCTCACATCTTCATCTAAATCTTGGCTTAAAAACTTTTCATACATTGCAATATTATTTATTTCTGCCTTAATTCCTATATCATATATCTCTTCAATTGTTTCTGGTAATATAACATGTTCATTTCCATCAAAACTTGGAATTTCTAAATTTCTCGCTTCATATAAATTAATTACAGCTTCTTCGTGTCTTACCTCTGCTTTTTCAATGTTAGAAAAAGGTCTAGTTACATTAAATTTTTCCATTATTGCACTATATTCTGCCTGCGCCATTCTTTCATCTTCTAATGCGTATTTTAGCATTTCCTCTAGCGAAAACTCATCTTTTGTTAATGCTACATTTGCACCTGCTTCATTGTTTACTGCAAAGTTATTTAAACTTAAACCTATTAATAAAACTAATAATAAACCAATAATTTTTGCCTTTTTCATATTTCTCATCCTTTCTTTATTTGTGTTGTTTTCTATAATTAAATTATATATACACTATTTGTCATTTCTGTGACAAATAAAAGAAAAAATAAAAAAAAAGAATAACTATTAATAAACTAGCTATTCTTTATAGTTTTAAGTACTTATCCTTTAAATATTTCTAATTTAATTTAACAAAATAACTTATTATTGCTAATATCCATAAATGCATCGGATAAAAAATATAGAAAAAATATTTTGAAAATTTATTTTTAGGTCCTCTTTCTCCATTATAAATTTTAGTAATTGGTAATACTAATATAAATAGAAATTCTGAGTTATAACATAACATTCTTATTGTTTCATTTATATTATCGTATACAACAATACTCATACCAAAAATGATTAATGATAATACTAAGTATCCACAATTTCTCATTTTAATATTATCTTTAAAAATATATGTTAACAACATAAATGGCAATAAAGGTATTGACCCTTCTGCACAAATAACTCCTATAACAATCAAACCTAAAACTACAAAACTTTTTATTACTTTAAAAATAATTTTATTACAAGGATTTTTTATTGCTAAGATATTTAACATAAGAACTCCTAGTGCAAATGTAAGAAAAATATTATTGCTAATATATTCACCTGTACTTATATTAATAAATGTATTCCCAATCCACATAATTGCTGCCCATATAAACAATCTAATATTATACTTAATTCTATTATGCGTATAGTTAAAACCTTCAACTGCAGAATATGCAAACCAAGCTGCTACAACTCTAGTAATAACATGAAATATTCCAGCCATTTCGGGTGAAATTAAATTTGGGACATGATTAATATGATCTACTACCATTAATAATGCCATAGCCAATTTAATTTGAAATGCATTAAATTTTAAATTTTTTATCATTTCCAAACCTCTTTCTATATTTATTCTTATTAAATATTATATTAAATAAATATTTTGAAAAATCGATTTGCCTTACATCTACCTTACATTTTTATAACATACTAATTATTACCTAAAAAAATAAATGATTTAAGATTAAAATCTTCTACTAATTTAAATTTACAACTTTTATAAAATGCTTTTACCTCTTCTCTATCATCTGTTAACAATACAATTTGTCTAATATGCTTATTATTCTCTAAATAGTTTTTTATAAGTTTTCTTCCAATTCCATTTCTTTGAAAGTTTTTCTTAACAATTATATCTTGAATATATGATATAGTTTCTCCATCTCCAATACAGCGAATAACGCCTATTAATTCTTCATTATTCCAAACAGTTTCAATATAGTTTGACTTATTATATCCTCTTACTAATCCATCTATATTCTCCAAGTATTTAATCCAACCTGCGTCTGAATATAAATTATAAATTTGATTTCTATCCGGTATTACTCCATTTTTATATTCCATAATTCCCTCCAAAATTTACTTTATAAATATATTTATTTAATATCCATAGCATGCATTTTTTCTATGTTATACTAAAATCATAGACTTTTTAAGGAGATGCATATTATGAATATTTTATTAAAGCCTAGAACAAAGTGGCATGTTATTGAATTTTTTAATAAAACTCAAGATGATGAGTTAAAAAAATTATTCCCATTTTCAAATGATTCATTAGAAGATGCTTTGATTCTATTTGAAAATTCTATTTCAATTAATTCAACAAGTTTCGGCAATACAATATATTGTGATAATAAATATATTGGTGATATTTGGGTATATTGCATTGATGAACAAGATGAAAAAATGGCAATGTTAAGCATTGTTATTTTTGATAAAACCTACTGGGGACAAAAAATTGGCACAACCGCTATTAATAGATTTTCAAAAATAGTTTTTGAAAAATATAAAATAGATAAAATCGGCGCATTTACATATGCATATAATATCCCTTCTATTAAATCATTAATTAAAAATAATTTTAATCTAATCGAAGAATTTGAAGAAAACGGGGTTTTATCAAATTATTACGAACTTTCTAATAATAATTAATCAATTAATATTAAATGGACTTAATACTAATGTAGTGCCACCTAAAAGTTAGATTTAGACTAACATTTTAGGTGGTTCACATTTTATAACCTTAAGTCCCCTTTTTATTAAAATAAATTAAATTTGTTTTAGCAGTTTTTGATAAATAAAGCACACTATAATAAACATCACAAATGCCATACAAAACGGAATAAAAAATCCAAAATATTTTGCCAATAAACCTGATATTATTGGCAATAAAACATTAACCAACTTCCCTGCTGAACTTAAACTTGCAAAAAATTCTCCTCTTATCGACTTTGGAACATATTCCATTAATAAAGAACTATGACTTGGAAACCAAATAGTATCTCCAATAGCTTGAAATACAAATGCAATTAAAACAATAGTATAATTATTTGCAATTACCATCAATAACGCAAATATCATAAAAAAAACTATCCCATACTGAGCTATTTTTTCATCTGAAATATATTTATTTAAATTTTTAGTAAACATTCCCGTTATTAAAACAACAATAGCCCTAACAACTTCGAGCATTAAAATATCCATTATGCTGCCATTCATTTTTTCTAAAATATAATAACTTGTAAGTAATGTAGACGTTAATCCTAATCCAATTAAAACAAATATTTGTGCACTCGCTCCTAAGTAAAGTTTCTTTGGTATATGACTTTTGGTTTTATTAAATATAATTTTAGTTGGTTCAACTCTCTTAAGTTTTTTTAAAGGTATTAAAGCAACAAATAAATATCCTATCCCACAAATAAAGAAAACATATCTTAAATGTATTATCTCTGTAAACTTATATGTTAATAAATATCCTACTATGGGATAAATAATAACCGTAAAAATTTCAGGTGTAATAAAGTGATAAGTATATACCAAACTTCTATTTTTTTCTGGGAATATCTCATTTTCATAAATTTTGTAAACGGGATTTAAAATATTTGTTACTTTTTGAGCTAATCCCCCTAGCATAAAATGAAAACCTGTTGAAGCAAATCCAAAAATAATTGCTGGCAAACTTTCTGTAAGCCAATCTAATGCCATCCCTGTATTAGGTGAAACTCTATCAAAAACCTTCCTTAAAATAAATGTTAATAAAACATCAAATATTGCTGCAATAGAAAATATTATTCCAGCATTTATTATACTTAATCCCATTTTATTCATTAATACTGGAATTAATGAAGCATATATAAGAAAAACGCCTCCACACCAATGCATAATCATATAATTAATTACATCTTTATCAAAACTTAAAAATTCTTTAATTGGTTTTCTAACTAAATTAAATATTTTACCTTTCATTTTCTCTCTCCTTTATACCTAATCAAAAGGAATAAAAAAACTGCAAGAAAATTTTCTTACAGCAAAATAAATATCATAACAATATATGATATTTTTATATCTATAAGCTAACATCTTTCAACACTATTAAAAAGAAGTATAACAAATAAACCTATTGATTAGGTTACTTCTTTAATAAATTTTAAATTAAAATTTATTTTTAGTGCCGAAAATCTGTCATCTAATAAACCTCCTAAATTTTTATAGCTAATATTATATAACGCTTCTATAAAATATACAATATATTTTCTACAATTTAATTTTATTTGTCTTTATTTTTTCAATTAGTTCAATTACTTTAATTCTAATTATTTTTTTAGTTTTTTCAAAATCTTCAAGTGAACCACCTGAAGGATCATCTAATCCCCAATCTTCCGTATACTTATTAGGAATATATGGACAAAC
>Ga0193964_1000740_pt1 | contig 15255 bp, 16 predicted proteins | sample FB_7_MG_FD_140323 | JGI IMG/M metagenome (GOLD analysis project Ga0193964, IMG submission 140323) | Microbial mat bacterial communities from the Broadkill River, Lewes, Delaware, United States - FB_7_MG | ecosystem: Environmental > Aquatic > Freshwater > River > Microbial mats | place: USA... | reverse complement strand
CATGATTATCATGGTGTGACACTAGCTGTAGTGTTAGGCCTTGATAATTTACTAAATATGCCAGATTACCGCTCACGGGAAAAAGCACTATCATCACTGTTACAAATAGCCGGAAGAAGTGGTAGAAAAGAGAAAGCAAAAGTCTTAGTTCAGAGTTTTAATGAGGAGTTTTTTAAAACATATTTAGATTCTTATGAGAGTTTTTTGGATGAAGAAAAAACTTATAGAGGGGATCTGTACCCACCTTATAAGAAATTAGCACGTATGCTATTTGCTCACAAAAATGGTGCTAAGGCAAGAGAGTCTATGGAAGAAGTTTTAGAAAAATTAAAAGGCTTTCAAAATATTGAAATAGTTGGTTCAGGTAAGTGCGGTATAGAAAAAATAGCTAATAAATATCGTTTTGAAATACTTTTGCGTGCTGATAAAAGTACAGACCTAATTAAGTCTATACGTGTTGTTAAAAATGATCTATGTGAGGTTGACATGGATCCCATAGATTTTGGTTAAAATTTAATATGAAGATTTTTATCTTACTGTTTTTATTTTTATCTGCTTCATACTCATCTACGGTTAAAATACTAGATATATATGAATACAAAAATGAAGATATAAGAGAACTCTCCGCTCTTGCATTTGATGGAGAGATACTTTATGCATTAAGTGATTATGGAGAAATACATCATTTTAAAGTAAATATTGAAAATAAAACTAATAAAGCATATAAAATCATACAAACTTAAAAACAAAAATAATAAAGTTCTAAAAAACAAAAAAAGAGATTCTGAGGGCTTAGTTTATAAAGATAAAAAGTTATATATCTCCTTTGAGAGAAAACATCGTGTTGATATATTTAGTATAGATGGTAGAAAGATTAAAAAACTAAAGCTAAACAAAGAATTAAAAGATCAAAAACTTTTTGTAGGCAAAAACAAAGGTTTTGAAGCACTAGGGTTTAACAAAAAATATGGTTTTATAATAGCACCAGAAGCACCTTTTAAAAAAGGAGATATACATAAGCTATATACTAAAAACAAGACCTATAAAATTAAAATGAATGGGTACATAACAGCATTAGAATTTATAAGTAGAAACAAACTTTTGGTATTAGAGAGAGACTATAACAGCTTAATAAGAAGACAGCTAATAACACTTAGTTTAGTTAACTTGAATAATTGTGACTCAGATATATGTAGATCAGAAGTTTTAAAAGTACTTGATAGTTATAAAGATAAAAATGTTGATAATTTTGAGGGACTAACAAAGATAGGTAAAAATCTTTTTTTGATGGTCAGTGATGACAATGCAAGTAAGTTCCAAAAAACACTTTTTGTGCTTTTTGAAATTATTTAAGAGTTGATCTCGTTTTTTATAATTTTTGCAAGCTCACTACACTCTTTAATTTTTTGAGAATAGCTAAGAGTATCTTTTAAAAGAATCTCTATGAATGCACTTCCAACTATTACTCCATCTGCACCTATAACTTTCTCTTTTGCTGTTTTGGCATTAACCCCAAAACCTACATATACAGGAGTTTGAGTATATTTTTTAATTGACTTTAAAAACGGTTGTAAGTTTTCAGCTTTTCCACTACCTGTAATACCTGTATATGCTACCATATAAATAAACTTTTGAGCTTCTTTTGCTACTTCTTCGATTCTTTCATCACTATCTGTTGGAGCTACAAAGGAGATATTTGCTAAAGCATTTCGCTCAAATAGATCTTTATATTTTAAAGATTCTTCATGTGGTAGGTCTGGTATGATCAAGCCATTTACTCCAAGCTCTTTAGCTTGAGGTATAAGCTTGTAAAAATCTTGTTGAAAAAATGAGTTAAAGTAACCCATCCAAAGTGTATCTACCTTTGGAGCTACTTCACGTGATATCTCTCTTAAGTGTTCAAACTTAAATCCAAGTTCAAGTGCTTTATGATTTGCTTTTTCTATCAAAGGTCCATCTGCTACAGGGTCTGAAAAGGGAACACCAAGTTCTAGTGTATCTACACCATTTTCACCAAGAGCAAGACCAAGGTCTATACTAAATGATTTTTCAGGGTATCCTGAAGTTATATATGCTACTAAATTTTTCAATCTTCATCCAAGTCAGGTATTTTAAGCAGAGAATATTTTACTTTTGTAAGTTCATTGTCATTTTTTAAATCATCTTGCCAAGAGGCAAATATATCGCTGATCTCCAAAAGCCAGTTTATAGTTTTTTCACTAACAGGTTTCTCTTTTGTTCTAAGTTCATCAAGAACCTCTTCTACAAAAGTAGATAATCTACGCATAGGTTCAATTTGCAAAAATCCAGAAGCTGATTTAATGTTATGAAATACACGGAATAATTCGTTAACACTACGTTTGTACATCCCCTCAGTTGAAAGGTCAATAATCATAACTTCCATACTTTCAACCATCATAGAATAGTGGTCATAAAACTCATCAACAACTTCGAAATCAAATTTAGAATCTAAGTCGCTTTTTATCCCCATAAAATATTTCTCCTAATTAATGAAATTGTATCAGTTTTTAGTTAAAATACGATTATGAAGAAAAAAATGACAATAACATCAATTAAAAAATCAAAAGCACAAAAGCCTCTAGTGATGATAACGGCTTACGATGCGTTGTTTGCCAGACTTTTTGAGAGTTCTGCCGATATGATACTTGTTGGTGATTCGCTTAATATGAGTTTTGCAGGAAAAAGCGATACTTTAAGTGCCACACTGGATCAGATGATCTATCATACAAATGCAGTTTGTCAAGGTGCAAAAGATAGTTTTGTAGTGTGCGATATGCCTTTTGGAACATATGTAAATAAAGATGAGGCATTAAAAAATGCAATAAAAATTTTTCAAGAGACTCCTGCAGATTGTGTAAAAATTGAGGGTGGAGAAGATAAAGCAGAGATTGTTAAACATTTAACAAGTAACGGTATTGCAGTTTGTGGTCATATAGGGTTACTCCCTCAAGCTTTTAGAAGCGAAGGCGGTTATAAAGTTAAAGGAAAAACTGAGCAGGAGAGGGATTCTCTTGTTGCAGATGCAAAAGCTATTGAAAAAGCAGGTGCTTTTTGTATAGTTATAGAGGGTGTAAAAGCTGATGTAGCTAAAGAAGTTGCGCTAAGTGTAGATATACCTTTAATAGGTATAGGTGCAGGTGTAGATGTTGATGGACAGGTTCTGGTTTTTTCAGATATGCTTGGTCTTTTTGAAGAGTTTACCCCTAAGTTTGTGAAAAAGTATCTTGATGGTGCATCTCTTGTAAAAGAAGCGGTTTCAACGTATGCAAAAGAGGTAGAAAAAGGTGAGTTTCCACAAGAGATACATACTTATTAAATTTATAATAGCCATATCGGTTATGAGCATTATGAGTGGTTGTGCTAAAATGGCTTATGAGAGTCTAAATAGTGTTTCAAAGCACAACTGTTATGACAATCCGAGTTTTGATGAACGTCGAGAATGTTTAGAAAGACACGATAAAGTTGAATACGAAAAATATAGACGAATATACGAGAAAAGTGAATAAATGGACAGATTGGTAGAGATTGAAAAATTTGACAGCGAAGAAAACACTGAACTAAGTCTTCGTCCTGATGCTTGGAGTGAGTATATTGGTCAAGAACAGATCAAGAAGAACCTTGGCGTATTTATAGAAGCAAGTAAAAAACGTCAAGAGGCACTTGACCATGTCCTTTTTTACGGACCTCCTGGTTTAGGAAAAACAACCCTAGCTCTTATTATTGCAAACGAGATGGAATCAAACATAAAAGTAACAGCAGCACCAATGATCGAAAAAAGCGGTGATCTTGCAGCTATACTCACAAACTTAGAAGAGGGTGATATACTTTTTATAGATGAGATCCACCGCCTTTCACCTGCTGTTGAAGAGATCCTTTACTCATCGATGGAAGATTTTCGTATAGATATTATTATAGGGAGTGGTCCTGCTGCACAAACAGTAAAGATAGATTTGCCCAGATTTACTTTAATCGGTGCCACAACAAGAGCTGGAATGTTGTCAAATCCTTTACGTGACAGATTTGGAATGAACTTTCGTTTGCAGTTTTATTCACATGAGGAGTTAGCACGCATCATAGCACAAGCCTCTAAAAAACTAGAGCGTGAGATAGTGCACGAAGCTTCTTTAGAAATAGCTAAAAGGAGTCGAGGAACTCCCCGTATAGCTTTAAGATTACTTCGTCGTGTTAGAGATTTTGCAGATGTTGCAAATGAAAATAATATAGAGCATAAGCGAACAAAATTTGCACTTGATGAGCTTGGTATTAATTCTCACGGTTTTGATGAAATGGACTTAAAACTTTTAAAACTACTTATAGATGCAAAGGGAAGACCTATGGGGCTTAGCACTATTGCTGCGACTTTAAGTGAGGATGAGGGGACAGTTGAAGATGTTTTGGAACCTTATCTTTTAGCAAATGGATATTTAGAGCGTACTGCAAAAGGTCGAAAAGCTACACGCGCAACATATGATGTTTTAAATATGGACTGGGTAAGTGAAGAGGGGACGTTGTTTTGATGGGCTTTAGGATTAAAACTTCTATCTTCGAATACAAAAAAATCTTTATCTTTTTCGGGCTAAACTTTACAAGTAAAATTTGCTCCTGCAAAGGATTTTTTCTATGAAACCACAATATTTTGTAGCTATTTTATTTGCAACTTCACTTTATTGGATGTATCTTTTATATGCACCTTTTTTATTAAGCATAACTATAGCTGCATTACTTGCGATCTCAACTTCAAATATTCAGTATTTTTTTGAGAAAAAAACTGGTTCACAGTTTGCAGCAGCTATGATCTCTAGTATACTTCTTGGGGTTTTGTTTTTTGTTCCACTTGGTTACTTTCTAGCAACATTAACTATAAAACTAAATACATTAGACCAGATGACACTTAAAAGTATTGAAATTTTTATAAGAGATTTTGTCGCTTCTCCACCATCTTACTTAGAGTTTTTAAAACCATTTTTGGAAGATAAACTAAATGAGATAGATATAAAAGAGATAACGTCAAACGCCATCTCATTGGCTGGAAAAATTGGTGTTTTCTCAGCAGGATTTATAAAAAATGCTTTTTTAGTGATAGTTTTTTACTTTTTTGCCTTGTATAATGGAGCTACAATTGTAGAATATTTAAAAAGAGTTATTCAAGTTTCAGTTGAAGAGGCTGACATACTAACAAAAGAGCTTTCAAATGTAATGAGTGTAGTTTTTTACTCTATCATAGTAAATGCTATGTTTCAGGGTGTACTGTTTGGAATAGCTATATCATTTTTTGGTTTTGATGGATTGCTGTTTGGAATTATGTATGGCTTTGCTTCTTTGATCCCAATAATTGGTGGGGCTTTGATGTGGCTTCCATTTATGTTTTATGAGTTTTATCTTGGAAATGTTTTCAATGCTGTTTTTATAGCACTTTACTCGATCATAGTGATCTCGATCATAGCAGACACATTTATAAAACCAATAATAATCAAAGAGATCAACAATAAACTTTTAAAAGAAGATGACGCAAAACTAAATGAGTTAGTTATCTTTTTTGCGATCATTGCAGGTCTTGCTACATTTGGATTTTGGGGTATGATTCTAGGACCTGCGATCACTGCTTTTTTCTTTACGATTTTAAAGATCTTTGAGGCTAGAACTGCGGATTGTGCCTCTTAGTCCAGCGGACGGAACATATTTCGCAGAAATATGTTCACGGTAGCTGAAATAGACTAAGGGGTATTCAGCTAACCAATGCCTTTGACTTTAACGAAAGGAATATCCTTCTTTAGAAGATGTTCGCTGTAGTTAAACATATTTTAGCGTGCACAAAACACCTAAAGGTGTAAACCTAGCCTTGTTTATAAGCTCCCGTGATCATTCTTACGAATGCTCCATAAGCTTATGGCTAGGTGCATAGATTTCCGGATAATCAGTCTTAAAACGTCTATGTATCCAAAACCAAAACTTAGGCTCTTTTTCGATCACACCACCAAGCCAGTCAGCTTGAGCTTGTGTAGCTTTTAGGATATCACTCTGTTCATCATTAGTTTTTTGAACTTTTATCTCATCAAAAAGCATAAGTGTATAGTTTTTCTCATCATCTGTTCTGATAGTCACTGGGATTATAGCTGCGTTAAATTTTCTTGCTAAATAAGCTGGAGTTGGAGTTTGAGAAATTTTTTTTCCCATAAATTCTACCTCTATTCCCTCTCTTTTGTTCAGGTTTGTATCTATTAAAATTCCACTAGCACGTTTTTCTTTTATATGTCTTATTAGAGGTTTTATAACTTTTGATTTTTCTAAGTTAATATTTCCAAAACGTGAACGCCCTTCCAGTAGCCAGTCTTGCATAGTTGGGTTTTTCATCTTTCTATAAACTGCCACAAGTGGCTCCACGAAAGCACCAAGGCTAGCTCCTCCAAGCTCCCAAGATGAATAGTGGGTAGTTACATAGATAATGGGACGACCCTCTTTATGAACTTTGTTTACGGCTTCTATATTTTGGATTGTGATTATTTTTGAGAGATCCTCTTTGGACATGTGTCTGATTTCCATAATATGGTGAAAATTTAAAAGAAGATTTCTAAAGCTGTACTTAGTGATCTCTTGTTTCTCTTTTTGCGTAAGTTTATTACCAAATATAAAATCAAGATTGGCATAAGATACTTTTCTATATTTTGCTGAGAGGTAATAGCCAAGAGTTCCAAGAGAGGTAAAAAAACCTTTTCTAATGCTAAGAGGAAAAATCATTAAAAATTTTTCAAATATTAAAAATAATTTATATCCCATTTTATCTAAGCCTGTAATTTTTTTTCGAAATTATAACATTAAAAATATATACAGATTTTGATATACTTTCAAAAATATTTAATATACAGGACTAAAGTACTATGGTTGCATCTGATATACAAGACTTTTCGTTAGGTAGAACAAAAGCTAGAGCTTACTTTTGTTACCTTTTTTCAAAAAATATACCTAACCGTTTGCCATCTTTAAATGTTGATACGATCGTACCTCGTCTTTTAAAGATCAAAGATGACATAGGAAACTGTGAATCAGTATACCTTTTAGATTATAAAGGTGCTCAAGTTACACCATCTTACAATTATAATAGCTCAAGAGAGGAAGATATAGGGATCATAAGAGCCGACAGAGCTTATTATTATCGTGCTATTCGTGAGAAAAGATGTACAATTACAGATCCATACCCCTCACTAATAACAGGCGAACTAACAGTTACAGCTTCTCAGCCTATTTTTGATGAAGATGGTCATGTAATATATGTAGCATGTTTAGACATGGCCTTTGAAGATGTTTTAAAAATATCTAAGCAAAATACTCCAGATATTTTTTATGCAAAACTATTTAAATATTCATACGCTACATTTGCATTTGCACTGGTTGCTATATCCATGTTATTATTTTTTAAAGGTTTAACCAGTTTTGTAGTTCACGAAATTACACCTATGCATTTTAAGATCAAAGATGTGTTTGAAGCTACTATCCTTTTAACTTTAGCTCTAGCCATATTTGATTTGGCTAAAACTATAATTGAAGAAGAGGTTTTGGGACGGCTTAAAGACAATAATTCATCAGGTCCTCATAAAACAATGGTGAAATTTTTGGGTTCTATAATTATCGCTTTATCTATTGAGGCACTTATGCTTGTGTTTAAGTTTGCTATTACTGATCCTAGTCAGCTTCTTTACTCCATGTATTTAGTTGGTGGAGTTTCTGCGCTACTTATAGGCTTAGCCTTTTATATTAAATACACAAAACCAGATGAGAATAATTCATGAAACAAAATATAGCTATAGTTGATTATAACATGGGGAATCTTGCAAGTGTTAAAAATGCATTTGAAAAACTTGGTCAAGATACTACAGTTGAGAGTGATCCTAGTAAATTTAAAGAATACGATAAGTTGATACTGCCTGGAGTTGGTGCTTTTAAAGATGCGATGGATCATTTAAAAGAGCGAGATATGGTTAAAGCTTTGCAAGAGTATGCAAAAAGTGGAAACTACATGTTTGGTATATGTTTGGGGATGCAACTTCTTTTTGAATCTAGTCAGGAATTTGGTCTTAATGAAGGGCTAGGACTTATAAAAGGTGATGTAGAAGCTTTTGATACTTCTAGATTTAGTGAACTTTTAAAAGTTCCACATATGGGTTGGAACAGAATGTTTACTAAAGAACATCCACTTTTTAATGGTTTGGATGAGATGCATTATCTCTATTTTGTTCACTCATATCATGTAGTTTGTCAAAATGAAGATGATGTGATCGGTACTACAGAGTATGGCTACAAGTTTACATCAAGTGTAGCAAAAGACAATGTACTTGGAATTCAACCACACCCTGAAAAAAGCCATGAAAATGGACTTAAAATACTAGAAAATTTTATAGGATTATAGATGACACTTTACCCGGCAATAGATTTAAAAGATGGAAAAGCAGTTCGCCTTACAAAAGGCCTAATGGATAGTGCGAAAATATACTCAAACGAACCATATGAACTAGTAAAAAAGTTTGAAGAGATGGGAGCTGAATGGGTGCATTTAGTTGATCTTAACGGTGCATTTGCTGGTGAGCCTAAAAACTTAGAACAGATAATTAAGATCAGAGAAAACTGTAACGTTAAGCTTGAACTTGGCGGTGGTATTCGCGATGAAGCTACGATCAAAAAGATGCTTGAAATAGGAATAAATAGGATAATTTTAGGCTCTATTGCAGTTAAAGATCCACAATTTGTAAAAGACATGGCAGCAAAATACCCAATAGCTGTAGGAATTGATGCTATTGATGGCTATGTTGCTGTTGAGGGTTGGGGTGAAGTTAGTGAAATGAAGGCAACTGATCTAGCCCGTGAGTTTGCAAATGCCGGTGTTGAAGCTATTATATGTACAGATGTTGGAAAAGATGGCACTTTAAGTGGAGTAAATGTTAAGTTTACTGTTGAAATTGCCGATGCTAGTGGTGTAAGTACTATCGCAAGTGGCGGAGTAAAAGATGAAGATGATATTAAAGCACTGATAAAGACTGGTAAAGTTGATGGTGTTATCATTGGAAAAGCTTACTATGAGGGGACATTAGATCTAGAGAAAATGTTCAAACTTATAAATTAATAGAAATAAAATAAAAAATTTGATATCATACTAGATAATAAATTTTGCAAAATATATTAAAAAAAGGATTTTAGTTGAAAATACTTGTTGTTGATGACAGTTCTACAATGCGTCGTATTATTAAAAACACCTTGGCTAGACTTGGATATAAAGATATTTTAGAGGGTGCTGATGGCGTTGAAGGATGGGACGCAATAGATGCAAACCCTGAAGTAGAGATGTTAATTACAGACTGGAATATGCCTGAAATGAATGGTTTAGAACTTGTTAAAAAAGTTCGTGCAGATGAACGTTTTGTTGATCTTCCTATAATCATGGTTACAACTGAGGGTGGTAAAGCAGAGGTTATAACTGCGTTAAAAGCAGGTGTTAACAACTATATCGTTAAACCTTTTACCCCACAAGTTTTAAAAGAGAAACTTGGTGCTGTGATGGGTGTTTCCGAATAATGCAAGAGAGCTATTATGAGCTCACTATTACAGTATCTTCGCACTATGAACTTTTTTCAGACTTTTTATCTGACACTATACCTGTTGGATTTGAAGAGATAGAAAATGGATTTATAGTAAGAAGTGAAGATGATCTTCAAACTATAGCTTGGGGTGTCGAGCAGTTTTCTCAGGCACTCTCAAAAGCTCTGTCTTCAAACATTGAATGTGAATGTAATCAAAAAAAACTAAAATCTACTGACTGGATAAAAGAGTATCAACAAAGTATTCAGCCTATAGAGATAGAAAAGTTTTACATACATCCTACATGGGATACTCCTAGTGAAAAACATATAAACATTGAGATAGATCCTGCTCTTGCATTTGGAACTGGACATCATCCTACTACTGCGAGTTCTTTGAGATCTATATCTAAATATGTTAAAGAAAATGATAGAGTTATAGATGTTGGAAGTGGTAGTGGTATACTTGGAGTAGGGGCTTTAAAACTTAGAGCTATAGTTGATGCATGTGATACTGATCCAGTTTCAGTTGAAAATACTATTCAAAATGCAAAACTAAACAATGTAGAGTTTAGAAAAGTTTGGGAAGGTTCTTGTTCAAAATCTGATGAGAAGTATGATGTAGTAGTAGCAAATATTGTTGCTGATGTTTTAACATTTATAGCAAATGATTTAAAAAGAGTCTTAAAAGATTCAGGTGTATTAATTTTATCAGGTATATTAGATAAGTATGAGGATAAAGTTTTAAAATTTTACAAAGATATGACTATTGTTGAAAAAATCCCACAAGAAGAATGGATGACATTAGTATTGAAAAAGGAAAAAACATAAATATGCAAAAAAAGCCAAACAAACAGAATAATAACAATAATAATCCAAATAATTTTTTCAACCAAAATCCATTAATAACATTTGCAATATTCTCGGTTGTAGTTATACTTTTATTTAAAGCACTTGTAGGTGAAAACTCGAATATGGATTCTCAAGGTGTTGCAAAAAGAACACAAAAGGTTTCATACTCTGAGTTTAAGGAGTTAGTATCTCAAAAGGCTATTAACAAAGTTGAGATTGGACAAACTTTTATAAGAGCAAAATCAAGCGATGGTACACTTTATACTACAAGAATTGTAAAGGGTGATACAGAGCTTGTAAAAGAGTTAGACAAACAAGGTATAGAGTATGGTGGTTTTAGTGAAACTAACTGGTTTACAGAGATGTTTGGCTGGTTACTTCCATTTTTAATAATTATGGCAATATGGATGTTTTTTGCAGGTCGTATGCAAAAAAATATGGGTAATGGAATACTTGGTATGGGTGGAAGCAAAAACATGGTCAACTCTGAAAAACCAAAAACAAAGTTTGATGATGTTGCAGGAGTGGAAGAAGCTAAAGAGGAAGTTCAAGAGATTGTTGATTTTTTAAAGCATCCTGCTCGTTATGTAGAGATTGGTGCAAAAATTCCAAAAGGTGTGCTTTTAGTGGGAAGTCCTGGTACGGGTAAGACACTTTTAGCAAAAGCTGTTGCAGGTGAAGCTGATGTGCCATTTTTCTCAGTAACTGGCTCTAGTTTTATTGAGATGTTTGTTGGTGTTGGTGCTGCTCGTGTTAGAGATCTGTTTGAACAAGCAAAAAAAGATTCCCCAAGTATTATATTTATAGATGAGATCGATGCTATTGGTAAAAGTCGTGCTGCAGGTGGTATGATGGGCGGTAATGATGAGCGTGAACAAACACTAAACCAACTTCTTTCAGAAATGGATGGGTTTGGAACAGATACGCCAGTTATTATTCTTGCAGCTACAAACAGGCCAGAAACACTTGACCAAGCACTTATGAGACCTGGTCGTTTTGACAGACAAGTACTAGTTGACAAACCTGATTTTGAAGGTCGTGTGAAGATACTAAAAGTCCATGTTAAAGATGTTAAAATGGATCCTGATGTAGAGCTTGAAGAGGTAGCTCGTTTAACAGCTGGTTTGGCTGGAGCTGATCTGGCTAATGTTGTAAACGAAGCAGCACTTTTAGCTGGACGTAAAAACCAAAAAACAGTAAAACAGCAAGATCTGTTTGAGTCAGTTGAGCGTGCATTAGCTGGACTTGCGAAAAAATCACGTCGTATAAATCCTAAAGAGAAGAAAATTGTAGCTTATCATGAGAGTGGTCATGCACTACTTGCTGAGACAACAAAAGGTGCTAAACAGGTATCTAAAGTCTCAATCGTACCACGTGGATTAGCAGCACTTGGATATACACTAAACAAACCAGAAGAAGATAAGTTTATGATGCAGCGTCATGAATTATGGGCTGAGGTGGATGTACTTCTTGGTGGTCGTGCTGCTGAACAAGTATTTATTGGTGAAATATCTACAGGGGCTGGAAATGATCTTGAACGTGCTACAGATATAATCAAGTCTATGGTTCAAACGTATGGTATGACAGACGTAGCTGGACTTATGGTTATGGAAAAATCACGTCAGTCTTTTCTTGGTCCTCAAGGTGGAGCGGCTCGTGAATATAGTGATAGTTTAGCTGAAAAAGCAGATGATTTTATAAAAAAATCTTTAGATGAACACTATAGTGCAGTTGTATCGAGACTTGAAGAGTACAAGGGTGCTATTGAAGAGATGGTAAAACTTCTTTACAAAAAAGAGAATATTACAGGTGAAGAGGTAAGAGAGATCATACTTGATTTTGAAAAAGAGAATGGAATTGAATCTAAAGTTCAAGAGCATATTAATGAGATTAAAGATGAACTTGAAGAGGATGCTACAATGAGTAAAAAAGAGAATAAAGATGATGAACAATAATCTATTTCCTATTTTAAAAGAAGGCTGGTTTCATATAGGGTGTGGTGTAGTACTTTTTATATTACTTGGCTTTCTTGACTTAGATTTTTTACAGTTTTTCTCTTTTGTTTTAGTTGTATTTTTTATCTACATATATAGAAATCCTGAACGTCAGATCATGGCTTTAGAAAAAGGTGGTTTGATTAGTCCTGTAGATGGGAGAGTTTCAGATATAAAAGAGAATGAAAATGGTGTAGAAATAACTGTAGAGAGCTCTTACAATGATGTGTCTGTTTTGAGAGTTCCTATATCTTGTAGTGTTAAGAGCATAGAAAAAATACATGGTGCTTCTCTTGGTAAAAACTCACCAAAAGCAGATATTTTAAATGAGAAACTAGTTATCAGTTTTGAAGATGAAAATAAAAATGTATTAAAAATATCACATATAAGTAGATTAAACTTTTCAAATATAGCTCACGATCTAATAGAGTCTCAACGTTTAATTCAAGGACTAAGATATGGAGTTATGTTAAAAGGTACAACAAAAATAACTCTCTCTAATGTAAAAAAAGTAAATGTAACGATAGGTGATGAGATTAAAAGTTGCGAGAGTACTATTGCTTATCTTTAGAAGCTAGAACTTTATGAAGATATAGTTTGTCTGAATCTATGTCAAAAGTAAAGTATCTAGTCGTAAATCCAGAATCTCCAATCATCTTAAACTGGATTGATGCTCCATCATTATTTTGAGTTTGTAGATAAAGTAACCCAAGAGCATAACGACTCTCCCTGAAGTTATTGTTTTTCATCTTAGATAACTCTAGTAAAGCTATAGCATTTGAGCTATGATCAGCTGCTGTAGATGCAACAGAAGCTAAAAATAATGTGTAATAGTCTCTAACTTTTAGATCATCTACAAGTGTGTTGTATAGTACATACGATTCTTCATATGCTTTGTCATACAAAGAGGTAAGAGCTAAGGCAGCTGTTAACTCATGAGTATACTTTTGAGTTGTTTCTAATTCATCTCGAAGCGTTTCTCTAACAAAGTATAAAGTTCCTGTAATAAGTGCTTGTTGAGAGTAAAGATGTCTTGTAATGAAAGGGCCATAAAAAAGATCTTGATAGTCAAACTTTTGTTTTTTTAAGTAGTTTAAAACTTCAAATGAGTATTTTTTTGGATTAAGATCACTGTAGTGAGCATCGATATACATTATATGTGGGATTATATCTTTAGGAAACAAAGCAACAAGATTTGTAGTAGATCTTTTAAATACATCTACATTTTTTATATCTGCAGCTATTATTGATTCCAATGCTAAGTAGATTGGTCTTTGTTTATAGTCATTTTGAAGCCAATCAGCACCGGATATAGAGTTGTTTTGCGCTACAAAAAGTAAAGTCCTATAAAAGTCTATTTCTTCTGAATCAGCCTCTTGTAACATTGATTCTTTTAATATATTGAGTAATTTTTTGTCATCCAAGTTAAGAAGTTGAGCACACATAGATGCATATATACCAGATAGATAGTTTTTAGCATCTAAATGATAAGACTTTTTGAAGTGCTTATAGGCGTTTTGTATATCCCCAATTTGTGCATATGTTAATCCAAGGTTGTAATGAAGTACAGAGTGCTTAGGTTGGATTTTTACAAGATCTCTTAATATGTTATTTGCATCTCTTATATCAAATGAAAGTGCTAATTTTATAGCTTGCACAATGCCTTTATTAACACTAGATGTAGATTTACTCTTTTTTAGGTACTGTTTTGCATTTTTAACATTGTCAATATATATGTTTGTGTTACCTTTTCTTATATAGTCAATAGTAGCATTTGCATTAAAGATTTTATATGGAGAAAAATAAAACAGCTTACTATATTTTACAAGTTTGCTGTGTTGTAGTTCATCAATATAATTTATTTGAGCTTTTTGTGGATCAAAAAGTTCATCTTTTAGTTTTACTTTGATAGGATAAGGTTTGTAAACTTCTTCAGGAAACATATCTGTTGTGTTTTGAATAAGTGTACCAGCCGATGTTATTAAGCCAGATTTTAAATTGATATAGCTAAGGGCAAGTGCTGTTTTAACAGGCTCTATTGTATTTACCATAGCTTCTTGTAGGTATTTTCTTGCAAGCGGAATATCTCCAACTCTTGCATATAAAAGTCCTAGTGAAAAAGAGTCGTTTTTATTATAGCTTTTTTCAAGGTTTTCTATAGCTTTGTAGTTATTATCATACAGTGCATTTATTTTTGATGAGAGATGTCTTTGTACATCAATATACTCATCTGTTGTTGGATTATTAAGTGCGGTTAGCGCTTCTAAATAATTGTCTTTGTAGTATTGTATTAATGAATAATAATACGAATACATAGCAGATGAGCTCTCATTTGAAAGATACGCGTAAGCAAGGTCTATGTAATAATTAAAATTTTCTTGATTTTTTAAATGGAGTGAACAAACAGCAGCATTTATAGCACTTACACATCTTTTTTCGCCATTTTCAATTGCTTTTGAAAATGTTTTTAATGCGGTGTCATATTGTTTGTTTTTAAGTTGTGCTACACCTAAGTTGTATTGAGATATCGATTCGCTGTATTGTGCTATTTTTTCATATAGGTGTAAAGCTTTTTCTTGAGAACCATTTTCATATAGGTATGCTGCTTTTGCTATCATATTTTCAAGCTTTGTAACCTCTACTGAGTGTTTCTTTTGCTTATCATCTAGCTTTTCTTCTATGATGTCAACATTATAATTTTTTGGAGCTTTTTCCCTAGAAGTTAGGGCTAAAACAAGAGATACTATTATTATAACTATTAGTACGGCACTAATAGCAGAGAAGATAATTATCTTTTTTTTCTTTTGAGGATCATCAGATGAGCT
>Ga0193964_1000737_pt1 | contig 15326 bp, 12 predicted proteins | sample FB_7_MG_FD_140323 | JGI IMG/M metagenome (GOLD analysis project Ga0193964, IMG submission 140323) | Microbial mat bacterial communities from the Broadkill River, Lewes, Delaware, United States - FB_7_MG | ecosystem: Environmental > Aquatic > Freshwater > River > Microbial mats | place: USA... | reverse complement strand
GAGAATATCGAAGAGTTTATTGCTAATCTTCTTGAAGAGATACAAGAAAATATATTTAAGAAAGCTGAGACTTTCAGAAACAATAATATAACAAAGGTTGATTCTTACGAGGAATTCAAGGAGCTTGTGAAAACAAAACCAGGATTTTTCTTATGTCATTGGGACGGTACAGAAGAGACGGAACTTAAGATTAAAGAAGAAACTAAAGCAACTATCAGATGTATTCCTTTTGATTCTCCTGAAGAAGAGGGAAAATGTATGGTAACAGGTAAGCCTTCTAAGAAGAGAGTGTTAATATCATTAGCGTATTAGATATAATATAAAGTGAGTTCTTTTTTTGTATATTTATATAGAATTAAAACTATATGATATGCAAGAAGTTAATCTTAAGTCGTCAATACTTGAGTCGTTAAAGGATAAGGCAAAGTTAAAGTATCTGGTATATGATAATACTAAAGCTGCTTTTGAATTATTGAAGGATGTCCTTAAAGATTTGACTGAAGAATATAATGATTCAGTTAAGGATATAAGTGAAGATAATAGATTAAAGTTCATTTATGAAGAGAGGACGGAGACAGATATATCAATAAGAGTAGCTTCAGAATTGATATTATTTAGTTTGCACTCAAATGTCTTTCAGTTTAATAGAGAGAATGATATATGGAATAATCCTTATGTTATGATTAGTCCTGCAAATGCGTATTCAGGTATGATAACAATGTATAATTTCCTGTCCGATTCGTTTGATTTCAATAGAATGGAGGACTTAGGATATCTTGTGGGACGTATCTTTATTAATAGACAAAATCACTTTATTGTTGAAGGGAAAAGACAGATAGGTTTTAAACAAAGAGACTTTGAAAAGGCGGTTCTTACCAGAGAATGTTTAAGAACAGTAGTAGAAACGGCTTTAAATTATGCTCTTAATTTCGATTTGTTAGTACCTTTGTACGATAATATAAAAATAGCATCTGTTGCTCAGATGCATGAAAAAGAATTAAATGCAAGAATTAGAACAGGAAAACGTTTAGGCTTCCGATTTAATTCTGATGATGTAAAATAGGTAATTTTTACTAATACAACAAAAATGAAAACGGTACAAGAAAGATTTCTAGAGTATGTAAAATATGATACGGAGTCTGATACTAAAACTGGTTTAACACCTAGTACTCCAGGTCAAATGGAGTTTGCTAATATCCTTGTAAAAGAACTTAAGGAAATTGGCTTGTCTGATGTAACTGTTGATGAGAATGGTTATGTTATGGCTCATTTACCTGCGAATAATGATAAAGATACTCCTGTAGTCGGTTTTATATCTCATATGGATACTAGTCCAGATCTTTCAGGAAGGAATGTTAATCCTAGAGTTATTGAGAAATATGTAGGAGATGATATTACCCTTAATAAGGAGAATAAGATTATTCTTAAGACAGAGGAAAATCCTGAAATCCTTAATTATATTGGTCAGGATCTAATAGTAACTGATGGAAATACTCTTTTAGGAGCAGATGATAAAGCTGGTATAGCAGAAATTATGACTGCAATGGAATACCTGATCAATAATCCTGAGATAGAGCATGGAAAGATATGTGTTGGTTTTACTCCTGATGAAGAAATAGGTCAGGGTGCAGATCATTTTGATGTTAAGAAATTCGGTGCTGATTTTGCATATACTCTTGATGGTGGTGAAATTGGTGAACTTCAATATGAGAATTTTAATGCTGCATACGTAAAATTAACATTCCAAGGAAGAAATGTTCATCCTGGTCATGCAAAGGACAAGATGATAAATTCTATGCTTGTTGCTAATGAATTTATTAATACTTTACCAAATAGAGAAGTACCTGAAAAGACTAGCGGTTATGACGGATTCTTTCATCTGATATCTGCTAGTGGTTCTGTTGAAGAAACGGTTCTTGAGTACATAATCAGAGATTTTGATAGAGAGAAGTATGACTGGCGTAAGAACCTTGTAGAAAATATCGTAGTAGAACTTACTAAGAAATATCATCAGGATATCAATATTGAAATGAAAGATCAATATTTCAATATGGGTGAGAAGATAGAGCCGGTAAGCTATATTGTTGATATTGCTCAAAATGCAATGAGAGAGTCTGAAGTTAAATCAAAGGTAATTCCTATCAGAGGGGGTACTGATGGAGCAAGACTATCTTTTATGGGATTACCTACTCCAAATATATTTACTGGTGGTCATAATTTCCACGGTAGATATGAATATGTGCCTATTCAGTCAATGGAGAAAGCAGTAGATGTTGTAATAAATATAGTAAAGCAGGTAGCTATTTCGTAGTTACCAATAAATAAGCCTATTCGTGCGTAATATATATCGATATAAGGCGAAAAATCATACAGCTTTTATCAAACAAATGTTACTTTGGAGCAAACAGTTTGATAGAAGCTGTATTTTGCATTCTAATGGTTATAATTTATTAAAATCGAATTATCTTTATTGTGATTATGATTTTATAGCTGGTTTTGGTTGTAAGGAAGAGATTATAACAAATGAGAATGCCTTTGATAGCCTAAAAGAGTTTAACAACCGAACAACAGATTATATGTTCGGTTATCTTTCATACGATTTGAAGAATGAGGTAGAGGAACTTACTTCTACAAATATGGATCATCTTCATCTTCCTCAATTACACTTTTTTGTTCCTGAGTTTGTCTTTGTTGGAAAAGGCGGGATAATAGAACTTCATTATCATGGTGATCTGAATCCTGTTTCTGTCTTTGAAGCAATAGAGTCTACTGAGATTTCTATTTTTAATGACAAAACAGATTTGCAACCACGTATTTCTAAGGATGAGTATTTAGATATAATCTCTAAAATAAAGACATTTATTAAACGAGGAGATATCTATGAAGTTAATTTTTGTCAAGAGTTCTATGATGAAACTGCAGAGATAGATCCATATTCAGTTTATCTGGCTCTAAAAGAAGTATCTCCTGTTCCTTTTGGAGCATTTTATCGTATAGGTGATAAATATCTTATGGGGGCAAGTCCTGAAAGGTTCTTAAAAAAAGAGGAAAATAAACTGATTACTCAACCTATAAAAGGTACAGCAAAGCGTGGCTCAACAGAACAAGAAGATAATGCAATAATTAAAGAATTGCAGATAAACCCTAAGGAAAGAGCAGAGAATATAATGATTACCGATCTTGTGCGTAATGATTTATCTCGTTCGGCTGCAAAAGGTAGTGTTCACGTAGATGAACTTTGTGGTGTTTATACTTATCCCCAGGTTCACCAAATGATATCTACTATTTCATCTGAATTACGTGCTGATGTAGATATGATAGATGCTATCAAGATGGCTTGGCCTATGGGCTCGATGACTGGTGCTCCGAAGGTTAGTGCTATGAATATTATAGAAAAATTAGAAACGACTAAGCGTGGTCTGTATTCTGGAAGTATTGGTTATATAACCCCTCAGAAGAATTTTGATTTTAATGTTGTTATAAGAAGTCTTATTTATAACTATGAAAATAAATACTTGTCATGTATTTTTGGTGGAGCAATTACAATGCAGTCAATACCAGAAAACGAGTATGATGAATGTTTATTAAAGGCAAAAGCTATAAAGCGAGTATTTGAGTAATTATGCCTCAAATGCTAATTGAATACTAGGTATAAACAACCTATATTTATTATATTAAACACTACCATAGGAAAGATATTAACATAATAGATTTGTATTAGTGTAAACAAATACATTTTAGTTATGTTGATTCCATTTTTAATACCTTTCGTTATAGCTATATTCTTAGCTATTAATATGGGTGGTTCAGGTACTGCTCCTTCTTTCTCTGCTGCCTATGGTTCTAATATCTTGAAAGCAAGTGCAATCCCTGGATTATTTGCAATAATGGTTTTTCTAGGTGCTATTGTAGGAGGGAAGGAAACCGCTAAAACTATAGGTAAAGGATTATTAGATCCTGTATTCATGAATTACATGATGGTTTCAATAATTCTATTCTCTGTTGCCATTTCACTTCTTCTAGCTAATTTATTAGGAATACCACAATCAACAAGCCAGTCAACTGTTATGGCTGTGGTCGCTCCAGCTATATATTTTCATTCATTCAATAGTGATAAATTCTTATTAGAAATTTTACCAAGTTGGTTTATTATGCCATTAGCATCTTTTATATTAGCTTATATTATTGGGAAATATGTATATAAGCCTATGCGTATGAAAGGTTTAACTATATCAAAGAAAGTAAATAATTCATTTCTACTAAGAGTTCTTGTAATTGGAACATCTTCATATGTAGCGTTTTCTATTGGTACCAACAATGTAGCAAATGCAGTAGGACCACTTGCAACAATGGCTAATAATGAATTAAATGTTGCTTCGGAAAACTATGTACAGGTAATGATATTAGCTACTTTAATAGTTGCACCGAGTTTTGGTATTGGCAGTTCTATATTTGGAAAGAAATTATTGCAAAATACTGGTAAAGATATAATTGCCTTTGGTAAAATAGAGGCTGTAATAATTTCATTCTTGTCTGCATCTTTACTTCTTACCGCATCACTGATAAAAGGTATCCCAACTTCTTTGGTTCAATTAAATGTAGCAGCAATTTTAGGTATTGGTGTTTCAAAGATTGGTTATAAGAACATATTTGAGCGAACTCAGGTTAAGAGATTCTTTGTTATGTGGTGTATTTCTCCTGTTATTGCCTTTGCTATATGTTTAATACTTACTTTTGTTTTTGACTATTTTGGATTATTGGTAAAAATCTAACCTAAGTTATATAGATTAAATATAAATAGTCGTTAGTAATGAGTTTAAACAGATAATATCACCTATTTAGACGATTGACGTCATTTTGCTATTGATATAATTTTGCCAAAGAAATTAATCAAGAGTAGATATGATAATCAAAGTAAGCTTTATATATAAGTTAAGTCTATTATTTGTAGTGTTTTTTGCATCATCATTATTAAATGCACAAACTACTTATAATATAAGTGGTCTTGTTAAATCCAAAAATGAGTCTATAGGAATGGCTATTGTGGGTTTTGCAGAGATCAATAAATGGACCACGACTAATGATGAAGGAGAATTTATTATAAATAATGTCCCTGCTGGTGAATATACTTTACAGGTTAGTTTTCTTTCTTATAAAGAATATTCCGAGAAAATAAATATAAAATCAAATATTTGTAATAAAGAAATTGAATTATTTCTTTCTGATGTGAACTTAAGAGAAGTTACTGTTATTGCTAAGGAATCTAAAAGTTCAAATACTAGTTCTAGGATAAATCGGGAAGCAATTTCTCATCTTCAACCATCAAGTTTTTCTGAATTATTAGAGTTGTTACCAGGTAATGGTTCACATGATCCATATTTGGGAGGTGTTAATATAGTGGGTATACGTCAGGTTGGTAAAGATGTAAATACTTCACTAGGAACTTCTTTTGTTATTGACGGTGCCCCAATTTCTAATGATGCAAATCTTCATAGTATCAGTGGTAGTTGGGAGAGAAAAATATCAAAAAGGAATATAACAGGCTATGGTATTGATATGCGGACTATTTCAACTGATGAGATTGAGACTGTTGAAATAGTGAGGGGAGTACCATCAGTAAAATACGGTGATCTAAGTAGTGGTTTGATTAACATTAAGAGGAAAAAGGGAAAGACACCGTACGAATTCAGATTTAAGGCTGATCCTAATACAAAAATGGCCTCAGTAAGTAGAGGATTTAGTTTATCAGATTCATCTAGTATAAATATTGGGGTAAATTATCTTGATTATAAGGTGGATCCTCGTAATGAGCTTGAAAATTTTAAAAGAGTATGTTCTTCTGTTCGCTATAATAATAAATTAGAAATAGCTGATTATAATGCAGACTGGAATATTAATCTTGATTATACTGGATCTTTTGATGATGATAAACAGGATAAAGAGATTAACTATGGAGTTAACGATTATTACAGTTCTTCTTATAATAAGTTAAGATTGAGCGGTTCTATTAGGTGGTATCGTAAGAATAATAACTTCTTTAAAGGATTTGACTTTAGATTTAATTCAAGTTATACTCATGATGAGCAGATTCGCGATAAGTTGGTTTCTCAGGATAGAGATATTCCATGGATAACGACAAGAAATGAGGGGGAATCAGATGGGGGCTATCTTCCTAATGAGTATCAGGCTCATATGGAAGTTGATTCTAAACCTATTAATATATTTTCACAGATTTCGGCAGATTTTGAATTTCCTGTGTGGATACTTGAAAACACCCTAATGTTGGGTGCTGATTATAAGTATGATAAGAATATGGGAAAAGGGGAATTAATTAATCCTGATAGACCAGCATATATAAGTTCATCAAGACCACGAGCATATCGTAGTGTTCCTTCTCAGCAAAGATTGGGATTTTTCATAGAGAATAATTTGAATGTACCAATAGGAGATAATCAATTGAATATTGTCGCTGGTTTACGAGCAACTAAGTTATTAAACCTTGGCTCTAAGTTTGATATTTCTAAAAAGCTATTTATTGAGCCTAGATTAAATATTCAGTGGAAATTTCCTGAGTTTACGATTTTTAATAATGATATTAACTTATCTCTAAATGGGGGTTTAGGTTCACATAGACGTTTTCCTGTTTTGTCTCATTTATATCCTAATGATATTTATTACGATTTAGTACAATTAAACTATTATCATCAGAATCCAGATTATAGAAGGGTGAATTTTGCAACTCATATAGTTAATCGAACTAATTATTCAATACAACCGGCTAATAATAAAAAATATGAGATTGGTGTTGATGTTGATGTTACTGGTAACAGTATCTCAATAACAGCCTTTAAAGAATACTTGTCATCTGGATTTAGAACTAATTATGGGTATAAATCATTTATTCATAAGAAGTATGATAATCAATCTGTGAATCATGAAACACTTACAGAAAAGCCGCGATTGGAAGATATGACGTTTGCTTTGGATACCAATGTATATATGTATGGAAAGAATGGTAATGGAAGTCTTCTTATAAAAAGTGGAATAGAATTTCAGTTTGATTTTAAACGCATTAAAGCATTATATACAAAGTTAACTATTAATGGGGCATGGTTTAAAACAACATATTCTAATAGTATGCCTGTGCTTAATCACCGTTCAGTAGTTTTAAATGGAGAAACTATTGATTTTATAGGTGAGTATGATTGGGATAGTGGATATACAAGAGAGCGATTTAATACAAATTTTCGTTTTGATACGCATATTCCAAAAATGGGACTCATATTTTCTACTCTTATAGAGTGTGAGTGGTTTTCATCAAAGCAATCTATAAAAAAAGATAGTCGTCCTATTAGCTATATCGATAAGGAAGGGAATAGATATGCATTTACTGCTAAGTCTGAAGAAGACTATAGGCTTAAGTGGTTGATGTTGGCATTTAATGAGTATGCCTTTGAGAAGCAAACCGATCCATTTGCTGCATATGTGAATCTTAAAATAACTAAGAAATTTAATAAAAATATATCCTTTGCTATGTACGTGAATAGAGTGCTTACTTATTTACCTGTCTATGAGTGTAACGGTTTTGAGATAAGTAGAAGGAGTTCTCCATATTTCGGTATGGAGTTTAAAATAAAGCTATAAAAGATAAATAATAAATAATTATAAAAATGAAGAAAAATTTTATTTACGGATTACTAATAATCCTTATGTCAATTGGGTGCGTTTCTTGTCAGGAGGATGTCGTTGTACCAACGTCGGTAATAGAGGTTAGAACAAATCTTGCTATTCCTATCATGCTAGATCAACCACCAATAACAAATTTAACGCTTACTCTTACTAATAAGAATACAGGCAATGTGATTAAATATGAAGATTTTCATATTAAACAAAGATTAAGAATAGAAGAAGGAATTTACAGAGTATCTATTGAGGGAGATATAAAATATCAAACTATTGAGATGGGGAAAACTGATGAATATCAGGATGCTAAACTGAGAGGTTATGTAGAGTCTGTTAGTGTTTACGGTGAGATGGAGAAAATTACGGTTGATTTATATTTAGCTACGGAGACTCAGGGGTTTGTGTTCGAAGAGATATATTTTGCAGGATCTAAAACGCCGCAGGGAAGTCAGTATAATTCAGATAAGTTCTTTGAAATATATAATAACTCAGATAAGGTGATGTATGCAGGTGGGCTTAGTATTGGAGAGACAATGTTTCTGACAACAATGAAGCATGATTATTCTCCGGATATTATGGATGAGTATGTAGCTGTAAATGCAATTTATACCGTTCCTGGTAGTGGGAACGATTATCCTATTCAGCCAGGGGAGAGTCTGTTGATAGCTGATGTTGCAAAAAATCATAATGAGGTTAATCCTAATTCTTTTGATTTGTCAAATGCTGATTTTGAGTGGTTTGATGATGATAAATATGGTCAGGATGTAGATGTCCCTTCGGTTCCTAATCTTATTAAAACATATTCTTCTTCAGAGACAATCTGGTCTTTGCACAATAGAGGTTTTAAGTCGTATGTACTTTTCAGAATGGATAAGCCAGCAGAGAAATTTCTTGCTGATAATAAGTATGATTGTTCATATGAATTCGTTTACTCTGGAGGTTCAATAAATATGCCTTCTTCAGGATATAAAGTAAAGAATACATTAGTATTGGATGCAGTAGGTTGTTCAACTCCTTCAAATTTTGAATGGACTGTGATGTCTCCAAGTCTTGATATGAGTTACACTCATTCGGGTGATGCTAATGATGAGAGATATGGAAAGAGTGTAAGAAGAAAGATATCTTATACGAAACCAGATGGTAGGATAGTATTGTTAGATACAAATAATTCTGCTGAAGACTTTATCGCAACAGCTAATCCAACTCCAGGAACTATTGAATAATAAGTAGTTTAAATTATAGATGATGAGAAAGAGACTTTTAGTAATAGTTATATTGATTATGTGTTTTAATATAGGTTTTGCAGATGACTATAGAGGAAAGGTGAATATTAATGATCCTATTTCAGTCTTTTTCTCTTCTCTATATAATAATCCAGCGACTAGGAAATATTTGTACAGAAAGTCATTCTGGGAGGTCAATACATCATTCAAGTTTGATAAGGGAAATACTATTGTTCAGAATGGTGATAAATCCTCAGCATTTCTAATTAATACGCATTCTTATCTGAGAAAAGCCGATAAGCTTTTTTATGGTGACTTACAATTTAAGAAAGGTAAAAGAGATAATGTTTTGTGGAGTGAATCTTCCGATTATGAATTATTAGGACCATATGTTTTAGCAGACTTAGATGGTGGTGATATGAATTTTGAAGAATACTTCTTCCTTGGAGGAATATCAAAGCAAGTTGGTGGTATAAGTTACGGTCTAGAGGCATCTTATAGAGCCAGATATGAATATAGACTAGTTGATCCCAGACCAAGAAATATAGTTTCTCAATTTAGAATTAAGTTAGGTAGTGCAATTGATTTGTTTGAGAGTAGTATACTTGGTATGGATATTTGTTATGAGAAATATTCTCAGCAAAATAGTATTAAACTCTTCAAAAGAGATGCTAAGCAGAAGATTTTCCATATGAAGGGATTTGGTTATTATGACATTATGTTTTCTAAGGTGTACGGAGAACTAATGGTTTATCACGATATTCAGTCCTGGTCAGGTTCTATGCAGTATTTTTCAAAAGACAGGGAGGGATTATTTACCCAGTTATCTTTTAAGAAGTCAACTCTTGAACAGGATCTTGATAAATTTAATGATATAAATATTTTTCAACTTAAAACAAATAGACTTAAAGCAGATATTGGATATTCTTTTGGTAAGAGCCTACTTACTAAAATACACGCCAGACTAAACACGCGTAGTGGTTTTGAGAATATCTATGAAAATATCAGTTTTAATAATTACAGACGTACAACGGTTTATAATAATTATAGGTCTTTTGTTTGTGAATTAGGTAATTCTTATTTGTTTTTATTTTATGATAAGAAGCAGAATATTGGAATTGATATATCGTATTTAAGGGACAAAAGAGAATATATATCCTCTCGTTCATTAATGGATATTTCAAGTCTGAACTCGATGATATCTTATGGATTTAGCAAGGTTACATTCTCTACAGATTTTTATGTGGGCTATTCGAAGAATCTCTCTTCAAGGATTAATCTTAATGATATGATGATGGCTCCTATGGTAAAAGAGGAAATGCTTATACCTAACTACGAATATCTTACTTCAGATAAATTTCTTATTGGTGGTAGTGTGAATTATAAATATATGTTTTCTGTTGATAAGGCATTGTTTATTAGAGGAGATTATAAAATGGAATATAGGCGTACTAATTCGCTATATTCAAATGTAGTGATTACGACAGGGATATTGTTTTAAAAATAATATAATGAATATAATAGAATGTAATAATCTAACCCATTATTATGGGGATAGATGTATCTATGAGAATCTTAATTTCTCAGTAGAACAAGGTAAGATAGTTGGGTTATTAGGTAAGAATGGTACTGGTAAGACAACAACAATAAATATTCTTAATGGTTTTCTTAAGCCTCAAAGTGGTAATTGTAAGATATTCGGTGAGGACTCATCATCTTTATCACCTGAAGCTAAAAGTAAGATTGGGCTTCTTATTGAGGGGCACGTTCAGTACGCTTTTATGAATATTGAACAGATAGAGAAGTATTATTCTGCTTTCTTTCCAGATTGGAAGCGTGAAGCTTATTATGAGTTGATGAGTAAGCTAAAGGTAACTCCAAAACAAAAATTATCTAAGATGTCTTGCGGACAGCGTTCTCAAGTAGCATTGGGTTTAATTCTTGCGCAGAATCCGGAGTTATTAATTTTGGATGATTTCTCCATGGGACTGGATCCTGGTTATCGTCTTTTGTTTGTTGATTATCTTAAAGAATATGCAACAGCAGAGAATAAAACGGTATTTGTAACATCTCATATTATTCAGGATATGGAGCGACTTATAGATGAGTTGATTATACTCGATTATGGTAAGATCTTGGTACAGGAATCAGTGGGAGAGTTTATGGAAACACATAAGTCGTATGAGAGCCTTGAAAAGGCATTTATTGGTCTAACAGGAAAATATTAAAGGTATGTTTAAATCGGTTTTATATAAAGAATGGATAAAGACAAAATGGTATGTTATAGGGATATGCGTGGTATCAATATTATTGCATGCTTATATGTTTATGAAGTTAGGGAGATCTATTCGTTTTGCAGGAATGGTTCATCTTTGGGATGTTATCATTAATAAAGATCAGTTTATATTTAGAGAAATTAAACTCTTTCCTCTAATCTCTGGTATAGTATTGGGTATTGCTCAATTTGTTCCTGAGATATATCAGAAAAGATTAAAGTTAGCATTACATCTACCGTTACCATCATTTAGAATTATAAGTTGGAATGTGCTGTATGGAGCTATTACTCTGGCTCTTGTCTATGTAATAAGTATTGCAATCCTTATTACATATATTAGGTTGTATTTTGCAATTGAATTTGTAGAAAGTGCCTTTCTAACAATATTACCGTGGTATTTAGCTGGAATTGTATCATATTTTTTAGTGGCATGGATATGCTTAGAGCCTAGGTGGAATAGAAGAATAATAAATACTATAATATCCATTCCAATACTATGTACATATATGATAACAGCACTTCCTGCTGCATATTCTAGTTGTGTAATTCTAATATTATCAATAGCTATAGTAGTAATGTTTTTTGTGTATATCTCAGTAATAAGATTTAAGGATGGTAAATAGTAAAATTATGAAGAAGTTAATTGTGATAGTAGTATTTATGACGACAATGATTTTGTCGTGGATATTACCAGATTTGTATAAAACAGCAACAGATGAAGCTCCCGAGTATCCTCTTTCTTTTTATAGTAGTGTAGCTGACAAGTTTTGTAGTTTTGTTTTTACTGATGATGATTTTTATAGAACAGATGTAGATGGAAATAGATTTACCCAGCAGCAGTTTGATAGTCTTTTGCCTATGATATATACTAATCAGTTGGTGTATGATGGTAAAATGCCTAAAAAGGTAAGAGGTGTTGATGTGGATCTTCAAAAAATCAGAATCTCAAATTTTAGTTATAGATATAAACCAAAGGCATATCAGAAGCCATCTATAAAACTATATCCTCTGTTCGAATCTATGTCTGCAAGAGTTGATTTGTCTACTCCAGACGATGTATTTAGAATCTCAGATAAGATAGAGTTTATTGATATTGAAAGTAATACTGTAAACTCAGAAAAAAGTGTACAGTACAACAAGGCATTATACAATAGTGGTTTTTCTGGTCCTGCTAAACGTATTGCTGGAATACCTTCTGCACGTAAGAATTATGATGAGGGATATTTTATAATAGATAGTAATAATGCTCTATTTCATATGAAGTGTGTTAATGGGAAGCCATTTATTAGGAATGTAAATATCGATAAGTCTATTAATATAGAGTGTTTTGAGGCTACTGATTATCCTAATAGAGAATCTTACGGCTTTTTGTTCGATTCTTCTGGACAAATGTATGTGTTAACAACAGAAGGATATAACTTACAGAAGTTAGGTATTCCTCCAATAGATATGAAAAACACGGTTGTCACAGTTATGGCAAATATGTTTTTCTGGAATGTAATGGTTAAAGTAAATAATAGTAAGACAACTTATGCTATTGATGCTAGAACAAAGAAGTATGTTGATTCTATTGAGAGTATTAATGCAAATATTGTATATCATTGGATAGAGAATATTTTTCCTTTTATTATAAAACTGACGTCTAATAATGATGAATATATTAAACCTAGATTTATGACTAATTATCCAGTTGCTTTCTTGTTTAATATATTCTTTGTTCTAACATATTTATGTATCTTTAGGAGGAATAGGTTAAGTAATAAGATACTACCTTCATTATGGATATGTATTACAGGAATTTATGGATTTATAGCTTGTCTATTATTTAAATCAGATATTAATTAATTAAACTAAATAACAATGAATAAAGGATTTATCGCTCTATTGGTTGCTGCATCAGTTATTATGGGATGTAAGAATACAACAAAGAAAACAGACAAAAAGGCTCAAAAGACAGAGCAAATAGCTGTATCTAAAACTGTTGCACAGGTATTAGAACATGCTGACAAGAATATTGACAAGGAAGTTGTTTTTGCAGGTAAGGTTAAACATGTTTGTCAACATTCTGGTAAAAGATGTTTTATTATTGATGCAGAAGGTAATTCACTAAAAGTTGAAGCATCTGGTACTCTTAAAGGATTCAACAAAGAGATCATGGGAATGACAATAAAAGTAAAAGGTACTTTAAAAGAACAAAGAATATCTAAAGAGGAAATAGAGAAGATAGCTGCTGCACAGAAAGCCAAAGAAGAAGGAGAGCACTGTGGAACAGAGTCTGATAATATTCTAAAGATGAGAGATTGGATGAAAAAACATGGTAAGGATTATTATGCTTTCTATTATGTTAATGGAACAGAATATGAAGTAGTAAAATAAGAATACTTTTATTGCTATTCAAAGGAGATTGTATGTTTACGATCTCCTTTTTTGTTATAGTTTAGTTGTATTAAACAAAAGTTAAATCTCTATTTAGACAAATTATCATATTATATTATTTGCTATTTTTAGGGCTCATTCAAATAACTTAAACTATGAAAAGCATTAATTTATATGTAATAGCTTTATTTGTTGCTATTATTGGATTGTCGTCATGTGATAATAATCCTAAGAAATCAATTGACGATACAAGTTCGTATCTTGATTTTAAAACAGAAGGAGAGTATCAGGCAGCTGGTATTCAGATGATAAAATTAAAAGAAGGGTATAAAGTCTGGACTAAGCGATATGGTAATAGTCCTATGAAGGTTCTATTGTTACATGGAGGACCAGGAGCAACTCATGAGTATATGGAATGTTTCCAAAGCTTTTTCCCAAAGGCAAATATAGAATTCTATGAGTATGATCAATTAGGTTCTGCATATTCTGATCAGCCAGATGATCAAAGTCTTTGGACTATTGATAGATTTGTTGAAGAGGTTGAGCAAGTAAGAATTAAGTTAGGCTTAAATAAAGACAACTTCTATTTGTTTGGTAGTTCATGGGGTGGAATTTTAGCTATGGAGTATGCTGATAAATATCAGAAAAACTTAAAGGGTTTAATCATAAGTAATATGACTGCTAGCTTTGAGTCTTGTAGAGCTTATAATAAGGTATTGCGTTCACAAATGGATCCTAAAGTTCTTGAAACATTAAAAGCTTATGAAGCAAAGAATGATTTAAGCAATCCTAAGTATGTTGATTTAGTTCAAAAGGAATTCTATAATAAGCATATTTGTAGATGTAAAGAATGGCCAGAGCCTGTTGTTAGAGGTTTTGCTAAGATTAATCCTAAAATCTATGTATATATGCAAGGACCAAGTGAATTTATTCCTGCTGGAACTCTAACAAATTGGACTATGTGGGATAGATTGAAGAAATTAAAGGTACCTACTTTATCTATTGGAGCTAAATATGATTCAATGAATCCTAAGGATATGGAAAGGATTAGTAAAGAGGTTCAGAATGGTAGATTCTTATATTGTCCTAATGGTAGTCACTTATCTATGTGGGATGAGCAGGATGTGTATATGAATGGAATCATTAAATTTATAAAGGATGTTTATAAAGGTGATTTTAATTCTAAGAATTAATCCTATTAAAAGATCTTACATATAATTAAAGAGGTCGACAAGTGTCGACCTCTTTTTTGTAAATAAAAACTAGTTAAAACTACTAATAAGGGAATCAGTCCAGGTTTTTATTCTTTCATCTGTTTTATTGGGATCGTTATCTTCATCTATAGGTAATCCTACAAATCTATTATCACGTACAGCTTTTGATTCAGTGAAATCATAACTATCAGTTGATACATAACCAATTACTTTACATGCTTTTTTCTCAAGGACTTCATAGATGATACCTATTGAATCAACAAATGAATCGGGGAATGAGCATTGATCTCCTGTACCAAATATTGCAACCTTTTTAGAATCCAGATTTGCATTATCTATTTCATTTATAAAGTCTACAAAATCGTCTTGAAGGTCACCAATGCCCCAGGTTGAACATCCAAATATTAAGTTTGAATATTTCTCAATATCAGCGGATGTTGCAACACACACGTTATATACATCTACATTATCACTACCAAAAGCTTTTTCTAATTTGTTCGCAACTGTCTCTGAGTTTTCAGTACTTGAACCATAAAATATTCCAATCTTTTCCAT
>Ga0193964_1000736_pt1 | contig 15334 bp, 13 predicted proteins | sample FB_7_MG_FD_140323 | JGI IMG/M metagenome (GOLD analysis project Ga0193964, IMG submission 140323) | Microbial mat bacterial communities from the Broadkill River, Lewes, Delaware, United States - FB_7_MG | ecosystem: Environmental > Aquatic > Freshwater > River > Microbial mats | place: USA... | reverse complement strand
GAGCGTCTAAAGTGGCTCACTTGGAAAAATATTATCCCCCTACAAGAGGCAGTAGCCTCTTTGCCCACACTCCCCGCCTCTTTAATCACACTAGACAATATAGTAGCAGTAGATTTTGAAACTATAAGTAAAGAGCAAGAGAGACTCCTCTTAGAGGTTGCCAAAAAGCTTAAACCATGGAGAAAAGGACCTTTTCGTCTAGGAGAGATGCTTATAGATAGTGAGTGGCAGAGTTTTATGAAATATAATCTCTTAGAGCCTCATTTTGACCTCAAAGATAGAGTTGTTGGAGATATAGGGTGCAACAATGCCTATTATCTTTTTCGTATGCTCTCTCACAAACCCAAAAAGTTAGTAGGGTTTGACCCCTCAGCTATAACCTACTCTCAATTTCAATTTATTAATCACTTTATACAGAGCGATATTGTCTATGAACTTTTGGGTGTTGAGCATGTGGAGTTTTATGAGCATCGTTTTGACCTGCTCTTTTGTCTTGGAGTACTCTACCATAGAAGTGACCCTGTAGCAATGCTCAAATCTCTCTATAGAGGTCTTAATGATGGAGGTGAGTTGATTCTTGATACCTTTATGATTGATGGAGAAGATGAGATTGCTCTTACTCCACAAGATAGATACTCCAAAATCCCTAATATCTACTTTATTCCTACTGTAAATGCTCTCAAAAATTGGTGTTATCGTGCTGGTTTTGAGAGTATAGATGTATTAGATATTACAAAAACTTCTTCACAAGAGCAGAGAAAAACTCAATGGATAGATACTCAAAGTCTTGAAGATTTTCTTGACCCAACAGATGATACAAAAACCATAGAGGGGTACCCTGCACCCAAGAGAGTCTATATAAAAGCATACAAAAAAACAAAAAACAAAAAAAAGTATACTTAATTTATTTTATAAATATGCCTTATTTTTGTCTATCAGATAACGCCTCTAGCGTCATTTGATACACTTTTTCTATAAAATACCACAATAAACTAAAAATTACTTTTATTTTTAAATAAGCATTATTTCGCTATAAACTATTATCATAAGCCAAAGAGCCTATTTGGATACTATTTAGTGATAATAATTTGAGGATGAGTAAAAAGATATGAGGATACTAACGATAGGGTTTAATGACGATTATGTCAAAAAACTCGCAGTAGAATTGGAGAAATATTTTATCTGTATTGTTGATAATGCAAAAGATCTCTATGATGCAACAAACTTTACAGATTTTAGGCATTATGAATTAGTCATTATTGTGGATGAGGGGGTAAAATTTTCTCTTGAGCGGTATGTTAATGAAGTAAAAAAGAAAAAAAGTGAAACGAAAATTATTATGCTCACTGAGTATGAAAAAAATCAAAACATACATTTTTTATTAGGTGTAGATGATGTAATCTACCAACATTGTGACCAACCTGACTTGGTTGCAGCAAGAGTATTAGCCAATATGAGACAACTCTTTGGAACCAAAGTGGATATAGGCAAATTAGTGATAGATATTACAAACAAAAAGATAGAGTATGACGAAAAGATAGTCTCTCTTAATGGAAAAACTTTTGATATTTTGGCCTATCTTGCCCTTAGAAAACAGAGAGTTTTTTCTAAAGATGAGATTATTAATGCACTTTGGGAAGAGCCTGAATATGTGAGTGATAACACTGTTGAAGTAGCTATCAATCAAATTAGAAAGAGACTCAAAAGTATTCTTGGATTTCAAGTAATTCATACTGTACGCCGTAGAGGATATAAGTTCTCATACTAAAATGGTAGAGCTTAAACTTTTTATCTATTATGCCTCTTGGCTAATTTTCCCTCTAATTGTTTGGTCTATAAGTAAAAAATATCTTATAGTCTCTCTCTTCTCACTTCTTTTTATCTATGCAAGATTTATTGAACCACAATTTCTTTTGGTACACCACTACAAAATTAATACAGGTTTTCAAGCAAAATATGCACTTATTGGAGATTTGCATTTAGGTATCTATAATGATGCTTCAATCCTCAAAAAAGCTGTAGAGAAAATAGAGCAGTTAGATGTAGATGCTCTTTTGATTGCTGGAGATTTTATCTATGAACCAAATCCCAATAAACTAAAAAATCTTTTTGCCCCACTCCAACACCTCTCTATCCCTATCTATGCAGTCTTAGGAAACCATGATTGTGTAGGGAGTGGTGCGAGTATTCGCAAAGAGCTAGAAGCCGTCTTAGCAGAGTTAGGCGTTATACTTTTGACCAATAAGGCAATAGAGTTAGAGAGCGTAACTCTCCTTGGATTAGGGAGTCGTTGGGCTAATGAAGATAGAGTTGCACTCCTAGATAACTACTCAAAAGAGGACAATCTTGTAGTTCTCACCCACAATCCCGATACTGCATTAGATTTTCAACCCAATCACACTCCTGACCTTACACTTACAGGACATACCCACGGAGGACAAATTCGTATTCCCTACCTCTACCAAAAAGTTATTCCAGTAGAAGGGGTAGTTCCTTGGGACAAAGGTCTCTCACACTATAAAAATGGTCAAGTTTTTATTACTTCAGGCATAGGCTCTATTGGACTCCCTTTACGGTTTTTAATCCCACCTACTGTTGATGTATTAAAACTCTATTAAGATACAAGGAGAAAAGTATGATAGAAGATGGATTTAGTTATTTGGCACTCCTTATAATAGTAGCTTCAGGAGTAGTATTTATAGAGCAACGCTATAAGTGGCGACTCTTTGAGTATCTTCCTGCTATTGTTATTATCTATTTTTTGGCTATGATACTCTCGACTCTAGGAGTATGGGATACCAAAAACATAGAGATTAAAGCCACCTACTCTACTGTCAAATCCAATATACTTCCTGCTATGATATTTTTGCTTCTTTTACATGCTGACCTACGCCAAATCAAACAGTTAGGCAAAAAGATGGTGCTGACCTTTCTCCTTGCAACTTTTAGTATTGCTCTAGGGTTTATAGGGATGTTTGCACTCTTTCATAACTTTTTTGAACCTGATGCATGGAGAGCTTTTTCGGCATTATGTGGGAGTTGGATGGGTGGCACTGCCAATATGGTAGCTATACAAGGAGCATTAAGCGTACCAGACTCCAAAATGGGCTATGCTCTGCTTATAGACTCAATCAACTACTCTGTATACATTATGATACTTCTAGCTCTTGTACCCCTTGCACATAGATTTAATCACTGGAGTGGAGCAGACACTTCGAGCATTGATGCAGTAGGAGAAAAACTCTCACTCGCCAAATCCAAAGAGCCTCTTACCTTTGACTCACTCTTTTTGTTGCTTGGAGTCGCCCTACTCGTCTCTGCTCTTAGTCAAACTCTTGCTCTCTATCTTCCTACCCATGATTTTGTAACAACCAATACTTGGGTAGTGATTATCGCTACGATTATGGGTGTTACTTTTGCTATGACCCCTTTTGGCAAGATGGCAGGTTCTAGTGAGATAGGCAATATACTCCTCTATACTATGGTTGCACTTATCGCTTCTCGTGCAAATTTTACAGAGATGACTCAAGCACCACTCTATATCTTTGCAGGATTTATTATTATTGCTATCCATGCTATTACCATGATACTCTTTGCCAAACTCTTCAAACTTGACCTCTTTACCCTAGGGGTTGCTTCACTTGCCAATATTGGTGGGGTAGCCTCTGCTCCTATACTGGCAGGAGCATACTCAAAAGCCCTTATCCCTATAGGAATACTGATGGCAATGATGGGCTATATATTAGGAACTTTTGGTGGCTTAGCAGTAGGGAGAGCTATGGAGATGCTCTCTTAGACCCCTTGCTCATAGAAGTAATTAGTAGCTTCCACAAATCCCTCTACACTCCCACAATCAAAACGGCGACCTTTAAATTTATAGGCTATTACCATCCCTTTTTTTGCCTGTTCGCAGAGGGCATCGGTAATCTGTATCTCGCCATTTTTCCCTGCTTTAGTATTTTGAATCATATCAAAAATATCAGGAGTAAGGATATAACGACCAATAACCGCTAGATTGCTTGGGGCTTTGTCATTATCTGGTTTTTCAACCATATTGGAGACCATATAGACACCCTCTTCTATCTCATTGCCTTCTATTACGCCATATTTATGTACATCTTCGTTGGGGACTTCCATTGTAGCAACAATACAGCATTTGTATTTGGCATAGAGGTCTATCATCTGTTTGAGTACACCATCCCCATCAGGATTTACACACAGGTCATCTGCGAGGATTACGGCAAATGGGTTTTGTTTGCCTACCAATACATTCCCTTTGTAGATAGCATCACCTAGACCCATCATTTCGTTTTGGCGAGTGTAGGTAAAGGTACACTTTTCAATAATAGTACGGATATCAGTAAGTAGTTCCTCTTTGGAAGAGCCCTCTATCTGATGTTCGAGTTCATACGAGATATCAAAGTGGTCAGTGATGGCTCGTTTGCCTCGTCCTGTGATGATTGCCATCACTTCACATCCTGCCTCCATAGCCTCTTCGACTCCATACTGTATGAGTGGTTTTGTCAAGATAGGGAGCATCTCTTTGGGCATTGCTTTGGTTGCAGGTAAAAATCGTGTTCCGTATCCTGCTGCGGGAAATAGACATTGTGTTATCATAATTGTTCCTTTATTTATTATTTTTTATCATATTTGAGCCAACGCATCTGGTATGCTTCTAGGTATATCTCTCTACTCTCATCAACTTTACAAGAAGAGAGCAAATCTAGCATTGGAAAACCAAACTCATCAGGCAAAGTAAGCCTAACCTCATCTGATGAAAAATTGTGAATCGCCAAGATATGCTCTTGCTTTTGACAACAACTTCGCTCTAAAGCAAAGAGTCTCTTATCCAAATCCAAAAATCTAAAATCACCAAAGGGATTAAATGCATTTTCATTAATACGAATAGAGATAAGTCGCTTGTAACTATCAAGCATCGTCTTAGCAAGTGTTCCCTCTGTGGCTAAGGCACTCTCTAACCAATCTATATTATACTTTTCTCGGTTGATTGTACGATTAACTGCTGTATGTTTGACTCCATCATAGTAGTTTCGAGAGCCTACAAGAGAGTGAAAATAGATACCAGGTACACCTGGCATTACAAGAACAGTGGCTTGTGAGAGCATCATTCTTTTGAGCCTTGTAGTATCATCTTCGTTGGGATGAGTCAAGGCATCTATATAACTACAATTTATCTCATAAGGAGTTTGTGAACCATCCTCTTCTGCTCTATAAGATATAAGACCCCCATGCTCTTGTACTCTATTTGTCATATACTCTATCTCTTCATCACTAAGTATCTCTTTGACAGGACGCAAACCAATACCATCGTGACTTGCAGTAAAATTAAAAAAGCAAACTTTATCACTTGGGAGGAGAAGAGTCTTTGCCCACTCGGTGAGTCTTTGTGTATCTCCATGCAAAATCGAATGCAAAAGCAGTGGTGGCAAGGCAAAGTTATACACCATCTGTGCCTCATCATTACCACTCCCAAAATAGGAGACATTTTCATGGTGAGGAACATTTGTCTCTGTAATAATAATCACCTCAGGAGCCACTTCGTGGAGTACTTCACGCATCAACTGAATAATCTCATGTGTTTGAGGCAGATGCACACACTCTGTACCCACCTCTTTCCAAACAAACGCAATAGCATCAAGCCGTATAAGAGTAGCCCCCTTCTCTATATAATAAAAAAGAGCATCGAGTACATTGCGTAAAACACGGTAGTCTTGGTAGTTGAGGTCGACTTGGTCTTTGCTAAATGTTGTCCAGATATTATGAATTTTTCCTGCATCATCCACAAACTCGCTAAGCAAAGGAGAGGCTCTTGGACGCACCACTTTAGAGAGGTCGGTAGCAGGATCCATATCTATAAAAAAATCTTTGAAATAGTGGTCATTTGCAAGATAGGCTTTAAACCAATCAGAAAATTGTGAGACATGATTGATAACACCATCAACCATCAAACGATATTTTGAACTAATTGCATCTATCTCTCTCCACGACCCCATACGAGGATCAACACGGCTATAGTTTACTACAGAGAAGCCACTATCTGAAGATGAGGGATAAAAAGGCAAAATATGAATTGAGTTGATAACCCCTTTGAGATGAGCATCCATAAACTCCTCTAGCGTTTTAAGAGAGGCTTCATGGTCGCAGTTGACTTGGTCACCATAAGTGATAAGAATAGCATCTTTTTCACTTAACTGATAGGGTTTAGATTCAATCCGTTCTTTATATTTAAAGATAAGATCAATAATAGAGCTTACTGCCTGTGTGGCTGTCTCTGGTGGATAGAGTTTGTGAAGCCGTTGGTTTATTGTGTGGTTTGGGTTAGAGATATGCATTAGCGGTTATCCTCTGCAACATACTTCGCAAATTTATCTGAAAAATCAGGCATAACAGAACGGACAGTAATCCATGGTGAGAGTGATGGCACACCCATAGGGTCTTCATAACACTCTTCTGGTGCCTCTTTAATAGCCTCTTGAAAAGCTTCAACTGTATTAATCTCTTTTTCTCTATTGTACTCAAGGGAGTTAAGTTTGCTTAGAGCATTATATTTGGAAATCTCAAAACGAGACTCTTGGTAATAGGTTGCTTGGAGTGTCTTAAATGAAGCTTCAGAGAAGACTATACCCTCTTGAGCCATCACACGAAAGAGAGTCTTTGCAATATCTGAAGACATTTTATATATCCCTCCACCAGAGTCAGGAGAGCCTAGCTCTTGGTGCTTGTGTTCATAACTCTCCATAATTTCTGTTTGACAAATACGACGGTTAGAAGTGTTTTTGTAGACTTCACTCAGTGTCGAAACCTCTAGCCCCCAAGTAGGAGAGATAGCAATACCTCGTCCTAGAGAGCGGATAAATGCAAACTCTCCAGAGAGTGAATAGCGGAAACTCTCCATATAATCAAGATAACGACTCGTACCATAGACCTTGGCTAGTGAATGTACAAGTGGTGAATAAAAGAGCCGTGTTACGCGTCCATGGAGCTTGTCTGTGACTCTTGAGTAGAAGCCTTTGTTAAACTCAAAATCTAATCCTGGGTGGATAATAGGATAAAAGAGTCGAGCAGGAATCTCACGGCTGTAGTTGACAATATCACAATCATGCAGAGCAAAAGCATAGGCATCTTGGTCGGTAAGACCATACCCTAGCATTGTCCAGACATTTCGTCCTTTCCCTGCTGTATTGAGTCCTGGAAATCCCTCTGCTGTGAGGTCTGCATAGAGTTCTTTGATTCTTGGTCCATCATTCCACAAGACATCTACTTTGCAAGGGAGATGCGACATCAACTCTTTGACCTCTTCAAACTGCTCTTTGGTGGCTTGGTCAAGCCCTAGAATAATCTTATAGAGATATTTAACATTTTTAAGCTCTTCTATAATGGTATGCATAGCAGGTGTCTCAAACTCTGAGTAGAGGGCAGGGAGCAACAGTACCATTCGGTGGCGTTGGGCATACTCTTCAAGTTCAGACTCTATCTCTTCGAGTGTACGAACTCCTAGTTTTTGTAGTGTGGTAATAACGCCATTTTGAAAAAAATCAGCCATGCTCTGCTCCTGTTGTTGGGTGTGACTCGACAAGTAGCATTACAATGTCGAGTAAATTATTATGAGTTGGTCCACAGACGAGTAGTTCACCAGTAGCATCAAAAAATGCATTTGAGTTAAAAGTTTGTAAATAGTGTTGTACATCCAAGGTCTTAGAGAGTGCATCAGCACGACTATGAATATCTATCAATGCTCCTGTTGCATCAGAGTTTCCATCAATACCATCTGTTGCAGCACTCAAAAAGCAAAACTCCTCTTCTCCTGAAAAATGATGCAAAAACGAAAGACACAGATGTTGATTGCGTCCCCCTCTTCCCTCTCCTTGTACTGTAACTGTAGACTCTCCGCCAAGGATATAGCACTGTTTTTCTCCCTTGTGAGATGCAAGTAAGTCAAGTAAAGAGTTTGTTACAGATAGAGTATCTCCTTGAATTGGCTCTGTGATAATGGTCGTTGGGATATTTGATTTGGTGAGTAGTGCTTTTGCTGTTTGCAACACCATCTTATTAGAACCTATCACAAAGTGTTGCACATGTTGGCTTGGAGCTTTGGGTGTATCACTCTGCAAACCTGCAACTCCTGCCTCTAAATAACTCTGCACAGATTGTGGTATCTTCTCAAAGAGTTTATACTTTTTGAGTGCATCTATAGCATCCTCAAAAGTACTACTATCATAATAAAAAGGTGCAGAGCCTATGGCTTGAAGATCATCTCCTATAACATCCGAGAGTACCAAGAGAGCTATTTTGGCTTTTGTCTTGGTTGCTAACTTGCCCCCTTTGACCTGTGAGAGATGTTTGCGAACGCAGTTTATCTTCTCTATAGGCATACCACCTTTGAGCATTAGACTCGTTGTCTCTTGAAACTCCTCTAGGGTAATAGGCTCTTGGGGCAACTCAACTAGTGCAGAGTTACCACCTGAAAGCAGATAGATAACAAGCTCATCTTCGCAAGTAGAGGCAAGTAATTCTTGGATTTGTATCGCCGAATCAAGACTCTTTTGTGAAGGGAGTGGGTGGGTGCTTTGGATATATTTTGTATTAGCTAGTGCTACCTCTGCATCATACGCACCAACAAGCAGTGTAGTATCTATATACTCACCTATAAGTCTATGCAGAGCCTCCGCCATTGGCACAACAGCCTTACCAGAACCCATCAATATCACTCGTTTATAGCTAGAGAGGTCATAACTATGCTCTTCTATACACAATTGTGTACCATTCAAAGAGCAGTGTTGAGAGATAAGGCTTTGGGGTGTGATAGCTTCGAGGAGTTGCTCAAAAGTTTGACGCAAAAGGAGCTTATTTGCCATCAAAATACTCCTTAAGTGTTGCATTCCATCCTATAGGTCCTGCAGAAGAAGCTTTGGTAAGGGGAGAAACATCACACTCAATATAACTCCCATCAGGTTTAGGAATCAAAATAGGTACATCCACCACCCCTAGCATCGTCACATCATTGTCTCCATCACCTAGTGCAATGGTTGTATAGTTTGTATTAGAATCTTTTTTATATCTCTGGACTACATGAGCAATCGCATTAGCCTTATCTTGACCTTGAGTGATAAGATGATAAAATCGCCCCCCATGAAGTACATCCAATCCATCCTCTTCTGCCATAGCCTGTAGCTCTTCGAGTTCATCACAATCATTAAGCAAAAATGGCTCTGTAAAAATGCGTGTTTTTGCATCCTCTGCTAACTCCAAAGGAAGAGCCGTATGGTATGCTACCTCCTCCAAACTCATATCTGCAAAACCTCGCATAAGTATCTGCTTACTATAGCGTTCAAATGCACTACGGATAGTATCATAAGTGTGACCTAGAGCTATCGTTTCACCCTCGGCTGTAATAATACCTGCACCATTCTCCACTATGGCTATATGGTTTATCTCCAACTTTTTTTGGATTTTCAATACCTCTTTGGCTGTTTTGCTACTCACTATTATTAGAGGAATATCATTCTCTTTAATATAAGCCAACATCTCAAGTGCTGGTTCAAAACTATATGTATGATGATCCAAAAGTGTCCCATCAAGATCAGTAAATACTAGAATATCATTTGTGTTACTATTGTTTATCATAGTATGTAGTATATCAAATTATAATTATTAAATATTTATATTGATGGTTAATTATTATACATATAGAGATTTATTAAGTTAAGCAAAAATCCAATAAATAGTTAATATAATAATATATTTAGAGTAAGGAAAGTGTTATGAAAAAATATTTACTTACGTATCTTTTTATTATCATCTTCTCTTTGGCTTTAGTATACACTGTCTTCAAAGTTGAATACCATATCCAAAAAGAGTTGTTTGAAAAAGAGTCATTTTTTATACTCAAAGAGCAGAATATAAAAATAGCTCAAAACCTTGAGAGTGTAACCTCAGATATATCCTATCTGAGCCAGAAACAAAATATACTCTCCTCATTTTCTACATTTTTAGCACCTAGTGATAGTGCAGAGCTTTTGGACTTTGTGCAGTCTCATAGTGCCTATGAACAGCTTCGGACTATAGATTTAGAGGGCAAGGAACGCTTTAGAATTAATCGCCTAGCTAATGTGCCAAAAGTGGTACAAAAGAGCAATCTCCAATCCAAAAAAAGTCGTTATTATGTCACCAAAGCTCTCACACTCAATAGAGGTGAGTTTTATATCTCAGCACTAGACCTCAATATAGAAAATAAAAAAGTGGAACGCCCATATAGACCAACGCTACGCATAGCAACACCTGTTTTTGATAGAGAGGGAGAGAAAAGAGGGGTGATTGTTCTTAATGTAAACTATGGAGCGTTTCTCAACTATCTACAAAGTTCTTTGAAAAAAGATGAGATAGAACTTTTTATAGCCAATCATAAGGGAGCATGGATTATCGCACCCAAAAAAGAAGATTCTTGGAGATTTATGTTTGGAGAAGTGCAAAACCAGCTCAAAGAATTTTCTCCAAAACTTTGGGAACAGATAAGCACTCAAAGAGGAGATATTATAGACTCCAAACAGTATCTCTGCAACTACAAAGTAATACGACCTTTGGAGTTAATAGAGCAAAATTTTTCTTTCAAAGATAAGACATCAACGACATTTAATCAAGGCTTGGATGAAAATCTACAATGGTATTTTGTAGTAGCGATATCGAACAAGGTACTTACACAGAGGACTTTAACAAATGTTTACAAAGGTCTTCCCTACTTATTTTTAGGAGTATTGATTTTATTTATCCTCTCTACCTATCTCATCTATCTTATCGAGAAGATGCTTTTGCAAACAAAGGAGCTGAAACTCGCTGCTAGCTATTTTTTGAATTCAGATAATGGTATGGTTATTACCGATACTTCAACAAAAATTTTGCAAGTCAATCCAAGATATGAAGAGATCACAGGCTATAGAAAAGATGAACTTATGGGCAGAATGATAAACATGCTCTCTTCTGGCTTGACAAGCAAAAAGACTTATCAAAAGATGTGGGAGAGTATTGAAACTACGGGGAAATGGGAAGGAGAACTCAGCGATAGAAAAAAAGATGGTTCAGCCTATATCCAATTACTTCGTATCTATGCAATCAAAGATGAAAGAGGAAAAGTTGAGAATTATCTAGGTATCACAACAGATATTACTGAAAAAAGAGAGAGTGACCAAAAAATCCATAAACTCGCCTTTGAAGATATAGTCACAGGATTGCCAAATCGAAAATATTTTGAAAATGAACTGATTAAAACCATCGCCTCTTCAAAGCAAAACAGACGCTCTATAGCCGTTATATTTATAGACCTTGATAACTTTAAATGGATTAATGTGACGGCAGGACACCTCATCGGAGACCACTTTCTCCGTGAAGTAGCAAAGCGTCTAGACAACTCTCTTTCTTTAGAGCATCTCATGGCACGATTTAGTGGGGATAAATTTTTTATTATCATTGATTTTGCAAATTACCACTTGGTACCTCTACTAGCAAAACAACTACTCCAAAGCCTCCAACAACCTATTAAAGTAAATGAAGATGAGTTTTTTACAACAGCCAGTATGGGAATTGCTTTTTATCCCCAAGATGCTTCAACAGCACAAAAGCTAATCCAACACGCAAATACAGCCATGTATCAAGCCAAAGCAGATGGCAAAAATCGCTACAGATTTTTTGCTTCTACGATGAACAAAGAAGTCAATAGAGAGTTTAGTTTGGAAAGTCATCTCAATCATGCCATCAAAAATAACGAATTTCAACTTTTATTTCAACCACAAATCTCACTCAAAACAAAAGAAGTTGTTGGAGCAGAAGCACTGATACGATGGAAAAGTGCCGAACTTGGAGATGTCTACCCTAATGAGTTTATTCCTGTGGCTGAACTTTCAGATAAGATTATTCCTATTACGATGTGGGTGATTAAAGAAAGCTGTAAAATGCTCAAAAAAATACAACGCTATAAAAAAGATATTTCACTTGCTGTCAATATTTCAAGTCGACATATTAAAAACAATAACTTTACGAGAGATATTTATGAAGCTGTAAGCAGTGAGGGTATCTTAGCAAAACAGATAGAACTTGAGATTACCGAAGGCTCACTTATTGAAAATATTGAAGAAACAATCGAAAAAATAAATACGCTAAAATCCTATGGATTTCGTATAGCAATTGATGATTTTGGCACAGGGTATTCGTCATTGAGTTATCTTAAAAAATTTGGATTTCATAAACTCAAAATAGACAGAGCCTTTGTCTATAATCTCCCTCATGATAAAGAGAATAATAGTCTCACCAAAGCTATTATTACGATTAGTAAAACATTTAATATGAAAGTGATTGCTGAAGGTGCTGAGACCAAAGAGCATATCGCATTCCTAGAAGAAAATAAATGCGATATGGTGCAAGGATATTACTTTAGCAAACCTCTATCAAGCAAAGATTTTATAGCGTATTTGAAAAATTTTAAATATGAATAGATACTCAATGAGAAGAGAAATGAAACAATTTTTTACATCTATAGAAGAGTTGCGTATCAAAAAATTCTTCAAATTCAAGTGTGGAACAAGTGATACAGATATAGGCTTCTAGTTTCTGTTTTATATTTATATTTTCTCTAAAAAATTCAATAGTAGCTATCAGTTGCTCTTTTGCTTTTCGTCTATTTGTTGGAATATTTTTATTTTTACAATCTTTTAACTCGATAAAACAGAATACTTCCTCATCAAAAATAGCACAATCAGCCCAAGAGCCATCAGAGGATTCAGGGGGACGATTCAGGGGGACTGGTGATGCATTATGCATTTTGGAGTAAAATAATCAATTCAATAATAAAACTCTCTTAACTAATATGAGAGTAGGAGAGTCTATTTACTATTTTTGAGTAGAATGTGAAAAATTTAAAGGATTATAATGATAAAGATAGCCGTACCAGTAAAAGATGAATCAATGAAGTTTGTAGGAAATGCAGGACATACACCAAAGTTTGCTATATATGAGATGATAGGAGCAGGAATGTTCAAATCTTTCAAACTAGAAAAAATTATTGAGAACCCTAGAAGTGACCTAGACCATCATCATGATGGGGAAGAAGAGCATCAATGTAGTCATGACCATGATGATGCAGAGCATATAGCCCAACACAACAAAATGGGAACAGCATTGAGTAATTGTGACTATCTTGTGGTCAAAAAAGCATGTAAAAATACTGTTAATTCTATGAAACCTTATGATATATCTATTGTTAAATATACAGGGATTGCCCCTACTAGTGATGCTATTCTCAAAGAGATGGCGATGAAGTTTATCTAAATCAAATCCGTTATTTAATGTTGAAAGTAAAATGCCTCTAAGGTGTGCTTTATTTTTAACTCTGTGATGGTATTATACTCTATAGGAGTAATCAGATGAAAAAAGTATTAGTGGGTATGAGTGGTGGTGTCGATTCTACAGTGACAGCTATACTTCTCCAGCAACAAGGGTATGATGTAGAGGGAGTCTATATGAAACTCCACAACAAAGAAGATTATCATGAAGCAAACTTTGCAAGAGCTCAAAGAGTTGGTGCATATCTAGGAATTGCTATTCATTTTTATGATTTAAGTGAAGCATTTAAAGAAGAAGTTTATGACTATTTTGTGCAGAGTTATCAAGATGGAATAACCCCTAACCCTTGTGTTATGTGTAATCGAACTATTAAATTTGGCAAAATGGTAGAGTATGCAAAGAGCCTAGGAGTAGATTTGGTAGCTACAGGACACTACCTAAAGTGTGATGGAGAGTTTATCTATATGGCTCAAGACCAGAGCAAAGACCAGAGCTATTTTCTCTGTCAAGTAGACAAAAGTGTCCTCCCAAAACTTCTTTTTCCTCTAGGTGATTGGCTCAAAGAAGATGTCAAAAATTTTGCTAAAGATATAGAAGTCTTGGCTGATATTGCTATGCAAAAAGAGAGTTCAGAGATCTGTTTTGTAGAAAATGACTACACAGAGGTACTCCAACGGTATATGAATATAGATAGAGAGGGCGAAACCCTAGATAGTGATGGCAATGTAGTAGGCACTCACAAAGGATATATGCACTATACCATAGGCAAACGAAGAGGTTTTTTTGTCAATGGAGCCCATGACCCTCATTTTGTTCTTGCTATCAAACCCCAAACCAATCAAATAGTAGTAGGCACTCGTGAAAAACTAGAAGAGAGCCAATTTGAAATCACACAAATAAATCTTTTTGAGGAGTTAGTAGATTTTAGATGCTCTATCAAAGTGCGTTATCGAACAACCGCTGTAAAGGGACATGTTCTAATAGAAGGAGAAAACGGTAAAGTAGTACTTGATGAACCTGTATTTGGTCTTGCCAAAGGACAAATTGCTGCATTCTATGACGACCAAAGACTCCTTGGTGGAGGAGTTATCAGCTAACCACGGCTAAAACAAGACTATGATACAACCATCGTTTCAGATAAATTTTGTAACAGATGAGTATCTAGTTGTAGTTGTTAGTCGACTCCTTGACCTCCTATATTTTATCAGATACCTACAAGATAGAAGCAACTAATTTATAGCAATATCCTTGAAATTCTTCTCCCAAACTTATAACTAAATAATATGATATTTTGCTATTATCAAAATATTGTATTTTTGGGTCTGTTATTGCTAAATTATAAGATGTATTGTTAAAGCTAAAAATAGCTCTTCTATCTTGCTTATCAACTTTTAAGTTATTTACTTTTATTAAATATAATGACTGTGTTATTTGTATTTTATTATTTTGGATTAGTTGATAATTTACTCTATCATTTTTACTGATACCATCTAGCCATAAATTACTAGGATTGTCTAAGAAATTTTCAATTTCTTCTCGTTCAATTTTATAATTTTGTTCCCAAATTTTATTTGAAATAATATAGTTTTCAGGTTGTTGTTTTAAGGGTGCTTTTTGTAAAAATTCAATATTCATTTTTTGTAAAGGTTTAACTAGATATTTTCCATATGGATTTTGGTATTTTGTTTGTTCATCTTTTAATTCACAACCATTTTTATCTCCAACAGGTCTTATCCATTCTTTTGATAAAATATCTTTTCCAGCAACGCAATGTTGATGATGCTTAACAGAATTTGCAAAAATGACTAATGTTTTATTCATTAGAGATGTCCTATTTCAATATTTTCAAAATGTTTTGCTAAATATTCTGCCATTAATCTTCTATGGCATTGTTTCGCAGTAGGCTCACTACATAATAGTACAATATTATCTAAGTCATTCATTGATATATTTTTTAAAACATCTCTATCTATTAATAATTTAT
>Ga0193964_1000735_pt1 | contig 15335 bp, 6 predicted proteins | sample FB_7_MG_FD_140323 | JGI IMG/M metagenome (GOLD analysis project Ga0193964, IMG submission 140323) | Microbial mat bacterial communities from the Broadkill River, Lewes, Delaware, United States - FB_7_MG | ecosystem: Environmental > Aquatic > Freshwater > River > Microbial mats | place: USA... | reverse complement strand
GACGCATTTGGTGCTTCACGTAATAGTGGCGACACCGTGAAGCGAACTGCGATGACAAATTGTACAGTTTGGCACGTGAAGAAGGTGGTAGCCAAATTTGTCAGTCTAGAACCACATGAAATCGACTTGTATTGGCACACAACACATATTAGCCAACAAGAAGATCTCCCGTACAGTGTCTATGCCTGGGGTGGTGAACCAGACGACCCAAAACAGACACAATTGTTCACAAAGCCATTGCGCAATGAAATGTTGGTCGATTCACACAGAGATTTTGTTGTCACCATTGCCAAGTCAATCTCAAAACATCGGCCGCCAACACTCTTTGCCAGAGAAAAAATAAAAACCAATATGTTGTAGATTGTTGTAAAACGTCTCCCCAACGGCAGTTTAAAAAAAAAAGAGTTTGGCAACAAGCATGAACAAAGAGTTGGTGAAAACGCCGTATCTATCTGATAGTGTTGTTGTTGCGATACAAAACGCCGACAGGGTTCGCGAAAATCTGCAACAGGCGCTCAACGATCTCGCCACAGCACAGCAGACGCGCTCCGAGGCGCTCGCTGCGCAGCACGATGAAACCGCCGAGCAACTCGACCACGCGTTGGCCAACATTGTTGTTGTCGAGCAGCGCATGGCAGATGAATTGAACAGCCCCGAGGCGGCACTGCGCACTGCGCAAGGTGCCGAGGCTCAATTGGCGCTTGCCAAAGTGCTCCCGCTGATCAGCGAGAAGCAGCAGACTGCTCTGTTGTCTGATCGACAGCGCAGTGAGACTCTGCGCTACGTTGCGCTCGCACGCTATCTTTTGCAAGCTGCCGGCGTCGACGACAGTCGCGGCAAACAAAGCAAATCAGAGGCGACGACGAGCGAGAGCGGCACGTTGGAGCGTTCACTGTCCGACGCGCTCTTGCTCGACAGCGCCGTGTTCAGTCAAGCCGACGATCAGGCACGCATCGCCGAGTTTAAAGAGCAACTTGTTGTGCTTGCGCGACAATTGGAAGATGACAGGGCACAGTTTGAGCAGGCGGCGGTGGCGCGCGATGTCACAAAGATGCGTGTGGCACAGCTGCGGCAGGCGCAACAAGTGGTGCACGATGCGCTGAAGCGCGCCGACCCCGCCGACAGCGACGAGCGTCTTCAGCGTCTCCGCGCCAAACTGGCACAACTCGTTGCCGTGCAGGAACAGCTGCGCACTCTTGAATCGAGCGAGCGACTTGAATCGCTGCGCATTCGCGTGCGCGCCACAGTCGAACAGATTGTGGCACTGGTCGACGCAAAGCGTCGCGAAATGACAACTCGTCTACTCGATCGACTCACAGTGTCACTGCGTGCGCAGCTGAACAAGCAACGCGACACTGCGGCCGAAGCGGGCGCCGAATTGGAAGCGGCTCTGGCTCTGCTCGAGCAGCGGCAGCAAGAGTACGAGGAGCGCGTCGACAATCGCATTCGCAATACGCTTGATACAATCAATGCGATGGAAGACGAACTGGAAAACGCGCACGAAATGTACGCGATGGCTCTCGAAGAACTCGCCGATGCCGAACCGCTGGCGAGCGATATGTCGCTGTGGCCAGAGACGCTGCTTGGCGCCGATCTGTTCGACGCGGCAGACGAAAGTGCCGCCGAAGACGCACTGCGACAGCAGTTGGTTGCCGCGCTCGCAAAGTTTGACATCGAGCAGTTGAAACTCGAGCCGGCGCGAGCCGATGAGATTGACGCAAAGACCGGCAAGCACAAGAGTTGCACGCCGCCGTTTGTTGCGAGCCAATATCAGCGCGCACTGTCGCACTATGTCAACGACGGCTTTGCCGCACTGCCCGGCGTGATGTTGCTGTGGGAGCCGGGCACAGGAAAAACGGCCGGCTCGGTGCTTGCCGCCGTGGAAAACCTGCGCACGCGCCTCGTTGTCGGCAATGGCGAGCGGAAAAAGGCCGGCGCTGTCGATGTGCTCATTCTCGGCTTTACCGAGGACAATCTCAACGATTTTCTCAACACAACCAAGCGCACACTCGAGTCGCATCTCGGCGCCGACAGCTATGAGATTGTCAAAGAGAGTGGCAACATCAAGGCGGGCGATGTGTCGCTGCGACTGCGGATTCGCGGTGCAGATGGCGAGTGGCGCAATGCAGCTATTGCTGTGCAGCGCTACTCTGTTGGCGCGGCTCGTGCGCGTGACATGTCGCTCGACCCCGACGGCATCATGTTGCTCGACGAAGCGCACTTTATGGCGACGCGCGATGTGCCAACCGAGAGCACCAACCGCAAGCAGGTGCTGGCCACGGTGACTGCGTGGGAGAAGCGCGTGCTCGACTTTACCGGCACAAAACTCCTGCTCACCGCGACGCCGTCTGGTGCCAAGCGCGACCCAGAAATGCTGCTGGCGCTGCTAAAGTATCTGCCGCCAGAGCGTGGCGTGAAAAGTAGCGCCGACAAGCGTGATGTTCGTGCGCACAAAAAATGGTTTCGCGAGCGCGCCGACGGTCTCGGCTACGAGTGGTCGAGCGACGCGGCGCGCGACGAGTTTGTGCGCGACTGGCTGCGTGCGCGCATCAGCTTCATCTCATTGCGCTTTGACGAGCGCGTTTTTCCGCGTGTGACCGCACGCTGCGCGGGCGCCAACGGTGACGAACAGTGCGTCTACGAGGCGCCGAGCGTCGAACAGGTCACCAGCGGCAAGCCTATTGTGCTCGCCGACACACTGCCCAAGCTGTCTGCCGCGGAACAGAAAGCGGAACGCATGCTCGACTATGCCAACATGGTGCCAATGCTGGTGCGTGTGCCGCTCGTCGACAAAGACGCCGCGGCGTTTGTCAAGGGCGCCAACAGTGCGTCGGTCAACACACGCAATCCGGAACTCGTCGGCTGCACTGGACGGCGGCTTGCCGAGATGAGCGACGCAGAAGTGGCCCAGTGTGCCGACTTTGCACACTATGGCCACAAAAATGGCGGTGGAAAGTGGGCGAGCGGTGGTGGATTTGATAGCGAGAGCAAGGCGGCTGCGATTCGCGGCGTCATTGACATTGTGCGTGAGCAGAGCGGACCGACGCGGCACATCGTGATTGCGAGCGGCTACGAGGGCGCATCGCGACGCTACTTTCAGTCGGCGTTTCGCGACGCGTTTCTCAAGAAGCACAAGCCAGCAAAGGGCGGCAAAGCGGCGCCGTCGTTTGTGCGCGTCGAAAAGGCCAACGTGCGCGACGAAAAGGCAGCGGCGGCGTTGGCCGGCAAGCCCGCGCGCCGCTTTGCCTCGCTCACTGGCACCACCTATGCCGGCAGTTCGGCAGCCAAGACGAGCGGCGAGAAGCAGCGCATGAAAGAGATTTTCTTCAGCGACGCAAATGCCGACGGAAGCCTCATTGAGGTTTTGGTTGTCGACGCCAGCATGCTCACCGGCTTTGACGGCAAGGGCGCAACGCACCTGCACATTGCGTCGCCGGTTCTCAACCAGCAGCAGGCGTGGTCGCGCATTCTGCGCCGCTGCGCACAGCCGGTCGATCGCGCATCGGTGTTTGTCTACACGTACGCCGGATACGTCCCCGCTGCAAGCGACGCCGGCGACGATGAGGGTGTGGCGGCCGGCAGCAAGAAGAAAGTTGCTTCCGGAAAGCAGCACCTGCTCATCACGCCCGACGAATTGGTGCTCGAAGCACTGCGACGCAAGCGGCAGAAGACACAGAAAGTCGATCTGATGCGCGACGTTATGCGTGCAAACGCATACGATCGCTACTTTTTTGCGGAATACTCGAGCGGCGGTACACTGAGCGCCACCGGTGGTGGATCGGAAGACGCCGCCGACGAGCGCATTGAGCCGCTGACGCGCGCCGAACACGTTGTCTTTCGTACACTGCTCGACAAAGTGCATGCGGCGAGCCGCGAGCCGACGCGCACCGAGCGTGCGCGAGCCAACATTGCCGGTGGTGCGGGCAGCGTTGACGACTCTGACGACGACTTTGAACAGGGCGACAAGACAATGCGCTTTGCTGCCAAGTTTTTCGTCGGTGAGCCGTGGCGTGCCGCAGCGCCACATCTCTTTGATCGCGACGGCAAAATGCACAGCGACGATGGCGCGGCGCAACGCGGAAAAAGCGCGCGCATTTTGCAGACGCTCGCCAAAGTGGCCGACAGCAATAGCTTGCCCGATATTGCGCTGATTCGCTCGTTTAGCCAGCAGATGCTGAGCGACAAGCAGCGTCGCGGCGTTCTTATGCTACTGGAACGCAAGGCGGCGTCGACACCGCCGCAGATGTTGCGCTCCTACGACAATGTTTACGATAGAATCGTCGATGCAAACGACTATTATCGCGATATTATTGAGAAGACAGTCGCAGTTAGCAAAGAGATGATTGACCAGACCGCCAGTGTTGCACGATTCACGGCCGATGTTGCGAAAAGTGCGCGCGTCGAAGAGCGCCGGCCGACCAAACGGCAGGAAAAACTCGCCGACGCTGACGACGAGACGCCTCTTCTCACGAGCGACAAGGAAGACGACGACGTAGACGAGGAGGAGGACAGAGACGAAGAGCAAAAGATGGTGCCTGCGCCGACCGACAAAAGCCTGCTGTTGTTTTCGGAATCGAGTGACGACGAAGACGATGACGATGACGATGACAATGACGACGACAACGATGTGTCTGATCGCACGTTTGGCAACAATGCGACGCCGTACGCTGCCGCCACACCACTCGCCGGTCCACCCGAGAGCAAATCGTCTCGATCGGGCCCAAGTGCAAGCGCTGCATCTCAATTGCAATCGTCGCTCAACGACAATGCCGACTTTTCGGTCAAAGATAGCAAAAACAGTGATGAAACGCTGCTCAAGTTTGCACCGAAAGAACTCGAAGACTCAGAGGCTGTGCGCAGTCTGACAAGCCAAGATTTGCTCAACATTATTGCCGATTCGACGGATCGTTCCTACTCGCCGGGAACGATTGTGCCGGGCGCGGCTCGCGCTGCAGTTCAACAGCACCCAGCGATTGTCGAGCGCGCAAAAACAGACAAAACGCTGATGGAAAAGATTGGTGATATGTTTGACTATCGCAACCTCGGCAACATGCTCTTGCCTGCCACACAAAGCGGTTCCCAAGTCGGTGGTGACAATTAAAGTGTTTTAGTTTGGCTTCTCGTTCGTCGTCGCGCGTTTGTGACACTTTTGGTGTGTTTGGTGGACAATTTTGCGCGTTTCTGCTTGGCGCCCGTGCCATCGCCACTACTTTTGCCGTTGCTTTTGCCACTCCTGCCGCTAGACTCGGGCGTCTCACTGGAATTTGGCCGCGCACGCTTTTTCAAAGTAGCCGCTTTGATTTTGGCACCACTGTGAGATGCCGACACATCACATTTTGCCGCCGACGCACTGCTAGCAGACTTTAGCGATAAACAGTACGCCGCGAGCGTTGTGTGCGGACGACTGAATGAGTAGGGGTTGGTGTGAAAAGTTCGCTTAGATGTATGCATAATGTCATAGCGTAGTGTGTCTAGTGTCCGCTGTTCAGCCACAGTGATCGGATCAGAGCCGTCGGTGCACAGATGAACGCCACTGTTGCCACACAGCGCACCAAATCTCGGTTGGTAAAAGTGCGCGCCAAATTCATCGACAATGCGACGCAAGCGCGCAGCGACGCTTTCGCGCGTCATTTTGTCGTCAACACTCACGCCACTCTGTACATAGCGCTTGCTCTGTGATACGGTCAAATAGCTGCCGGGGTCGTGTTCGTCATTTTGCGCAACAATGTTGGCACCGAGAAGAGAATCTCTGCGCGTCGTTACATTGCGGCCGCCGTCGTGTCGTGTCGCACCGAAAATGCGCACCACCCGATCCACAAAGTGTGCGACGTCGGGCAAGACGTCGTGATCGTCTTGGCGCCATTCGTTTTGAAGCACTTGCCAGACGTGCTCGTGAAACTGAACGTACGGATTCAGCTGCAAATCGCGCACTTTTGACGCACCAAAGAGCGCATCGTCTGTCGGATCGACGGTTTGGCCCGCGTGCGCACCGCGGTTCAGGCGCGACGAAAATAACTGTCGCCCGCGACCGAGCGGTTCGCAGCAGATTGTCCACAGCAGTTGCCTATCTGCACCGTCTTCGACGTTTCGCTTGTTTTGCTCGCGCAACATGGTGCGAAATGAACGCAGTGTGCTGACATTATTGTCGGCGCTGAGGCGACACGTGCGCGTCGCTTGCATCACAAGGCTATCGACGCGAGCAGACAATTGAGTGTACGTGTTGCTGTCGCCGAGCACGTCGGCTTCTTCAACGCACTCTCCACTGCACTGCCCGTCGATGCGATTTGTCGACACGGCCGATGTGATCAGTTGATTCGGCTGTTGATGCGGCACTTGATGCGGCGACGGCACGCTCCATCTGCCGTCACCACTGTTGCAGAATGTGCGCTCGGTGGTGAGCGATGCGTCTTTGTTGTCACCCAAGCAAAAGCGCTGCGGAACAATTTCACGGTTAAAATAGCCAATTGCGTCGGTCAAAGACCACTGTCGACGACAGTTGGCACGATGTTGCCGGTCGAGAGAGCGGTACTCTTGCAAGCGCTGTGCAATGTCGTCGAGCGGTATGAGTTTTCGGCGCCCAAATACAAGTGGAGTTTGTGAACCGTCCGATTGTGTTTGGTTTTCGCCTGGCGGAACGTCAAATAGCCACGGCAAACGGCGACGACACGTGGCTGCAAAGTCTGCATACTCTTGCTCATCGCCGATCGTTGTGCTGTGGACGCCGCCGCCACCATCGACGACACTGCTGTTTTTTTGTCTCGTGCGCTTGTCAAACCACGTGGACGCTGGTCGCAACACTGAGACCAACAAGTCGTCCAACCACGCGTCTAGTCGCCCCAACACGCACGCTCCCCACGCTCGAAAATTGGGTGTCTCAGCCTGCGAGAGTGTGTGCTCGAGGCACGCGCCGCGTACATTTTCAGCCAGCTTTTTGTCGCCCAACAGAGCCGTCAAATTGCGCGCTGCGGCGCCAGTCTCGTCGGCATGTTCGCTGTCTTTGGCAGACTGCGCTTCCAGTTTGCACAGCCGATACGCCGCATAGAGTCGCAACGTCAGCGCTTCATCAAACAAAACCTGTTTCGCACCAAGATCCTGTAAAATGGCGGCATTGTGCGTCGCACAAAATCTGACAAATTGCGCAGTCTCGGTTGCTCGCCTGTCCATCTCTGCTGTGCTCGGCACATGCGATTTTGCCAAATCGACCTTTTTGTAGACAAACTTGTCGAGCGCCAGCTGTGCACTTTTGCATCGCACCACGTCGCGCTTTGGATATTTTGTGACAAAGCGCGCATAGTGTGCGCTCGCTTGGTCGCGGTTAGGACGCAACGTTGTCTGGTACACCTCTATGCGCTCTTCGCTGAATGCATCGTGAACTCCGTCTCGCGAACACTCGTTGCGCAGCAGCACTCGATTGTGATGTTCGGCAATGAGTTGGTCGAGCGCGGCCTGCTCCATAGCTTTTTGACGCTTGTCGACAATGTTGGTGATTTTCGACTCGGCGCGTTGCCGAGCCACGTTGAACTGTTCATCTTCGGCGCCGTACGTTGCCCTCAGCGATGCATCTGCCTGCTTTGTTGCAGTGTAGAGTCGATTCCAGTACGAGTCGTTCTTGCAGCGATAGTGCATTGCCTCGGGCACCCGATCATACACATTTTGCATGGCCGGTGCGCAGTGCGGTGGGATCGGCTCGTCCTCGGCGGTGCGGGCATCGGCCGCCGCGAGGGTCGTGGCTCCATTGCTCGCCCGACTGTTGCTTGCTTTGCACTTTAGTTGTCCAGCACTCAGCGGACCATAGGGGAACATTGCTCCGCAGTGCTCGAGCGGCGCGAGCGCCAAATGTAACAGTTCGTCGATTGGCAATAGCTGTATATCAAAGAGGTTTGTCTCTTGTTCGCGCGCAATCTGAGCATCACTGCGACGTTTGATAAACGCGCAGCGTTCTTCTTCCGTTGCATTCTCGCCGGGCGTTTCGGCGTCGTCTGTTTCTGTCGCCGCTGCGAGCGACCATTTGTTTGACCATGAATCACTGATACACGTGTTCTTATAGACCGCGTTGCGCCGCGCAAAACAAATTGGAACGTAGAATTGCGCGAATAGCTGCTTTGCGACACAGCGTGCATGGGCATCGGCGACACGTTCCTGTGTGGCGACACAACTCTGATCACCAAGCAGCGCGTCAAATGCCGCGTCTGCACATCGCTCTGTGCAACTGAATAATTGCGGTTCATCTTGTGATGCCAATGTTCTTCCCGACGCTTTGCGATGAAATAGATAGTTGAGCGCAGGAAAGTGTCTCTCGGCCTCGTTGCATTTTTCCATGACAGAGAGCGCATGTGCCCACATGACAGACGCTCGTTGCTCATGCGGAACACTGCTATGTTCGGCAAACTGGCGCGCCATTGCGCTGTCCTGCAAGCGGCGCTCCGATACGTTGGCAGTCTGTGTCGCACTGTTGGTTTTGCTGCTGGCCGCTTTCTGTGGCGCAGAGCCATTTGCAAAGAGCCGATGCGCATGGCACGTAAAGTTGTACTGCAAACGTGCATTTTCCGCGGCAACTGTGTCGTTGGTGAGTGCGGCCAGCTGTTCTGAGCACATCATTTCTCCGCGCGAAATGTCAAAGCGGGTGCGCGCTGCCGAGCCGCGGTCGCCGCCCTTGCGTGCAACTTTGAGCCGCTCCTGCTTGTACCAATCACGCTTTTTTCGGTAGGCAGTTCGCGCTTTTTCGCGCTGCGAATCTTGCTGCTCGGCCACAATTTGTTGCAACGACTTGCTGTACGTGGCAAATGACCCGATGCTGAGAAGTGCATTTCGCGGCGTCGTGACATTTCGCTTTCCATCGCAACTGCTTGCGTGCAATGGTGTCTTTGCAGACATTCTTAACCTTTTGCGTTTATTTTTAAACGATTTTCGTGCAGACGTGTTGTGCAAGAAAAACCGGCAGGCAGACAGACTGAATGTATTTTCATATACGGAAACTCTGCTCACGTGACATTTTGTTTCATTTATGAATTTGTTTGGCGCCGACACAGACACGCACAGAGATGCAGCTTTCATGTTGCATCACGCCGCAATGTGCACGCAATCAACAACTCGATCGTTAGAGTCGATCACAGGATCAGATAAAGTACCCGAAAAGCGGTCAAAAACCTGGGAAACGACCAACACACAATACACCATGACACCTGCACAGTGCCCGACACCGACGCAACGCAATAACAAAACAATTGATCGGCGGCGGGTTGTCATCGACGGACATTGCGTTTCAAACCTCGCAATGGGACAAAACGTCGTTCAGCGCGCTGGAATGATTTTTGTGGGTGGCAAACAATATGTTGTTCGCGACAACCAGTGGGTACCAATTGCGAGCAATAAACGCAAACTCTGACACCTTGCACAAATTGAGCAACTTTTTTGCGTATCGAGTGTTGGTTGTGCCAAGACACAAACAACTGTAAACCAGATTTTTTACAACTCAAAATGGTGAAACGACAAGCTGCCAGCCGCGCCAAAAAAGCGACACCGTGCGCCAAACAGACCACAAAGCGCTACACGAAAGAGTCGCGCGGTGCACCGCCCTATCCGGGAACAGCATGCTGCGGCAAGACAAAGCGCGGAAATGATGGAGAAAAGTACAAGGCCGAACCGATCGGGGACGGCAAAGCGTGTGCGTGGAAACGCGTGCACAAAATGACGACACGCAGCCTGAAGAAGGGCACTGTCGTCAGCAAGATGTAATTTGTGATTTCACGCCGATAATTTGCAATAAATTGAAAAGTGGCAAATCCCAACCCAACATTGCAATGAATCGAAAAACGAAACGCGAAAAAAATCCAACAGCGACGACCGATCAAGAAAGAATAATGACCGGCTTGCAGACGACGCTGATAGCAGGCTGCGTTGGCGTACTTGAGACTTTGCTGCCCGCCGCAGTGCTGCTAGTATTTCTGTTTGTGGGCACACAATTTCGTCTGCCACGTGCGGCACAAGGACACGTCAAAATTGACCGAGATGATTCAAATGTTTCCCAAAGTGACGCGGAGCGTCTTGATGGCAAAAAACAACAGCGTCCGGCACAGCCATACGTATTGTTGTCCAACAGCGAGATGTTTGACAAAGTGGTTGCGCTCGGCTCGGATCTCAACAATGTTGTGCAGCGTCACTTGCAGCCGACCTGTCATGCCATGTTTGATTTCGACAAAAACACAGCGCCGAGTCGTCGATCAATTGTTTTGCGCAAGAGCGCCAGGTTTCGCTGCTACGGGTGCGCCAGACACTGCCGCAAGACGCATCCGGTCTATGTCTACTCTTGCGAAAAGTGCGGAGATCTGTTCCAAAGTAAGCGGCACATCAGCCGCGATTTGAGCGGCCAAGTTGCTCTCGTCACAGGCGGTCGTGCCAAACTGGGACACCAGATTGCGCTAAAGCTGCTGCGAGCCGGCGCACGCGTCGTCATTACCACTCGAAGCCCCGCGCAGGCAATTGCGCTCTTTCGCAAATACAGTGATGCAGACGAGTGGTTTGAACGCCTGGCAGTCTACCCGGCGGTTCTCGACTTTGATGTGCCCGATTTACAGCGCGATTTCGATGCGCTCGCTGTGTGGCTGGCCGGGCGCTTTGGGTCGCTCGATGTGCTCGTCAACTGTGCTGCGCAAACAATCCGGTGTCGTGAAAAAAAGCACCTCGCAACGCCACTCGACAATGGCGAATGCAATCGCTACGGCGACGCAAAGTTTGTGCACGAGCGGGCAATCAACTCGTGGACGATGAATTTCTTCGACGTGACGCAGGCCGAGGTCGAAGAGGTGCTGCGTGTAAACGCCACCGCGCCGCTCTTGCTGGTGTCTGCACTTTTGCCGCTCATGGAAAACAGCAAAGTTTCACCGCACATTGTCAACGTTCACGCGCGAGAGGGTCTCATCGACGTACCGAAATCGCCGAATCACGTTCACACAAACATGGCAAAAGTGGCGCTGCACATGCTGACAGCGGGTTTGGTTGCGAGCGCGATGAAAACAAATGCCGGTCGAAAATTTGTTGTCAACGGATGTGATCCAGGATGGTTCTCTGTCGACGAGTATGGCGAAAAAAGCAAACCATTCGTTGTGCCGCCGCTCGACGAAGTCGACGGTGCAGCGCGCATTCTAAATCCGCTCTTTGAAGAGCGAGGAAGTTGCCGCAAAACACGGAGACATTTCAACCAGGTTGTGTGCTGATTGTCGGGGAATTGGCGATTGGCGATTGATTGCACGCACACAGATTGATTGTTGGCTGCACTCTTTTTTTTCTGGCACACACAGCCCCACGCTCGACGCACTCGACGCACATCATCGAGTCAACGATGAGTTTGAGTGAAGAACAAAGTGTCGATCGTTTTTTGCAACTTTTGAGAGATCCATCGCAGCCACAATGGTGCGCCGACATACTTTTGGCCGAGCCGACAAGCCGCTTTGCGATTTTTCGTCACTTCAAAATGGAGCGTGACACGCCCGCTTTGCAGGTCGTCGAAACAATGTTTGCGAGTAAAGTTGCCCAAAAAAGCATCTTAAAGTATGCGTTGCAGATGCTCGGCAAGACGCGCAAAGATTTGCGCGAACAACACACCGCACCGTACTCGGCGCATCTTGTTTTCGGGTCGCCCGACAGCACCGACATTGATGTGCTCTATCTAGTGCACGATGTCGAATCGCACGTCGATATGTTGTCGCTGGCTGCCGATATGGGCGCTCTCAATGCGCATCTCGAACGACAGGGCTATGACACGAGCGTACGCGACGTCGACGTCGTGATTGCGGCAGTGAGCGATCGCGGCGACATCATTGCCACGTCCAAGGGGACGTGCGAGCAGTTGCAAAATATCGTGTTCTACACACAGCACTATCACAACAACGACGCAGCGGTGCGCAGGCTTGTGCGACGTTCGATTGCGGCGAGCGAAATTTCTATAGAAAGCATGATCGGCGCTGCGGTCAAGTGCTGGCTCGATAATCTCGAGCATCTCGTGAGCGATCGACAACTCTATCGCGACAAATTGCGTTCCGAGCGACGTGCGCTCTACGACCAGGCCGATATGGGAAAGCGCATTGACTTTTGCTTGCGCAGCATTGCGCTGCTGGCAACCGAAGAGACACTGCAGCGCTCGGCAACTGCGAGAGCACATTGGCAAGATGCACGCAAGAGTCTCTTTATGAAACTCTTGCAAGTTGCGCTGCTGTCAAACGCCGACCAAACCGAGTACAACAAGTGTTTTCTGACGCACCGCGTTGCACGGCTGTTTCCCAAACTGTCGGCCGATCATCTCGACTATGAGTTGTCGCGCGGTTGTGCGGGCTCTCCGTGCACGGAAACGTCGAGTGTCACTGGCGACGAGGAGGGCACAGTCGGTGCCAATTGGCATCTGCTGCTGCTTGCTGAGCAGCTGAAAAAAGCGCACAACAAGGTTTCACTGCAAAATGACATTTCGATGTGGGAGCACACTGAAATCGATGTCAACGAGCGCAATTATTTGGCAGCGCACGGCTATTCCGATAGGTTTTGGCGGCTCTTTTGTGCGACGCCGTGCAATCCGTCTGACGAATTGATCGAAGCATTTGTGTTGCATCATGCCGAGGCGCTCGCCGTCAACCGTACAGGGTGTGATGGACATATTTCGCTAAATCGGCTCTTTGCGCCGGCAACCGACAAGGAATCTTTCATCAAAGAGGAAAACAGTTTTCTTTTGGAAGAGCAACGAGAACGTATTCATTGGCAGGCACAGCGCACCGGCGACTGGTTGACGCTCCTAGAGTTTTACAGTTGCGGTCGCGGCACGGGCGTTGTGCCGTTCCGAGGTGACTGCGCTGATCACGGTGCGTTTTTGCGTCATCATTGGAATCTGATTCGCGGCTGTCTCGGCGAAATGATATGCGTCGCATTTATGGAAGATCATCTCGGCGAGTTTGGGCTCGCCCCTTGCCAAGTCGAGCAGGTCGGGATGGTGGTCGAGGAAAAGTGTCGCATCGGCGCACGCGGTGCCTCTCCCGACGCACTCATTGTTTCGCCCAACGGAGAGCAGGTGTTTAGTGTCGAAATCAAGTGCCTAACAGGGACCTTTGCGAACAATCGCGATATGCGACGGGCGAGCAGCCTGGCTCGCAAGCAGGCGGTGCGCTGCAGTCGGATTCTCGCAACCGCAAACAAGCCTGCCACCGAACGAGAGCGTTATCTTTTCAGAGGCATATCTGTTCTCATGTACATGAACGACGCCGATTGCGGTGCCAGTGCCACGCCACACAGTTTTTCTCTGCATCACAGAATAGAGTCGTGGTAGGCGGTTTTGTGCCGACCGAAAAGTGTGTTGGAAAAACACAAGATTTGTGTGAGCATGAGATTGTGTGAGCATGCGAACGAGTAAATGGATCTTTTTTGTGTGCAACTCTTTGTCATGTCAAACACGTGCACAAACAGAACCACCGCACACAGATCGATTTTAGTTTGGAAAAATGGCATCGCTTGTTCGACCACTGCAAACTGATCTGCTCAACACTCGTTCGCAAGTCGGCGACAGTCCGCTCGAGAAAGCAGAGCACAAAAAACGCGTCGCCGTGCGCTTGCGCAAGATGCAGCTTTTGAGAGAACGCGCGGCGCGCGTCGACACACAGCTGGTCGACGTTTGCATTCGCGCCGACGAGCACGGTGCGCCGACAGACTTTGACATCTACGAGGCGCGTCGCAAGATCAAAGACGCCAAGGCGCTCTGCGGCGACGCATGTTTGGGCGACACTGCGCAAATGCGAGGCCCGCCTGTGCGCCGTGGCGTCGTTGCCATTTCGCGCGGCCGACACGAGGAGAATCAACACCAGCGCGTGTTTGTCGACGCCACCGAGGAACAGCGAATGGCCAACGTCTATCATGCGCGTCGCAAAACAATGGCTGTTGTCGGTCGCAACTTTGTGCCAATCGACATCTACGATTTGCCGCCGGAAGAGCGCGAAGAGTTGCTGCGTTCGCGCGCCAACAGTGTCGATCGGCTCATGTACGAGGTCCGAAACAACGACTATTTGCGCGACTATTGGCGCACACAGGTGCAAGAACGCGAGGGCGCCATCCAACGACCGCCATTTGGTGTGCCCGGCGTTTGCTAGTAAAAAACTGTACACACAAACATAAAACCAAGTTTAACACTGTCGCGTTCTGCGCAACAATGCCAGTTGTAGATTCGGTTGTCGAGGTTGTGCAGCGCATTGTCACAAAACGCTCACAACAGCTTTGCGCATTTGATAGGAGCGCTGGTTTCGTGGCTCCGGACAGCGCATTTGGCAAGTGGTGTGCCACGGCCGCACTTCCGTTTGCTGCAAAGCATCGTGTTTTGGGTCGTGTTTTTTTCAACGGGCACTTTTGGGTGATCGACGGGACGAAATACTATTTCAAAAGTGCGACAGAGGTTCGAGACGGGTTTTCTGACCGCTATCCGGCGCTCGAATGTATCTATGTGTCTGTGACCACCGGCGACGAACTGTTTTTTCAGGCCTACGATTGCGACACGCTAATGCTGATGCCGTCGATTCACGTGCAAGACATTCAATATTTTTTGACTGATTGATTGTCTTTTTTTACAGCCAGTATCAATAAAAACGTTATTGGTTTTTTCGCAACTGTTGGTCGCTTTGTTGTTGCAAATTGTGCCGGCAGTGCGTCACCACAAACAACAATTTCACAAACAATGAGTTTGTACATCAAGCCCGGTTTTCCGAGCGAGTCCTTTGCAACAACAATCAACGGATCATCTGCTTGGTTTCGTATTAAAAATGGAAACAACTACCACCACCCGCCAGAGAAATGGAGGTACTTTGGGTATGCACACGAATATACACGTGCAAAGACGGCAACATTTTCATCGGCCATTCCGGTGCATTTCGCAAACAGCGATGATACCGCTGTATGTACGATTTCATTGTCTATCTTTACGCGACCCTACACGTACATTACCCGCTATTGGGACACCAATAAGCGAATCGTACATACTTCTGATCCTAAGTATGCTGTTGATCGGTTCTACACGATCAGCATTGCTGATCTGCTAAAGTTGCACTATCATTGCGAGAAGAGTGCTCAAATCGCCGGCAATAACAACCAAAAGCCTGACGGGCCTTCCGCTGATACGGTCACGCATGCAGATCAACACGCAAAGCAAAAAATGCAAGAGAAGACGCAAAAGTTAATCAAACGATGTTTGCGTACCGAGACGCTTGACAAGTGCGAAAACATTGTGGGCGTCATTCGTCGTGGCGTTATCGAGAAGATCGAGCAGCTAGACTGTCGCGAAGCGACAGAGAATGACTTTTTCAACTCTAAATTGG
>Ga0193964_1000732_pt1 | contig 15355 bp, 12 predicted proteins | sample FB_7_MG_FD_140323 | JGI IMG/M metagenome (GOLD analysis project Ga0193964, IMG submission 140323) | Microbial mat bacterial communities from the Broadkill River, Lewes, Delaware, United States - FB_7_MG | ecosystem: Environmental > Aquatic > Freshwater > River > Microbial mats | place: USA... | reverse complement strand
GGTGATAGGTGATAGGTGATAGGTGATAGGTGATAGGTGATAGGTGATAGGTGATAGGTGATAGGCTAAGGTCTGACACGTCCTGTCAATGAATCATCTCTGTTTTTTTTCGTAACTGTTCAGCTTATGCCTCCGGCGGCCCTGCCGGGGGCTAAACTATTAATCCTCCTTCGCCCAAGGGCTACGGCGCGACAAGAAAGTTTAACAAACAGGTCTTTAGACCATATTTTAAGTTTTTGCCGACACAAATACGGATGTGATTTGACCCGAGGTACGAGGGGCAAAGTGCATCCGTAACCAGCTTTCAAGGTGGCACACCTTGCCGCCGGAGGCTGTTTTTTTTGAGCTGGATAGTTACTTTTTTTCTTCGGGTCCCACGCAGAAGGTTGCGCCACTTCAACCCGTACCCCAAAGGATTTATCCTACAGGCTCTGTTGCCAAAAGGCGCGGCCTTCTATATGATCCCCGGACCGAATTGAGCGTGTTCGCACGCCGTTATTAGTGTTTTACAAGGGACTCCGGGAGATCGACCATGGGATTCAAAGTGGCAGTCATCGCCGTGTATGCGGCCGTCATCGCCTTTGTGGGCATCAGCAACCTCAAAAAAAGCAGCTCATTCGGGGATTTTTTTCTCGGCGGCCGGGCCATCGGCCCGTGGATGAGCGCCTTCACCTATGCCACCTCCTACTTCTCGGCCGTGCTCTTCATCGGCTTTGCGGGAAAAATCGGCTGGGGATTCGGCTACTCCGGCCTCTGGATCGCCCTGGGCAACGCCTTTGTGGGGGTCTTAGGGGTCTGGTATTTCATGGGCAGCCGCATCCGCCGCATGACCGAAGAGCTCTGCGTCCACACCATGCCCGAATTTTTCGAGGCCCGCTACCACAGCCCGGCCTTCAAGCTCCTGGCCTCCTGCGCCATCTTCGTCTTTTTCATTCCCTACACCTCGGCAGTGTTCATGGGGCTGAGCTATCTGTTCCAGTCCAACTTTCAGCTCCCCTACACCCTGGCCCTGGTCCTCATGGGCGGGTTCACGGCCCTATACATGAGCATGGGCGGGTACCGGGCCATGGCCTCCCTGGACGTCCTGTTCGGCATGATCATGCTGGCCGGGGTCATGACCCTCCTCGGGTTCACCGTCAAGACCGGGGGCGGCTTTGAAAACCTCACCGCCTCCCTTGCCGCCGTCGACCCCAGGCTCACCGCCCCTGTAGGACCTCCGGGAGCCTGGCCCCTCTTCTGCCTGGTCTTTCTCACCAGCGCGGCCCCCTTCTGCATGCCCCAGCTCGTCCAGAAGTTCTACGCCATCCGGGATGACCGGGCCATCAAGGTGGGCATGGTCGCCTCCACCTTCTTTGCCCTGCTCATCGGCGGCATCGCCTACTTCACCGGGGCCACGGCGCGGGTCTTCCTGACCCCTGCCAACACACCGGGCGCCTTTAAAGGGGGAAAACCCCTTTTCGATGCCCTCATGCCGGAATTGCTGGCCAACGTTATCCCCGATTCCCTGTCGGTCCTCATGCTCCTGCTGGTCCTTTCCGCCTCCATGAGCACCCTGGCCGCCCTGGTGCTGATCTCAAGTTCCTCTTTGGTCAAGGACATCTACCAGGGATTTCTCAACAAAGAGGCCACGGAAAAAGGTCTCACCCGCTTCATGCGCGGAGCCAGCATCTTTTTTGTCGTGATCTCCGTGGCCCTGGCCTGGATGCGCCCGGCCACCATCGTGGCTATCCTCGGCATCTCCTGGGGCGCCATCGGCTCCCTTTTTCTCGGCCCCTTTATCTGGGGACTCTTTGTCAAAGGAGCCCCCGTCCACGGCAGGGGTGCCCTGGCCGCAGCCCTTGTCTCGCTGGCCCTGTGCCTGGGCCTCTACGCCACCGGCACCAGCTCCCCGGAAGCCGGCACCCTGGGCATGCTCTGCTCCCTGGCCGCAACGCCCCTGCTGGGCCTGCTGCTGCCGGAAAAGTAAACAAAAAGAAGCCTCCGGCAGGGCCGCCGGAGGCTTCTTTACACCATACTCCGTGCGTGGTATGACGGGTACCACTGCTGAAGCAGGCCTTTGGTCCACAGGCAAAACCCCTTACCGCACCACGGAGCCCCCATGATGTCTTCACGTCTCAACGGGTTTGGTTTCCTTGCCGGACAACCCCACCCCGACCCGCAGCGTAAAACCCTACTTTTCATTCACGGCGCCGCACAAAACAGCCAGTTCTGGAAACACCAGGTGAGCGGGCTGGCCCCGCACTTCAACACCGTGGCCCTGGATCTTCCCGGCCACCTTCACAGCGAGGGCCCCCTGTGCACCACCGTTGCAGCCATGGCCTCAGCCGTCCTGGAGTTTGTGGACGCAGCCGGGCTCCCCTCGGTGGTGCCCTGCGGCCTCAGCATGGGAGGCGGCATCGTCCTTCAGCTCCTCCTTGATCACCCGTCCCGGTTTCCCGAGGCGATCCTTGCCAACACCGGGGCCCGCCTCAAGGTCCTGCCCGATATCCTGGAGGCGGCGCATAGCAACTATGACGCCTACCAGAAAGCCCTGTTTCACTTTGTGGTTCCCGAACCCCACCGCACCCCAGACCTCCAGACGTCCCTGAATACCGCAACGGAGCCGCAAAACGCTCCGGCCGTTGCGGACCTTTCGGCCTGCAACAGCTTTGACGTGATGCACAGGATAGAAGAAATCCGAAGCCGGGTGCTGGTACTGGCCGCTGAAAAAGATATCTCCACACCCCTAAAGTACGGACAGCTTTTGAGCGATAAGATACCCGATGCATCCCTTAAAATCATTCAGGGGTGCGGCCATTTCTCCCCCATGGAATCTCCGGAGGAGTTCAACAATCACATTGCGACGTTTTTCTGATGACTCGGCTACGGTCAACCCAAGGCTTGGCTGAACCAACACGGCCCTGCCCCCGTCGACGTCATCGTTTTTGATCACCCTGGAGTGTCGAGTCAATGAAAGTCACATGCAGCGGATGCGGCAAAAGCTATAACGTGGATGATACGAAAATCCCCGAGGGACGACGAATCGAAACCCCCTGCCCGGGATGCAAGACCCCCATCGTGGTGGAAAAACAGCAGGGTGAAGCGAACGTGCAAAGCAAGGCGGCTCCCCACGGCCTGCCCGATCACGGCGAGGCCCTGCTCAAAAAGATCGTCCGGGAATCAAGAGCCCTGCCCCCCATGCCCGAAGTCATGGGGCGAGCCATCACTGTCCTGTCCGATGAAACCTGCGGGTTCAACGAAATCGGCGAGGTAATCAAAACCGACCAGGCCCTGGCCACCCGCGTCCTCAAGATCGCCAACTCGGCGTACTACAGCCTGAGCGTCCCCGTGTCCTCTGTGAAGCAGGCGGCCGCCATCATGGGCTGTCAGGCCATCTCCGATCTGATCACCGTGGTCAGCACCTCCAAGATGCTGGGGAAAAACCTTTCCGGCTACAGGCTCTCCTCGCGACACATCTGGGAACACAGCCTGGCCTGTGCCTACACTTCCCGTCTCATTGCCGAAGCCAAGGCCCCCTCCCTTTCCAACGATGCGTTCAACGCAGGCCTGATCCATGACTCCGGCCTGCTGATGCTCGATCCCTTCATCGGCATGCTCAAACCCGCCTTTGACGAGGCCATGGAAAAGAGCAACACCACCTTCTGCGATGCAGAAAAAGAGCTCTTCGGGTTCACCCACGCGGAAGTGGCCGGTCTCTTCTTTCAGAAATGGAACCTTCCCAAGGTCCAAACAGAAGCGATCCGCTTTCAACACACGCCCGATGAGGGGAACAGCCCTCTGGCCCATATCATCCATGTGGCGGATGTCATCGCCATGGGCATCATGGAAAGCCCCGACCCCACAGGCGCCCACAGCCGCATCAACCCCGGCTCGGTGCAAGGGCTCCGCCTCTCCCAGGAGGAGATGGAAGAGATCGGTGCCAAAGCAAAAGAGGCGGTGACCTCGGTCACCCAGTCCCTGGCCTGACCCCCCGGGGCCCCCTGTGAAGGCAAATTCAAGCCCACCGCCAAAAAAAATCCACCCCGGCCTCCCACAGCCCAACCCGCTGTGGGAACGGGATATTTCGTCTCATACAGGCACAGACATATGATTCACAGGGTCCTTCCGGCAAACTTTCCAATTGACAGACCCACCCCATTTTCCCTATGTAAAGAGCCACACGAGATCGCATTCTTGCTGCGACCGTCACCCGATTTCGGGGCTGTAGCTCAGCTGGGAGAGCGCATGACTGGCAGTCATGAGGTCAGGGGTTCGATCCCCCTCAGCTCCACCAAATAGAAAAAGCCTGTTGATAACATATCAGCAGGCTTTTTTTGTTTTGTACTGATTCAGATTGCATTTCATTTTAAAGGGGACAAATCACAGTCGCAACCTGCTTTCAAGGTGCCACACCTTGCCGCCGGAGGCTGGTTTTCATGCCCTGCCTTTCTTGTAAAACACCCAGGTTGCGGTGATAAAATAGACCAGGGCCAGCCCAACCAGAACCTTTACATCCCCTGCCACATCCCCCAGACCGGCCCCCATGGTGGATATCCTTAAAAACCCGTCGATGCCCGCAGTGCTTGGGATCAAAAAGGAAACAGCCCGCAGCCAGGACGGCAGCGCCTCCACCGGCCAGGAGATGCCGGAGAGAAAAATCGCCGGCATGGAGGTGCCGATGAGCACAAACAGGCTGGTCTCCCGATGCGGAAAGAGCACGGACAGGGTCAGGGCAAAGAGGATGACGGCGGTGAGAAACAGGGCCATCATCAGGGCCATCTCAAAAACGGCCCCCCGCTCCACAAAATCATAGAAGCGGTGCAGCACACCGAAGTAGGCCAGGGCGTGGATGCTATACAGGAGCAGGTAGGCCGCGAGTTTGGCCGTCACCATGGATACCGCCCCGAAGAGACCCGGGCCTGCTGAAAACCAGGAGCTGTCCCCCGCCTCCGCCCGCGCCCCGGCCACCATCCCCACTCCCATGAGCAGGGTCTGCTGAAGGATCAGGGCAAATACCAGGGGCACCACATAGGTGCCGTAGCCCCCTGCGGGGTTGAAAACCTGGACAATCTGAAGGGGAAGGGGATCCATGGCGGCAAAGGCCGCCTCCTCACCCAGGCCGGCCGCCCTCAACCGCTTGATCTCTATGCCTGCCGAAAGGGTCCTGGCAACGGTCAGAAGTCCCGTGGCCACCTGCCGGTAGGTAAAAAAACTCAAGGCCTCACTCCAGACCGCCACCTCGGCCTTTGTCCCTTTAAGGGCCTTGCCCTGAAACCCTTCGGGCACAAGGAGGATCCCCTGAACCTCCCCGGCCTTACACAGCGCCTTGGCCTCTGCGAGGGTGGCGGTCCGCCGGGCCACCCGCACCCTGTCCCCGGCACCTGCCATGCGGATCAACTGACGGGAGAGACTGGAGTGATCCAGATCCACCACAGCCACCGGCACATGGGTCTGCACCTCAGGCGAATAGGGATAGGGATAGAAAAACGCGTAAAGCACCACCGACCCCAGCAGCAGCAGGCGGGTGGCAGAATCCCCCAACACCAGAGTCAACTCCTCTGCAATCAATCGAAACCAGCTCATACCGAATCTCCTGACGCGGCCCGTACCGACTCTCCAGCCGACAGCCTCCTGAAAAGCCTGACCCAGGCAAAACAACCGCACACCAGCCCGATGGACGCCAGGGCGCCCAGGGTCCCCAAGGACCCTTCGGGGGGCAACCCCTTGAGGGCCTGTTCGTTAATCAACCGCACCATATGGGTGAGGGGCAACGTGACATGCCAGATCCGTGCGGCAAGGGGCATGGCCGCAGCGGGAAAGGTGACCCCGGCAAAAACAAAAGCCGACCCTGCATAAAGACTCATCATGCTCACCGCCTTGGCAAGTTCCCCGGTATAGGCCACCAGAAAAAGGGCGGCGGCCTGGCAGGCTGCAACAAAGAGAAAGGTGCCCCCCATGAGTGTGACCACGCCATGGGGACGCGGAAGCTCCATGGCGCCAAAAAAAAAGGCCAGCATGGCCCAGCACACCAGGGTAAACCAGATCGTCAGGGGCAAAAGCTTCCCGAAGAGAGCCAGATGCACCCGCCCTTCGGCCGCGCTGACCCACTCGTGCACCGTCCCCCCCTTCATCTCTCCCCCCACGCTCCAGACCGTTGCGCACATGATAAAAACCTTCATGAGAAAGGGACAGATGGAAGCATACAGGTACCACCGGTAATCAAGATTGGGGTTGTACAGGATCCGGGACGCGACCTGGATGCCCGCCAGGCGCTCCCTGGCCCGGGCCTCGGGCATCCCCTTTGCCAGGTTCACCTTCAGCTTCACCCCGGCAGACACCCCGGAAAAGACCTTCAGCATGGCCCGCTTGATCACCCCGGCCGGCAGCATGATCTGGTTGTTGATATAAAACCGCGATGCCGGAGCGCCGCCGGCCAGCACCTCCCGCTCCATCCTCTCCGGGAGTACCAAAAGGCCGTAGGCCCTGCCGGAAAGCACCGCCCGGCGCCCCTCCCCTAAGTCTTCCACCGAAAACAGGGCCATGGAGGAACTGGCATCTGCCATGCGGATGATGGAACGCGAGAGGGCGGTCCTGTCCATGTCGCACACGGCTACCGGCAGGTTTTCCGGGCTCCCCTGCTGGAACATGGCGGTAAACAGGGCGACGACGGCAAGGGGAAATACCACGGCCAGCAGACGAAACAACCTGTCGGAAACAAGGGCGTGCCATTCCCGCACCATCACCTTTGAAACACGCTTGACGGCATCCATATCAACTATCCACGTCCCAGTTCACCACGGCGCTCATGCCTGGCCGGAGCCCGTCGACCCGCTCCTGGGGGACGGCCCGAACCTCAAAGGTCTTCATATCAAAATCCCCGGTGGCCTTGGTGGCGTGCCAGGTGGCAAAGGCCCCCAAGGCGGCGATGTGATTCACCGTCAAGCTCACCTCCCGGCCTCCCAGGGCGGGGATCCGAGCACGCAGGGTGCTTCCCATCCGAATCTTTGCCAGAAGATCCTCACGCAGGTTAAAGGTCACCCAGACATCGGAGAGATCCACCAGGGTCACCACCGGGCACCCGGTGGCGGCCAGCTCGCCGGGGTCCACAACGATATCCGACACCTCGGCGGCCCGGGGGGCCTGGAGCCGGGTCTCCTTTTCAAAGGCCGTCACCTCGGCAAGGGCACCCGCAGCCTTGTCCACCAGGGCCCGGGCCGCCTCCTTGTCCTCCTGGCGTGCCCCCTTTTCCGCCATCTCAAACGCAGCGCGGGCAGCCTCGGCGCTCTGACAGGCCACCTCCATGCGAGCCACCGCCTCATCGAGTTTCTGAGCAGGCAGCACCCCGTCCGCATGCAATGTCTTGACCCGGGTGTGGGTCTTCCGGGCCAGCTCCAGCCCGGCCTTTGCCTTGTTCCAGAGATTTCGTGCCGCCCGGACCTCCTCTTCCCGAGCGCCGAAATTGGCCTTGTCCAGCTGGGCCGTGGCCCCTTCCACGGCCGCTTCAGCCTGGCTGAGCTTGGCCCGGATCTCGGGGCTGTCGATCACAAAGAGGAGCTGCCCCTTTTCCACCTGTTCCCCCCGGGAAACCAGCACATCGGAAACCCGACCGGGCAGCTTGGAGGCCACATCAATCCGGGTGGCGTCCACCTCCCCCTGCACCACCAGGGGGGCCGGCTTCATGGCCAGAAGAAACGCGGAAGAGCCGGCGATGCCGAGCCCCACCAGAACCATCATCACGGTTGTGTATTTTTTCTTCATCAGAAGGTCACCTCCTGTGCCTTGTCGTTGCGATACGTATGAAAGCCCGTTGCCAGCCCTGCCGTCTCCAAAAGACGGGCAAGGGCCACGTCGTAGCTATAAACAGCCTGAAGCTGCTTGATCTCCACCCCGGACAGGGTAAGGCGGGCGTCCACCACATCCAGAGAGGTGGCATAGCCCTCCTCAAAGGCCCGGGTCTGAACCCGCACCGCCTCTTCGGCCAGCGCTCGGGAGGTTTTTAGCGCATCGTGCTGCTCCACCTGCGCCACCACCTCGTGGTAAAGCTTCTCCGTCAGGGTTGCGATGTCTTTTTTTGCCTGGGCGGAGAGGTGCGCCACCTGCGAGGTCCGGACACGGGCCGATCGAAGGCGATTCACCGACGAGAAGCCTTCGAACAACGACATCTCCATCCCCACGCCCGCCGCCCACTCGGGCTCAAGCATGGTGAGATCGTCTGTCACCAGCTCCTGCCTGGCAAAAAGATAGACCTTGGGGAGCAAGGTCCCCTTCTCCGCCTTGACTCCGGCCCGGGCCTGCACCCCCTTTTCATCGATTTGCTGCAACAAGGGGTTCAAGCGCAGGGCTGCGGAGACAAAATAATCCATGGGCTCAATGTCCCGGGTCAGAAACAAGGGGGAGACAGGGAGAATCTCTTCATGGGCGCCCTCCTCTCCGGCCAGAAGATTGGCAAGAGCCGTCTCTGCGATGGCCTGATCCCGCACGGACCGTTTCAACAGACGATCGGCTTCGGCCCGGGCCACCTCCGCATGGAGACGCTCCGAACGGGAGATCATCCCCTGGCCCTCAAGCTGCCTGGCCTCAGACACATGCTGCTCCATGCCTTTTAAATAGGTCGCTCGAACCTCCACCACCTTTTTTGCAAAGCGAAGGCCGTAGTACCGCGTCACCATGTCCCGCATCAACCGGTTGCCCGTTGCCCGAAGCTGGGCCCCCGCTTCCTGGACCCTGGAGGAGGCCGCCTGATTGGCCGCCTGGATCCGCCCCCCCGCATACAGGGGCAACGAAGCGGTGATGCGACCCTTGACGAAGGTGTCGTCCTGGACCGGCATGGTGAACTCCGGCAAATATGCCAGTCGAGGATCCCCGGGACTTCCTGTGATGGGATTCGGCCCGTGAAGAAAGCTCATGGCGTCATGAATGCCTGACAAATTAATCTCAATGGGCTCATCGATACGTGTCCAGCGCATGGAGGCTTCCACCTTGGGCAGATGAAGCCCGAAGGCCGCCTCCTTTTCATACTCCTTGGCGGCCTTGGCCTCCCGGGCCGCGGCCAGGGTGTCGTTGCCCGTCTCCATGCGGGAGAGGGCGTCATCCAGGGTAAGCTCCCGGGCCTGGCAGACCCCGCCGCCCACGCCGCCCATAAGGCAAAACGCCACAACAACACGCAGATAATGATTGATTCGTGCGTCCATTACACCATCACCCCCCGCCGAATCATGGCCTTGATGTGGGTACGCAGGGCGGCCCAATCGTTCTCCTGGTCACTCGTGACCCGTTCGTACAGGGTCTTCCGGATTCCTCCGAGGATGAAATCACAGATCACCGCTCCGGGAAGATGGGGGTTCACCACCCCTTCGGCCTGCCCCTCCGTCAAAATAGAAAGAAAAGCCCTCTGGAACTCGGTGTAGTGGCGAGAGAAACTCACCTCTTTGTTTTTCATAAAATTGTTGAACTCGTTTGCAAAGACGATGATCAGGTGCCTGTCCCCGGTCAACACGTCAAAAATCAGATCGATGGCGGCCTCCAGCTTCTCTTGGGGTCCCAGGTCCTCCCGGGCGGCCAGGGGCATCAACCCGGCCCAATCCTTCTTCCAGAGCACCTCGAAAATCCGGTCCAGGATATGGTCCTTGTCGCTATAATACGTATAGAGGCTTCCCGCACTCACCCCGGCCACTTCGGCTATCTTGGCCATCTTTGCCTTATGAAAACCGTACTCGCTGATCACCTGAATGGCCGCCTTGTGAATGGCCCGCTCTTTGTCAATGCTGACTGCCACGTCTCTTTCCTCCAGATAGATGGGGCCGGTACCCGCCAGCCCCAAGGGTGCTGCACCGCTCCAATTTTGAACCACGGTTCAATATAGTTCTCTCACATTCCCGGCACAGCCAAGGAAATCGGCGCCTCAGCTCAACCGGAGACACCCCTCAGAAATGATTTTTTACCTAATAATTATTTACCTGTATACCCAACGACCACTACCTGGACACGCAGGGCACTGCGTGTACGCGACCCTACCTGCAGTCGCTGAATATTGAATCATGGTTCAAAGTAAGTCCACCCACAGGAACTGTAAAGAGGCGAACGCCGTTTTTTTTCTGGATATCGAATCCCTGATCCGATAGGCTCCACAGAGATTCCCTGCTGAGGAACCATTTGGTAATCCCTCGGCCTGTGTTATGATGAATCATGCCTTTACCGAAGCGCCACCCATCCTCTCCTTGGTTGCGGAAAGGACGAAACCGAGCGGTTTCACCCAACACTGGTGCGCCTGATTCAGATGCGGTCTCCCGAATGCCGGTGCCTGAAATGCCTCAAGGGCACCTTGAGCGGCTTTGCTGCCGCGCGTGACCGTACCCTAGCGGAGAAGCGACATACCCCGCTTCAGGCTTTCCAAGGCCATCACCGCCATCCGCCGCGCGACAATCCTGAGGCCTTTAAGGAACGCACCATGGATATGCAACTCAAAACCACCCAAATCCTGGTCGTGGATGACGATCCGGCAACCCTCCTGCTTCTCAAACGAACCATTGAAAAACAAGGTGCCAAGTGCCTCACCGCCACCTCGGGTGAAGAGGCCCTGGCCGTCATGCGCACCACTCCCATGGACCTGGTGCTCACCGACATTCACATGCCGGGCATGGGGGGGCTGAGCTTTCTGAAACAGCTGAAAGAGGAGATCCCGGTGGACGTGGTGGTGATGACCGGGGACATCAAGGGGTTCCGATACGATACCATTATTCACATGGGGGCCGTGGACTTCCTGGTCAAACCCCTGGAACTCAATGAGGTGGTCCTGCGGCTCCAGCGGGTCATTCGGGAGCGGCGCCTCATGCGTGAACTGGAGATGGCCCACGCCACCATCAAACACTCCTACCTCGACACGGTCCGCCGCCTTGTGGTGGCTGCCGAACATAAAGACGAGGGCACCGGGGACCACATCGTCCGCATGGGCGACTACTGTGTGCTGCTGGCCAGCTTGATGGACCTCTCCGACGATTTCATTGAGCTCCTGCGCTACGCCTCCCCCATGCACGACATCGGAAAAATAGGCATCCCCGACGCCATCCTCTCCAAACCCGGGCGCCTCACCGACGACGAGTTCGATGTCATCAAAACCCACACCACCATCGGCGCCAGGATCCTCGCCAATTCCAGTTCCGAGGTCATCCGCCTCGGAAGGGACATCGCCCTGTCCCACCACGAGCGCTGGGACGGCAGCGGATACCCCAGGAGCCTCACAGGCGAGTCCATCCCCCTGGCCGGCCGCATCGTCTGTGCCGCCGATGTCTTTGATACCCTCACCTCACGGCGTCCCTACAAATCCATCTACCCGCCCCATGTGGTGTATGAGTTTTTCGAAAAGCAGCGGGAGGAGCACTTCGACCCCGCCATCGCCACCCTCATCCTCGACAACTTCGACCACTTCATCGCCCTGGCCAACCTCAACCAGGCCGACCCCTACCCCGGAGACTCGGACCTCTTTTGCCTGAGCGAGCGCGATATCGCTGAAATGAGGTAACTATTCAGCTCATAAGAACCAAAGAGCCTCCGGAGGCCCTGCCGACAAAGGAGGGTACCCTATCCCCTCACGCTTCCCCCCCACAGCCCTTGCGCAACTCGCCCGTGAGGTATCCCCAACTTGTCGAGGCGTTTTCGGAGGGTGTTGGGGTGAAGTCCCAGGAGATCGGCGGCGCCTTCGGGGCCATTGATCCGGCCGTGGGTGTGGTGCATCACCCGGCGGATGTGGGTGGCCATCACCTCATCTAAATTCAGCTCCTCGGGTAGCGCCCGATCTGAGCCCCCTGCCGGCACAGAGCGCCCCCCGCCTGCGACACGGACATGGAGAAACCCGTCGATATACTGGATCAGGGCCCGCTCTACAAGGTTTTGTAGTTCTCGAACGTTTCCGGGAAAAGGGTAGTCCATCAAGGCTTCAGCAGCCCCGGGGGCCAGCACCGGCACCTCCCGCATCTTAAGTTCCCGGGCCTTCTTCTCCACGAAGTGATGCACCAGAGCAGGGATATCTTCCCGCCGGTGGCGAAGGGGTGGGATCATGATGGGGAACACGTTGAGACGAAACCAGAGGTCCTCCCGAAAGGTGCCCTCTTCCACCATGGATTGGAGATTTCGGTGGGTGGCGGCGATAATCCGCACGTCAACGGGGATCACCTCAGTCCCGCCCACCCGCTCGATTTCATGATTCTGAAGGACATGAAGAAGGCGTACCTGCGCGGCCGGGGGTAATTCGCCGATCTCATCGAGAAAAAGGGTCCCGCCATCCGCCCGTTCGAAGCGCCCCCGCTTCCGGACAAGGGCCCCTGTAAACGCCCCCTTTTCATGGCCAAAAAGTTCGCTGTCGATGAGGCTCTCGGGGATCGCTCCGCAGTTTACCTTGATAAAAGGCCCCTCCTTTCGCAAAGAGCAATAATGGATGACGCCCGCCATGACATCCTTGCCCGTGCCGGTCTCCCCCAGAAGCAGCACCGGGCTCTCCAGACCCGCCACCTGACGCGCCATGGTCATCACTTTTTTCAGTCCGAAACCCGCCCCCACGATATCTTCTCCGGACATTTCCCGAAGCTGCCGGCGCAAAAACCGGTTGTCGTCGTCCAGGAGGTCTTTGAGTTTCAAGACCTCTCCATGGGTCAAAGCATTGGCCATGGCCATGGCCAAGGGGTCATGGAGAAGCTTGAGCAGGCGGACATGCCCGTCGGTGTATCGGTCAAGCCCCGTCACTTTCAGGTTGAACTCCCCGATCCGACTCCCCCCGAGCTGCAGCCGGAGGCTCATCATGGAGACCTCGGTGCTCATGTCAAAATGGCTGAGAATTTCACACAAGTCCGACACCTCGCCGGGTCGATTGTAGACCTCCACATCCCACTTGCGCACATTGCGCCGGGTCAAAAACCCCCGGCTCTTCTCGGGAACTGAAAAAAGGGTCCCCACAGGATCGTCCTCCACACTCACCATGGCCAGCGACCGAAAGACATGACGATCCACATCGTAAAGCAGGAGGTTCGCGCTACCCACGGGAATAAAGGTCTTTATGTAGTCGTAGCACCCTTCAATTGCCGTCTGGATATCCAGGGTCCCACAAATGCGTGTGGCGGCTTCCCGAAAAAACAAATTTTGATCCATCCCTATCCCCCGCCCAATTTTTACCCCATAGCGTATTTTTATCCATTCATTACACCATAGCATCATTTAGCGATACCCCATAGCGTAATACATTGCACCACCCAAACCCCAACACCCTGAATCAACGATTCATTCCACCCCTGGCACGGTATTGGCAAAACAGCCTGATCGACACCAGTTCAAACCAAGGAGATGATCCATGCAGATCATTGAAATCATCACGGTGCGGGTGATGGAAACCCAACGGGAACCCCTGCTGAACTTCCTGGAGTCCCGCATCGACGCATTTCAGTTTCCCGAAACCCTAAAGGCCCTGGAATGTCATGCCCATGTCGTCATGAGCAGTGATATCAGCATCCACCTGATCTGGAAAATCTTCCCTGGAAAATACGGGAGAAGCGACCTCTGCCTCCTCTTTGAGGACGGGCTGAAAGAATTCGGCCTCGTAGACTGTAACACCTGGGTCAGGCAATTTCGCCTGGCAAAACCATCGGAGCCCGAAGGGGTTTTCAAGACGGAAGTGAAACCATGGAAAAAAAACATCTGATGATCACAGGCGGCCTGCTCCTTTCAGGGCTGATCCTGATCGGCAATACCGTTATCGGCGATTCCCCTGAACAATCTTCGAAAGTGGCAACCGCCATTCCCGTGGAGACCGCCCCGGTCACAACCCGAAATTTTTCCAAAATTGTCACCGTTCAAGGCGCCATCGAAGCGGCCACCACCAGCAAGGTGGCTCCGAAGCTTCCCGGAACCCTGGAGCGCATCTTCGTGGACGAAGGGGACAGGGTCAAATCAGGTGAGACCGATCTCTTCCTCACCGATCCGGTTAAGCGGGAACAGGCCGTCCGCATGCAGGAGCAGGACCTGTTCGTCTCACAGTGCGCCCTGCGGGAAAAAGAGGCCTCCATGGAACGGGTGATGGTGGAGCTCGAAAAAACTCGCCTGGATTACAAACGCTACGAAGAGCTCTTCAACAAAAAGGCCATCTCCCAGGATCAATATGAGCAGCAGCTGTCGGCCCTGAAGCAGATGGAGGCCTCGCGCAAGCATGCTCAGAGCCTCGTTGACCTGGCCAGAGGCCAGGTGGGCCAGGCGGAAACCGCCCTGACCATAGCCCGCCAGGACCTGGCCGACACCCGCATCGTCGCCCCCATCACCGGGGTGGTCTCCCACAAATACATAGAGGAGGGAGAAAACGGCAGCCCGGGCCAGCCGATCCTGCGCATCGAAGCCCTGGCCCCCCTGGAAGCCGTGGCGTGGCTCCCTGCTGAGATGTACCCGGCCGTCACCCCGGGCCACACCCTGGTCACCCTCTCCATCTCGGGCACCCCCGTCGGGACCTGGTCCGTCTCCTTTAAAAGCCCCACCATCGACCAAAAGCTTCGCAGCTTCAAAATCAAATGCATCCTGAACACCCCGCCGGCCGAGGCGGTTCCCGGTGCCATGGCCGACATGACCGTTTTGCTCCGGGAACGCACGGGCATCGGCGTTCCCCGAGCCGCCCTTCAAACCCGGAAGGGAAAAAGCGTGATCTTTGTCCTGGCCGACGACCGGGCCCAGCCTGTGGAAGTACATCGCGGCATGGAAAGTGACGGCTTTGTGGAACTCTCATCCGGCGCCCCTTCCCAAGGCACCCCTGTCATCACCCGAGGTGCCGCTTTTGTGGAAAAAGACACCGCTGTAGCGGTTCAAAGGGAGACCAGGTAGCATGCAACTTTCTGATTTTTCCGTGAGACGGCCTGTGGCCATCTCCTGCCTCATCATCGCCCTGGCCCTTCTGGGGCTCAACAGCTTCCGAAAAATGGGCATTGAGCTGCTCCCCCGCATCGACATGCCCTTTGTCACCATCGTCACCGTCTACCCGGGAGCCAGCGCTGAAGAGATCGAAGTGGACGTGGCCAAACGCATCGAAGACAAGATGGTCACCATCGACGGGTTGAAGCATGTCACCAGCGCCAGCATGGAGAACGCCTGCCAGACCCTCCTGGAGTTTGAACTCGATGTGGACGTGGATATCGCCGCCACCGACGTCCGGGAAAAACTCGACCTCATCCGGGCTGATTTTCCCTCCGCGGTGGAAGACCCCATCATCCTGAAATACGACGTCAACGCAAAACCCATCATCCAATTGGCCCTGACCGGTGACCTCTCCGTGGAGGAACTCTACGATTACGCGGACAATACCCTAAGGGACCGCCTCACCGTCATCGCCGGAGTGGCCGACGTACAGCTCATC
>Ga0193964_1000730_pt1 | contig 15389 bp, 13 predicted proteins | sample FB_7_MG_FD_140323 | JGI IMG/M metagenome (GOLD analysis project Ga0193964, IMG submission 140323) | Microbial mat bacterial communities from the Broadkill River, Lewes, Delaware, United States - FB_7_MG | ecosystem: Environmental > Aquatic > Freshwater > River > Microbial mats | place: USA... | reverse complement strand
TTAATCCTTTCTTTGTATACTTCTCTTATATAAGATTTAACTCTTCTTGACTTTTTGTAGCTCTTTTCTTTTCTCTTGTCCAGAACCTTAAAGAACCTCCTTGTTTTCCTTGCTACTCTTTGTTTTGAAGGGCTTATTATACTCCCTTTTTTAGCTCTATGGCTATATTTCTTTTAAAGATATTTTTCTATAATAGTCAGTTTATCTACCCTTTATCAACATTAAGGTACTCTAAGCCAAAATTATATATTGGAAAAATAATGCTTATAGATGGTCATGGTCGGACAGTAAATTACTTAAGAGTATCAGTTACAGAACGATGTAATTTTAGATGTCAATATTGTATGCCAGAAAAGCCTTTTTCATGGGTTCCTCGTGAAAATCTTCTTAGTTTTGAAGAACTTTTTATATTTATGAAAGTGGCTATAGATGAGGGGGTTACAAAGATTCGTATTACTGGTGGTGAGCCATTACTACGAGAGGGTTTGGATGAGTTTATTAGAATGATTCATGAGTACAAGAGTGATATTGATTTAGCATTGACTACTAATGCTTATTTATTATCTGAAACTGCCCAAAAGTTAAAAGATGCAGGATTAAAGCGACTTAATATCTCTTTAGATTCACTCAAACCAGAAGTTGCTTACAAAATTGCACAAAAAGATGTTTTAGATAAAGTACTTAAAGGGATTGATAAAGCCCTAGAGGTTGGTTTGGGTGTAAAGATTAATATGGTTCCTATGAAAGGAATTAATGATAATGAAATTTTAGATATATTAGAGTACTGTAAAAAGAGAGATATAAAGGTACGATTTATAGAATATATGGAAAATAGTCATGCTACACAAACCATAGAAGGGATGCATGGTAAAGAGATTTTAGCCAAAGTAAAAGAGGGGCATACTATTAGGGCTTTAGGACGAGAGGGGGCTAGTCCCTCTTTTAATTATGCTTTAGAAGATGGTACTGAGTTTGGATTGATTGACCCTCATAAACATGACTTTTGTGAAAATTGTAACCGTATTCGATTAACAGCAGAGGGTTTTTTGATTCCTTGTCTCTATTTTGATGAAGCGATGAGTATTCGTGATTCGGTGAGAGAGGGAGATATTGAGGGAGCATCTAAAATTCTAGCAAAAGTTTTGGTTGATAAACCAAAAGAGAATAGATGGAATGAGATAGATAATGGTGGAGAGAATGAAGCCTCTTCACGAGCATTTTATGAGACTGGTGGGTGATGTTTTATTTAACCGAAGAGTTTTTTTCTATACAAGGTGAAGGAAAATATGCAGGAGTGCCATCATATTTTTTGCGTACAGGTGGCTGTAACTTAAACTGTCCTGGGTTTGGTGCTACTTATACGATAGATGGAGAACAATATTATGGGTGTGATACCTATTTTGCTGTAGATAGTCACTATGTACATGCGTGGCAAAAGGTAGAAGAGAGTAGTGTAGTTATCAATAGAATGAAAAAAGAGTTTGAGAAGGTAGGCTATCTACCCCATGTTGTGATTACAGGTGGTGAGCCATTACTCTATTATTCAGACAGAGTATTTTATGAGATTATTGAGTGGTTAGTCTCTGTAGGGGTTTTTATAACTTTTGAGACAAATGGTACTATTGCAATAGATTTTGATAAGTTTCCTGCGTATAAAGAGTGTATATACTCGTTGTCTATTAAGTTATCTAATAGTGGAGAACCAGAAGCAAAAAGAGTAAAAAAAGATGCTCTAGAAGCTATTACAACGAATGCAAAAGAGTCTTTTTTTAAGTTTACTATAGATAAGAAGTTGGTTGATACCACAGCATATAGAGAGATAGAGAGTATTATTTGTCTTTCTAAAGATAAGCCTGTCTTCTGTATGCCAGTAGGTGAGAGCAGAGATACTCTATGGCAAAATGATAAAGCTATTTTTGAGTTTTGTATGAAGCATGGATTTAGCTATAGTGATAGATTACATATACGGGTATTTGATACTACGCAGGGAGTTTAGAGTGATTATAAGAAAATTATTTAAATTTGAAAATGCACATATTGTAAGGGGATGTTCTACTCAACGATGTAGTCAAAATATTCATGGACACTCTTATACTATAGAGGTTTTATTAGAATCTAATTATCTTGATAATGGTCAAATGGTTTATGACTTTGGGCTAATGAAATTGGCTATCAAAGAGTTAATAGACTCTTTTGACCACTCTATTACACTTTGGAGTGGTGATGACAAAGGCTACCTTGAGTCTATGAAAAATTATAGTAATCGTTGGATACAATTACCTGTTTCTCCTTCTGCTGAACAGTTTTCAAGAGTAATATATCTGATAGTCGAGCGTATTTTAGAATTGACTGTTATGCAAAATAATGAGAGAAATATTACTCTTAATAGTATTATAATTCATGAGACACAAACAGGCTATGCTCAGGGATTCAAAGAGGATGCTCATAGTCTTTTAATGGGGAAAATAGAACTAGATGATATAGAGTTTTCTTTACAGATTATTAGTGAATGGAGTGATAGTGACTTATGGAGAAAAATACTTCAAAGAGAGGCTCTAAGAAATCCTTCTCAGGTGTAATAGCCACTTCTCTTAACCATAATTTAATCTGTTCTTCACTATAATAATTACATTTCCATAATCTAAAGTTTAAAATATTGATACTTACAAAAAAGGAGTAGCCCTCTATGAATATGAGAAGATACCTCTCTATAGCTGTCTTAAGTGTAGTACCACTTTTTGCAAATTTGCAAAACCTATCACTAAATCAGGCATTAAAAATTGTTAAGAGTGATAACTTGGAGTTAAAAATATCTAGGTTTGAAGAGCAGATGAAAGAGTATGAAGCCCAAGCGGTGGATGGTATGAATTATGGTAAACTTGACCTTACCCTTAGTGCTATTCGTTCAAATGATGCATTAAATGCTTTTGGATTTAAATTACAGAGCCGTGAAGCTAATTTTGGTGATTTTGGTTTTAGTGATTTTCTTGGTGGAATTGGTGGCATGATGGAGATGTCTAGAGGAGATTTTGCTATGTTTTCACAAATGTTAAATGACCCCTCTGCACAAGAACAGATGTTAGCAACAGAGCCTAGTGACTTGAATTTTCCTGATGCTAGAAACCACTATCAAACTAAGGTTAGTTATCAAATACCTCTTTATACAGGTGGTAAACTTACAGAGTATGGCAATATTATGCATGCTATGCATAGAATGAGTCAAATGGATACAAGTAAGTTGCTTAATGCTAAAATTTTTCAGGTCAAAAAAACCTATTATGATATCTCATTAGTAGATAATTATATTCTTAATTTACGAAAAATTCTGGATAATATTGATACGCTAGAGGGTATTGTTAAGTCTATGAAATATGAGGGGTATGCTCAGGATGTAGATGTTCTTGAAGTACAAGCACGACGAGCAGAGGCTGATAGTCTCTATAATCAAGCAACACTCAATAGAGCATTAGCCTATCAGTTTTTATCTTTTTTACTCAATCAAGATGTAGACTCAATCAAAGGGGTTCACACTAAGGCTCCTACCCCAAAAATAGAATTATCAGATATATATCGTGATAATATTGATATTCAAAAAGCTAAATTAGGTTTAGAGATAAGCCAAATGGCTATTGATGTAGAGAAGGCAAATTTTTTACCAATGGTAGGTGCTTTTGGTGAATATGGCAGTGCCGATGATGAGTTTTTGAATGAGTTTACCGATAAAGATAGCTATACTGTAGGTGTTCAGGTGAGTATGAATCTCTTTAATGGTGGTATTGATAAGGCAAATCTTGAAAAAGCAAAAGTGAAAAATATGCAAGTATCTTCACAAGTAGAATTAGCCAAAAGAGGTATAGCCCTCAAGGTAAAACAGCTCAAAACTCAAATATTAAGTCTTGAATCTGATTTAAATAGCCACCAAAAACAACTTACATTTGCCTCAAGGGTCTATGAGAGTTATAGAGGACGGTATAAAGAGGGTGTGGTCTCTATTAGTGATGTACTCATTAAGCAATCAAAACAGCTTGAGATACTTCTTAAACTACAGACAATTAAGAATAAACGAAATAGTAAGGTGTTTGAACTCAATAGCATCTTAAATCCAGGAGAGTAATAATGAAAAAAATAGTTGCTTTAGTAGCATTGATATTAGTTTCTACAGTGAGTGCTTTAGAACTCGAACTAAGTGGTAGTGTTGTCTCTGATAATCAAAAAATGATGACGAGTCGATATATGGGATTTGTTAAAAATATGTTGGTAAGTGAGGGAGATTTTGTAGCAAAAGGACAACTTCTTTATGAAATTGATTCCAAAGAGATTGAGTCAGCAGAGAGACAAGTTGATTTGGCTATTTCCCAAGCACGATTAGCTCTACAGATGAATCGAAGTCAATATGATAATGTTGTTACAAATCTTGCACGATACAAAAGACTCTATAGTAAAAAAATGGTCTCTAAGTATGAGTTAGAGCAGTTAGAGCTTGGTGCAAAAAATATGAAAGATATGATTAAGATAGCAAAAGAGCAGGTTAATCAAGCACTTGCCAAAAAAGATGAAGTACTCAATCAGTACCAGTATCTTAAAATTATTGCACCAAACGATGGTGTAATTGTATCCAAAAAGCTTAATGAGGGAGAGATGGCTATTCCTGGAATGCCCGCTTTGGTTTTGACAGATTTAAGTAGCCTTAAGGTTGTTGCAGAGATTAGTGAGACAGATCTTAAAAATATCTCTTTAAATAAAGTTGTAGATATTACAATCCCCTCTTTAGGATTTGCGACGACAGGAATTATTAGTTCAATTATTCCTAGTTCAAATCCAATGACTCATAAATTTAAGATAAAAATTAAGTTTGATATGAAGGGTCACTCTATATATCCTGGTATGTATGCCAAGATTTTGATTCAAATATAATGGATAAATAATGAAAGAAAAAACTGAATATCAGGTAACAGACTATGCTGGTATATTTGCCAAAGGATTTATCCGAAGCCCACTTACTGCTGTATTAGGAGCTTTTTTACTTTTGATGGGTTATATTGCTTTAGAAGTTATGCCTAGAGAAGAAGACCCACAAATTGCTATTAGTGGTGGTGCTGTGGTAGTAGTAATGCCAGGTGCGTCACCAAAAGAGATAGAAAATGTTATTATTAACCCACTAGAGAGAAAACTCCGTGAAGTCAAAGGGATAGAGCATGTCTATGGTATGGCTATGGAGAATTTTGGTGTTGTAAATGTAATGTATTATATTGGAGAAAATAGAGAAGATTCCAATCTAAAGCTTTATGATAAGGTAATGCAAAATATGGACTTAATGCCAAAAGGTGTTATGCAACCTCTTATTAAACCTTTTGATATTGATATTGATATTCCTATTGTAACGATTGCTTTTTATCCTAGAGAGGGGAGTGAAGTAGGGGATGTAGCACTTTTTGATATGGTTCGTAAAATCCAACAAAAAATTAATGCTGTTGATAATGTTGCTAAAACAACTCTTAAGGGTGCACATAAAGCACAGTACAATGTACAAGTTGATATGGGAAAACTCTCTGCATACCATCTCTCTATGGGACAACTAATGAAGGCTATTCAATCTGTGGCTGTTGATGTTCCTGATGTAAAAGGTCGTACAGCACAGAGTAGTTTGGTTATCTTTGGTGTAAAAAATGCTATTGAGAGTATTGAAGATGTGGGGAATGTAATTGTTGCTCAATATATGGGGTCTCCTATCTATCTTAAAGATGTTGCAACGGTAACAAATGGTATAGATTTTCAAAACTTTCAAGGTGCTATGATTAAGTATAAAGCAGAAGATAATGCTACACAGATGCTACCTAAAAAGAAACAAATAACCATGACAGTAGCTAAATTGGCATCAACAAATGCAGTATTTGTATCTGAAGATGTTGTTGAAGTTTTAAAATCTTATGAAGAAGAGTTTGCTAAGGCAGGTATAGGATATATTATTACAAGAAATTATGGACACCGTGCAAATGAGGCAGTTAATGAGCTAATGCACCACCTTGTAATTACTATTATTATTATTGCTGTAATGCTTATTTTTGCATTAGGGTGGAGAGAATCACTTATTGTTACATTTACTGTTCCTGCAATTTTGGCAATTACTCTCTTTACAGCGTATATTACAGGGCAGACGATGAATAGGATTACGCTCTTTGCTCTTCTTCTTTCTTTGGGATTATTGGTGGATGCAGCGATTATTGTTATTGAGAATATTCATAGGCATCTCCATGCACATGGCGTGGATGATAGAACTATGGATGAGTTGCTTATAGAGGCTACAGATGAGATTGGAGCTCCTACAAATGTAGCAACTTTGGCTATTATCTTGACCATGGTTCCTATGGCATTTGTTGGGGGAATGATGGGGTCATTTATGAAACCTATTCCATACAATGTTCCTGTTGCATTGATTGCTTCACTCTTTGTCGCATATATTTTTACTCCTTATCTTAGTGCAAGATTGCTTCATAAGCCAGATCACTGTTGTCACCCAGATGAAGAGAGTAGTAGCTCTAAGAAAGGTGAAAAATAATGAAAAAATTTGAAAGCTTTGTATACGGTATTTTGGATAGTAAGAGAAAGAAAAGTTTAGTTATATTTTTGACTATATTAGCATTTTTTGGTTCTCTTTTGATGTTTCCTAGTAAGTTGGTTTTAGCCAAAATGCTTCCTGGTAAAAGTGATAATACATTTTCTATCTATGTAGATACACCTCTAGGGAGTTCTATAGAGCAGACCAATGAGGTGAGTCAATGTGTGATTGATGTTTTGCAAAAAGAGAAAGAGGTTCTGAACCTAGAGCTTTTTCAGGGGCAAGGAATTCCTTTGGATTATGCAGGATTGGTAAAAGGTGCAGGTATGAAGCGTTCAGAAAATGTTGCTGAAATTTCTATTAACCTTACTGATAAGCATAGTAGACCAGAGCCTTCATTTTTGATGGTTCAGAGGATTCGACCTATTATCAAACAGCGATGCGAACCACTTGTTCCAAAAACTGTTATTAAGTTTATTGAACAACCAGCAGGTCCTCCTACTCTTGCGTCAGTAGTTGTAGAAGTTTATGGAGATAATATTCCAGTATCTCGAAAACTTGCTATGGAGACAGCAGATATCTTGGCTCATACAGAAGGGCTTGTAGATATAGATGTAATGGCTGATGATATTTATAATAAATTTGAGCTTATTCCAGACAAAGAGAAGATTGCTAGAAGTGGTTTGAGTGTAGAGCAGGTTAATAATATTCTCTATCTTGCTTTTGAGGGTATGGTAATCGCACATAAAAACTCCAAAGATTCACCTGATCAAATACCTATATTTTTAGTACTTGATGATGATACAAAACGATTAGAGAATAAAAAATTAGATACTCTTCAGAGCAAACTCTCGTCACTTAATCTTATGAATATGAGAGGAATGATGGTACCTATGAGCGAGATAGTAATAATTCGTGAAGTAGAGACAAGTCCTATGATTATGCATAAAGACCTTAATCGTATGATTAATGTTATTGCTGAAACTGATATGGTCTCTCAGGTTTATCCTCTACTTGATGCGAGAGAGAAGATGATAGAGCATTTTTCAAAAGAGTATAATGTTACAAAAGATCCTGGAATATCAACCTATATGTTTGATTTACATCTCAAAGACCCAAAAACAGGAGAGAAGTATCTCTTGCGTTGGGATGGAGAGATGAAGGTAACTCTTGATACATTTAGAGATTTAGGTGGAGCATTTATTGCAGCACTCATATTAATATTCTTACTCTTAGTTATCTATTATAAAAGTTTTGCTCTTAGTGGTATTATTTTGTTGGGGTCATTCCTCTCTTTGATTGGAGTTATTGTAGGGCATTGGGTTGCTAATTTCTTTACCTCTGAGACATTCTTTTTGACAGCAACTTCATTAATTGGATTTATTGCTTTGATTGGAATTAGTTCAAGAAACTCTCTGCTTCTTATAGATTTTGCAAAATCTCTTATGGAGTTTCATCATATGCCAAAGAGACAAGCAGTAGCAGTAGCAGCTGCTACAAGGGCGAAGCCTATTATGCTTACAGCAGTGGCTATTATATTAGGGTCTGCTCTTCTTGCAGGAGACCCAGTCTTTGGTGGTTTGGGACTAGCACTTATCTCTGGTACTGTAGCAGCAGTTTTTGTCTCATTGCTTTTTGTCCCTGTATTGATGGACAACTCTAAAGCTATGGATTTTAAACCAATCAAGACAAAAAGCAAAAAAGATACTATATCTATAACAAAATAAGAATAGGTTAAAATGAAATATTTACTACTTATCTTTTTTCTACTCTCCTCATCTTTGATAGCTCAAGATGAGAGTGGTATGAATGAAGAGGATATCGCTACTATTGAAGATGAAGTCTTTTCAGCCTCAACGGCAAAATACTCTTTTAGTCGTTCCAAACGGCTTCTTGCAACAAAAGTATATCGTCAGCACCAAAAGACATTTTATGGCAACTGTGATTATGAGATTAAAGCAAAACGATTAGTTCCTATTTTGGAAAGTTGTGGTTTTGAATATCGCAAAAACAAATCCCGTGCAGAGCGTATTGAGTGGGAGCATATTGTCCCTGCTTGGGAGTTTGGACACCATCTTGCGTGTTGGAAATCAGGTGGACGAAAAGAGTGTAGAGAGAGTAATGAATATTTTCAACAGATGGAAGCAGATATGCACAATCTCGTCCCTGCAATTGGAGAGATTAATGGTGATAGAAGTAATTTTGCTTATGGTACGATAGATGGTGAGAAACGACTCTATGGTGGAGTTGATATGGAGATAGATTTTGCTAAAAAAAGAGTCGAACCCAAAAAAAATATCTTAGGAGAGATTGCTAGAACTTATCTCTTTATGAGAGAAAAATATAATATAGCTATGAGTCCATCTCAAGAAGAACTTCTTATAAAATGGAATAATCAAGACCCTGTAACTCGTTGGGAAAAGAAAAAAAATCTTCTTGTATACGAGTTGCAAGGAGATAAAAATTTATATATTAGTAACTACCGTACTCTTACCAAACTTACACCAATCCAAAATCAAACACTCCCAAAGAGTTCTCCAAAATCTGAAAACTTTAATGAGGTCTATGATGAGTTATCTCAACAGTATGGTTTTATACTCAATAAACTCCCAGCACCTATAGCAGGAGTACTTTTAATCCTTGTAACACTTTTTGTTCTCTATCATCGTAATAAACAGAGAAAAAAATAGAAAGAGAACTTTGGGAGTTGTGCTATTAGGTTTATTAGAGTATCAAAACTGCTCATCTTATATCTCCTATTTATACGCTTTCAGATCACTTCTCAATGCTAACTCTTTTGGGTATGGGTTAAGAAATTTCTGCTTTTTAAGATAACTTTGGTCAAGTTTTTTTACATAAAGATTAAGTAGTTTCACCACAGCTATAAGAGGGATAATGCCCTCTTTGTACTCATTACAACTGCTTAGGATATGCTCTTTTTCCTCTTTGGATAGCTCTTTTTTGAAATAGCCATAGATATGAAGTAATACATTGTAAGTTTTATTTTTATCTCCTTTAAGGGCTATTGCTGTAAGGAAGCTCTCTTTGTACTCTTGGAGGAGAGATGCAAACGCTTTTTTATCTTTATTGGCAACTATTACTCCTAAGCTCTTATAAAATTCTGTTGATTTAGCATAAATAAGATATTTGTAGCTAGTATGAAACTCTATAAGGCTATGCATCGTCGGCTCACTCTGCAAAAATGCATCAAGGTCTCTATAGGCAAATATCTGCATCAAAAAGTTCTCTTTGAGCCAAGGGTCGTTAAGCCGTCCCTCCTCTTCTATGGGGAGAAAGGGTTGCTTTTGTTGTACGGCTTTTGCAAAGAGTCCAGTGGCTTTTTTCTCACATATATTACTTGCGTTATTTTGGTAGAGTTTGACTCGTTCTACTCCACACGAGGGAGATTTGGATTTGAATATAAACCCACACAGATGGTCATCAAATGCTTTAAGAGCGAGATTTTCGGATATATCTGCGAGTTCTTTGGTGACATCTTTTTGGAGTTTGTTGGAGATGACTCGTATCTTGCCATCTACATCCACAAGCCGTATAGACTCTCTAGGTGTCCCAAATATAATCGCTTCTGGACAATAAGGAATAAGCTCAAAGTAGGATGCGAGTTGGTTTACAACAAAATCATCCTTGTTCCCTGCCCCATCATAACGACACTTCTCTCCTAGTAGACACGCTGATATACCTATTTTCATTTTTTACCCCATTTTTTTATAAATATTTTCCAAGCACTCCAAAAAGAGCGGATGTCTGTTGGGTGCTTTGGCTACACGATACTCCTCAAAGCCAAGCTCTTTTGCCACTTCTCTATACTCTATGCCAAGCTCCCCAATGGTCTCAGAGTTGTCTAAAGTAAATGAAGTAGGGTATAGTAGCACTTTTTTGTTGCTTTTGACAACCTCTGCTAACTTATCTTCTAGGTAAGGGCGTAACCACTCCATAGGACCTAAGCGTGACTGGTAGGCTACCTCTATACTTTTAAACTCTATCCCTTGGGCTTGTAACTCTTTTTTTGCAACTTCTACATTGGCTAGTATATGTTTTTGGTAAGGGTCGCCTTTGTCTACTATTCTCTGTGTAAGTCCATGAGCAGAAAATATAAGGGTAAACTCTTGACTATTTACTCCTTTAAGAGCCTCTTCGATTCGTTCTACTATCGCTTGGTTGTAGAGGCTATCATCATAGTAGCTCTCTATAGTTTTTATCTTTGCCTCACAGCCATATTTATAGGCTTCATGGTAGAGGTCTTCTATGCTTGACCTTGTAGTGGTGCTAGAGTAGTGTGGATAGAGAGGGATAGCATAGATAGCATCATACTCTTTGAGCTTTGGCATAATATCAGAGGCAAAAGGAGGAGTATACCGCATAACATAGTAGACATCTGCATCGACTCTCTCTGAGAGCTTTTTAACCAATCGTCTGCTTTGACCCACAATAGGTGACATCCCACCAAGTAAGGAGTAGTTGTGTGTAGCCTCTTTGAGTCGTCTTTTGCGAATAATATACCCTATCATAGAGCGAACAGGTTGGGGTGCTGATATAATATATTTGTCATTAAACATGTTTTTTAAAAAAACATCCACTTCATCCAAGTTATTGGGTCCCCCCATATTCATCAAAACTATAGCTTTTTTCATCTTCTACCCTTTTGTATCTTTGGGTAGATTATATGCTCTATGGCTAACTTTTCATAGGGGATAAATGATAGTTAGTCAAATTATATGAGAAATTTAGAGAGTCTAGCTTCTATTTCTCTATTCTCATCATAGCTATACCCTCATGGACTGCGTCAAGTCTAGTGAGGGCTTGAAGTGCATCTTGCATCTTGAACTCTTGACATAAGTGTGTAGTAAAGAGAAGCTTGACCCCATCCTCTTTTTTACTTGGTTTTTGTAGCATAGACTCTATAGATATATCAAATCTACCCAAAGTAGATGCAATAGTAGCAAGTACACCACTCTCATCATCAACTTCAAGTCGTACATAATATTGTGATACAATCTCATCTTTGCTCAAAAGCTTCAAAGTTGTATCTAAACTTTTTTTGTATCCTAGCATTGGATTATAGTTTCCTCTGACAATATCAATAATATCAGATACAACAGCTGAAGCAGTGGCATCTCCACCTGCACCTGCACCATAATACATAGTCTCACCCACATAATCACCCACTACAGTAACAGCATTCATAACACCATCTACTTTAGCAATCATGCTCTCATTAGGAATCATAGTTGCATGGACTCTAAGCTCTACACTAGAGTCTACTTTTTTTGCTATACCCAAAAGTTTAATTGCATATCCAAACTCTTTGGCAAATGCTACATCTGTTTGTGTAATATTCTCTATACCCTCTATGAGTATATCTTCAGGTTTTGCATCTATACCATAGGCGATACTTGCTAAAATAAGCAATTTATGAGAAGCATCAAAACCACCTACATCAAATGTTGGGTCAGCTTCTGCATACCCTAACTCTTGAGCCTCTTTGAGTATCTCATCATACTGTGCACCCTCATCAATCATTTTGGTTAGCATATAGTTACAGGTACCATTCATAATACCTTTGATAGAGTCAATATTATTTGCAGAGAGACCATTTCGTAATGCACCAATAATAGGAATGCCTCCAGCGGTACTTGCCTCATACATAAATGGAATATCTCCAGCTAACTCTTGAAGCTCATATCTATGGTATGCCAAGAGTGCTTTATTGGCTGTTACTACCGCTTTTCCATTAGCAAGAGCTTGTTTGACCACCTCATAAGGTCTCTCTACACCCCCCATAAGCTCAACAACTATATCAATCTCGGGGTCATTAAGTACATCGTCAGGGTTTTCACTAAGTGTAATATTGAGACCTCTATCTTTGGAGCTATCTCTTACAATACCTTGTTTGACTACAATTTTTTTACCAGCTCTTGCTTCAATAATATCTGCATTCTCTTCTAAAATTTTAGCAACACTTGACCCTACTGTACCAACTCCTAATATACCTATATTAACCATTTTTACTCTTTTCTTTTTCAACCTCTTTGAGGAATTTTTTGATATTTTTTGCAGCTTGACGGATGCGTTTTTCATTCTCTATAAGAGCTATCCGAACATACTCATCACCATACTTACCAAATCCAATACCAGGACTTACCGCAACACCTGCTTTGATAAGTAACTGTTTAGAAAACTCTAATGAGCCCATATCTCTTGCTATTTTAGGAATTTTTGCCCAAATAAACATACTCGCATTAGGTTTAGCCAAAGGCCATCCTGCATTTGCAAAAGCATCAATCATTACATCTCTTCTTTTTTCATACAAAGGGATAATCTGCTCATCAGGAATATACCCATGCTCATCAAGTGCCACAGTAGCAGCTACTTGAATAGGGGTAAACATACCATAATCTAACCAAGATTTTATATTTTGTAATGCACCAATTAATTTTTGATTTCCTACAATAAACCCAACTCTCCATCCAGCCATATTATAACTTTTTGAGAGAGTATAAGACTCCACCGCTACCTCTTTGGCACCCTCTACAGAGAGAATAGATGGTGTAGTATAGCCATCAAAGGTAATATCTGCATACGCTATATCAGAGATAATATAAAATCTTTTCTCTTTGGCTAAGGCTACAAGTCGCTCATAAAACTCTGGTGTAACTGTGGCTGTACTAGGATTATGAGGAAAGTTGACAACCAAAAATTTGGCTTTTGGCAAAGAGTTATCTAATGCCTGTTCTACATCTGCCAAAAACTTATCTTCATCAACTCTAAATGTCTCTTCATCAAAGATAAGCTCCATCTTCTCTACATTGGCTCCTGCTAATATAAAAGCTTGTGAGTGAATAGGATAGGTAGGGTCAGGCACAATAGCCACATCTCCTGGGTTAGAGATGGCTTGGACAAGATGGACATACCCCTCTTTACTTCCCATAGTAGCTACTACCTCTTTGTTTGGGTCAAGCTCTACACCATATTTTCGTTTATACCAATTGGCCATAGCTAAACGCAATTTGTAGATACCCTTACTTGCACTATAGCCATGTGTTTTTGGTTTCATAGCAGTTTCACAAAGTTTATCTATAATAGGCTGAGGGGTAGGGGCATCGGGATTTCCCATTGAAAAATCAATAATATCCTCTCCTGCTCTTCTAGCATCCATTTTAAGGTCATTAATCTCTGCAAAAATATATTTTGGTAGCCTATTTATCTTTTCAAACTGTATCTCTTCAAACATGCTTTTACCTTTTAGTAATTTTATTTTTCTAATGCTCTAAACTCTTCGAGACTTAATTTATGGATTCCATCTTGATCTAATTTATAAAAAAGTTTTCCTCGTCCACCATATCCAGCTGTTTTATTTTTGTCTTCAAAAGAAAAATTAACATTTTGAGCTGCAAAAATCCAACTATTATTACGAACATTAATACTGTATGGCGTTGGTTGTTTATACTCTTTTCTTGTTTTTGTCTCTAAATTAATCAATCGAAACCACATATTCTCTTTAGGAAGAAGAGTAATTTTCTCTCTTGGGATAATTTTTGGTTGCACAGGTACTACAAACTCTAATGGAACTATTTTGGGAGTACTCTTATTGAGTTCTGTAGTTTGATTGTTCTCTACTATAGGAGCAACCTCTACAAGAGTACTATTTGTCTCAGGACTCTTTATTATGGCTACAACTTTAGCTTTGTCTACTAAAGGTTCTATAGGTTTAGGTTGTTGTATCTGTGTACTATTATCAAGCGTTACAGCAAGAGTTTGTGTTGGTTTCTCTTTGGACTCTTGGTGTACTGGTGTGGTGGTAATAGTGTCATCTTTTTGTAATATAGTACTCTCAATAGATTTATGAGTTGATGGAGTTGAAACTAAAATCTGTTTATTGTAATACTCTACAAAGAAATACCATGCTCCATAGGCTATAAGTGCTAATAGAATAAGTGTAATAAGTTTAGGAATAAGCGTCTTCTCTTCTATAATTGGCTTGATAACACTAATACCTTTATCTTCAGGAGGATTTTGAGTAAAGTAGTATTTACACTCTTCACTTAATATATCCAAGTTTATATCAAACTCTCTTTCAATAATAGCTATAGCTCCTTTTGCTTGTGGATAACTAAAAGAGGCAAAATCTTTATTAAATAGCTTCTCTATAACACTCACTGTTAAGTTAGTTTTTTTACTAATAGTACTTATACTTCTATTTTGTGTTAAGTCATCTAATTGCATATCCCATCCTATGTATTAATATTGCTGCTGCTGCACTTACATTTAAAGAATCAAAAGAGCGTTTCATCTCTATGGCAACACTCTCTTGAATTTTACTTTTAGCCTTCTTAGAAAGCCCTTCTCCTTCACTTCCTAAGACTAATACTCTCTTAGGTGCAAAGTGCATCTTCTCTACAGCCATACCCTCCATAGAGGCTCCATAGCTGACAAAATCAACTTGATGAAGCTCATGGAGAATATCGGCAATATTATGATGCACCAAAAAAGGCATATCCAAAAGAGCTCCTGAACTTGTACGAGTAATCGCTCCATAGTAGAGCTTTTTGACTCCTGTAGCTATAATAGCATCTGCACCCATAGCATAGGCACTTCGTACTATAGCACCTATATTACCTACATCAGTTAAGCCATCAAGAACAATAATGAAATCGCTCTTTTTTATCTGGGCAAGAGGTGTCTCTATAAACTCATCAATCTCAAGTAAAATACCTTGATGATTTCCACCCTTACTCATAGATTGGGCCCATCGCTCTTCTAAAAATTTTATTTTAGGCTTATAGTTATCGAAGAGTGCCTGAGAAAGGAGACC